>Ga0209705_10000049_pt1 | contig 55824 bp, 58 predicted proteins | sample PPLLaktember2015_5_FD_187262 | JGI IMG/M metagenome (GOLD analysis project Ga0209705, IMG submission 187262) | Freshwater sediment microbial communities from Prairie Pothole Lake near Jamestown, North Dakota, USA - PPLs Lake P8 Core (1) Depth... | ecosystem: Environmental > Aquatic > Freshwater... | reverse complement strand
GGCGGCGGCGGTTTCGCGGGTCTTCTCGAGCATCGGCTGCGACGCCTCCGCCAGCGCGGTCTTGGCGCGCGATACTTTATCCTCGAACTTCACGCGCGCCGCCGCCAGGCCCTCGCCCGACATCGTCGTCGCGGCCTTCAGCAAATCCTCGCTGTCGGCGATCATGGCTCTGAAGTCGGCGGCGATCCTGCTGCTGGCCTGGTCCAATTGCTTTGCGGATTGATTGATCATTGCGATCTCCTGGGTTCAAAAACGTGGCTCACGCCCGAGCGAGCGGCTGCCCAACCTCGGTCTCCCGCTGCAGCGCGGCCGCGTTGCCGGACATCTCATAGCGGCGTGCCGCCTCGTCCCAATCGGCGATCGCCCACCAGGCGTTCAGGTAATCGAGACGCCGGTTCTCGTGCTTCAGGTAATAGGCATGCTCCCAGACGTCGTTCACGAGCACCGGGAACTGACCTTGCGTCAGTGGATTGTCGTGACCTTGGGTGGTGGTCACCTGCAGCTTCCCACCGTCCTGATGCGTGCGCACGAGCCACACCCAGCCGGAGCCGAATACCTTGCTTCCTGCTTCGGCGAAATGGGTCTTGAACTGCGCGAAACTGCCGAAGTCGCGCTTGATCGCATCGGCGAGTGCGCCCGCCGGCTCGCCTCCGCCGCGGGGCGACATTGCGCGCCACAGCAGGCTGTGGTTCAGATGCCCGCCGGCGTTGTTACGCACCGCTGTGCGCACGGGCGCCGGGATTTCGCCCGAATTGAGCAGCAGCCAACGGGCTGGGCGATGCTGCAGATCCGGATAATCCGCCAAAGCCGCGATCAGGTTGTCCACGTAAGACGCATGGTGCTTGTCATGGTGCAGCGTCATGGTGCGTGCGTCGATATACGGCTCCAGCGCCGCGTGGGCGTAGGGCAGGGCCGGCAAAACGTTTCCCAACGTCATTGTGGTGCTCCTAAATTCGCGCTGCGTCCGAACGACCAGCGCCTAAGCGATTGTCGACGTGACACGCGAAACTTTCGGTGCGCTGTCCCACATGCCGCTGCCGACTCGCGGCCGCAGCCTCACTTCCACCTGGTGCTCCTGGCGGTCGTCGCGCAGCGGGATCTCCGGCACCGCCTGCACGACGCCGTCCACGCTCACGCTCATTTCGGCGCCTGCGCCTGCGGATTGGTGCACACTGATGAGGTAGCTGGTTTGCCTGAAGCGATAGCGCATCCGGAATTCCTGCCAGTCTGCCGGCAGGCAAGGCGCGAAACGCATCCGATCTGCCGTCACCCGCAATCCCAGCAAGGACTCCGTGATCAGGCGGTACATCCAGCCGGCGGAGCCCGTGTACCAGGACCAGCCGCCGCGGCCGGTGTGCGGGGGAACGGCGTAGACGTCGGCGGCGATGACGTAGGGTTCCACCTTGTAGCGGGCAACGCCCTCGGGCGAGGCTCCATGGCGCAGCGGGTTGATCATGCCGAGCAATTCCCACGCTCGCGCGTCGTCGCCCTGCGCGGCGAACGCCATCGACGCCCAGATCGCCGCTTGGGTGTACTGGCCGCCGTTCTCGCGCACGCCGGGCACGTAGCCGCGGATGTAGCCTGGATTCAGGTCCGAGGTGTCGAACGGCGGGTCCAGCAACTGGATGAGCGCGTGGTCCCGGCGCACCAGGCGCCGATCGAGCGCGTTCATCGCCAGCCGCGCGCGACCGGGTTGCGCCACGCCGGACAGCACCGACCAGCTCTGCGCGACGGAGTCGATCTGGCATTCGGCGTTGGACGAGGAGCCCAGCGGCGTGCCATCGTCGAAGTAGGCGCGGCGATACCACCCGCCGTCCCAGCCGTGCTCCTCGAGATTCAGGCGCAGCCGGGCGGCTTCCAGTTCGCAGCGCTCGGCGAAGGCCGCGTCGTTCGCCTGGCGCGCGAGCGGGGCGAACCGCGTCAACACCTGGTGCAGGAAGAAGCCCAGCCACACACTTTCGCCCTTGCCCTGCAGGCCCACCAGGTTCATGCCGTCGTTCCAGTCGCCGGAGCCCATCAGCGGCAGGCCATGCGCGCCGAACCTCAGGCCCCTTTGGATCGCGCGCACGCAGTGCTGGTACAGGCTCGCGGATAGCGCGGAGCGCTGTGGCAGGTCGTAATAGGATTCCTCCCCGGGGTTCACGCCGCGGCCGTCGAGGAACTGCACCTGCTCCTGCAGGATCGCGCTGTCCCCGGTGCCATGGACGTAACGGCAGGTTGCCAGCGGCAGCCACAGGTAATCGTCGGAGCAGTGCGTGCGCACGCCGCGCCCGGAAGGCGGATGCCACCAGTGCTGCACATCGCCTTCCGGGAACTGGCGTGAAGCGCACAGCAGCAGGTGCGCGCGCACCAGCTGCGGCTCGGCGTGGACCAGCGCCATGACATCCTGCAGCTGGTCGCGAAAGCCAAAGGCGCCGCCCGACTGGTAGTGACCGCTGCGGCCCCACAGCCGGCTCGCCAGCGTCTGGTAGACCAGCCAGCCGTTGCACAGCAGGTCGAGCGAACGGTCCGGCGTTGCGATCTGCACGGCGCCCAGCGTCTGCTGCCAGTACTGGCGCACCGCGTCGAGCGCCGCCCGGGCCGTGCCCGATTTGCGCAGGCGCTGCGCCAGGCGGCTGGCGTCGTCGGCGCCGTGACCCACGCCCAGGCGAAACACAATGAAGCGCGATGCGCCCGTGGCGAGATCGAACGGGACCTGGATCGCGGCGCAGGGATCCATGGCCGCGCCCACCCTGCCGGACAGCCGCGCGCGGGCGAGGGCAGCCGGATTGCGCAGCGTGCCGTTGCGCCCGATGAACTCGGTGCGATCGCCGCTGACCGTCCGGGTCACGTCGTCCACGTCGAAGAAGGCGACCTGATCGGCGAACTCGGGGTTGTAGGCGTTGCGCGCGAGCAGCGCGCCGCTGCCGGGGTCGATCTCGGTGACCACATGCATGCTCGACTTCTGCCGCAGGTCGCCCAGCACCCATTCCACGTAACCGGTGGCGGACAGGCGGCGCGGCCGGCCCGAGGCGTTGCGCACTTTCAGCAACGCGAACTTGACCGGCATGTCGAGCCCCACGTAGATCGTGAGTTCGGTCTCCACGCCGTCCTCGCAGTGCTCGAACACGCTGTAGCCGAAGCCGTGCCGGGTGACGTACTCGCCCGTGCCCGGGCAGGGCAGCGCGCTCGGCGACCAGAGGTGCCCGGACTCCTCGTCGCGCAGGTAATAGGCTTCCCCGCTGGCATCGCCGACCGAGTCGTTGCTCCAGGGGGTGAGGCGAAACTCGTGGGCGTTCCCGTGCCACGTATAGGCAGCGCCGCTGTCGGATATCACGCAGCCGAAGTGCGCATTGGCCAGCACGTTCACCCAGGGCGCGGGGGTGGCACGCTGCTGCGTCGTGGTGATCACGTACTCGCGCCCGTCCGGCGTGAAGCCGCCCAGGCCGTTGAACAGCAGCAGTTCGCGCCGTGCGGCCACGGCAAGTTGCGCCGGCTTGGCGGCGCGGGCGCTGGTCGCAACGAACCGAGGGATGGCCGGCTCGACCGTGGCGCGCTGTCGAACCTGATCGGCGAGGCTGCCGCGCGCGTCGGTGAATACGGCGCGCGCCACCGATTGCAGCAGGATGCGGTCCTCGTTCGAGATCTGCTCGGCGGAACGCACGAAGATGCCGCCAGGCCGGTCGATCACGCCGGCTTCCACGCTGGCCGCGATCAGGCCCATGATCTGCTCGTGCAGTTGCTGGCGGTAGCCGCCGCGATCCTCGTTCCAGACCACCAGGTCCACCGCGAGGCCCTTCAGGCGCCAGTAGGCGTGGGCCTGGATCAGCTGGCGCACCAGCTCGATGTTCGCCGGTTCCTTCAATTGCACCAGCACGATGGGCAGGTCTCCCGAGATCGCATAACCCCACAAGCCGGACTGTCCGCGCCGGTTCCTCGCGATGACGCCCGCTTCGACACGCAGCGATGCATTGGCGTACAGGATCGAGCTGGCAAGGCGCCCGTAGAGCTGGGCATCGGCTTCGGTGACATTGATCTGCCGCAGCGCGACATGGCTGTGCGTCCAGGCCATCTCGAAGGCGCGATCGGCAAGGCGCCGGTCCTGGTACTTCTCCGCCAGCTGCAGGCAGGCGGCGCGGCTCTCGCCGATGCCGGTGACCAGGTCCAGCGTCGCCGTCTGCAGCGGATCGAGGGCGAAGCGCTGCCGGATGGCGACGATCGGGTCGAGCACCGAGCCTTCGCTCCCCGACAGTGCGCTGTCCTCGCGCAGTGCCTGCGGCTCGCTCACGCTGTTGCCGCGGCCGATGAAACTCGCCCGGTCGGTTTCATACGACACCTGCGTGGCCTCCGCGCCATGCAGCGCCATGCGATGCAGCATCCAGGGCGTCGCTTCGTCGCGCGAGCGCGGCCGGCGCGTGCACAGGATGGCCTGCCGCGCGGGCACGATCTCGGTTTGCACGAACAGGTTGCTGAATGCGGGATGCAGGTCGTCGGCGGAAGCGGCGGCGAGCACCACTTCGGCATAGCTGGTCACTTCCACGCGCCGGCGCCTGCTGGACCGGTTGGTGATGCGGACGCGGCGCAGTTCGATGTCATCCTCCGGGGACACCACGATCTCGGTATGCGTGTCGAGATCCGCGTCCAGGCGGCGGAACTCCACGCGCTGCTCGGTGAACACCGCCTCGAAGGAATCGGGGCGTTGCAGCGTCGGCTGGAACGCGCTCGACCAGAACTTGCCGGTGTCCACGTCGCGCACGTAGCAGAACGTGCCCCACGGGTCGCGGGTGGCGTCCTCGCGCCAGCGGGTGACCGCGATGTCCTTCCAGCGGCTGTAGCCGCCGCCCGCATTCGTGACCATCACGTGATAGCGTCCGTTGGACAGCAGCTGCAGCGCCGGTATCGCCGTATCGGGCGAGTTGAAGACCCGCATCGGCGGCTCGAGAGCGTCGGCGGCGGTGCGGGGATCCATCCGCTCCGGGTGGCTCAGATAGAACGCATTGGTTTTCGGAATGCGTTCCTGCAGCAGCAGCAGCGTGGCCTGGAACTGCGGATCGGACACGAAGCGCCGCTGCATGGGCTGCTCGAGCAGCAGGTGCGCCAGCGACAGCAGGGTCATGGCCTGGTGGTGGCCCATGAACGAGCGCACCACGGCGTGCGTCTGCGTTTGGCGCAGTCGCGCCGGGGTGTAGTCGATCGCCTCGTAAAAGCCGAAATTGCCCAGAAAGCCCTCGGCCGCGAACCGCTGCAGGTTGTCGCTGGCGGCCTCGGGCTCGATCATCAGCGCCAACGCCGTGGCGTAGGGCGCGATCACCAGATCCCCGCCCAAGCCGCGATTGAGGCCCAGGCCGGGCATGCCGAACGCGCGGTACTGGTAGTTGCGTGCCGCGTCGACCGCATTGTATCCGGACTCGGACATGCCCCAGGGCACGCCGCGCCGGGCGCCGTACTCGATCTGCCGCCTGACCGCCACGCGGCAACTCTCGTCGAGCAGCGTGTTGTCGTAGGCCGGCATCACGAGCAGCGGCATCAGATACTCGAACATCGAGCCGCTCCAGGAGAGCAGCGCCGGCCCGCTGCCGGTGTTGACGAGCAATCGGCCCAGCGCGAACCAGCTCTGCTGCGGCAGTTGGCCTTGCGCGATCGCGACGAACACCGCGAAGCGGGCCTCCGAGGCGAGCAGGTCGTAGTAACCGGCGTCGCACTTGCGCTCCGTCACGTTGAAGCCGATCGCCAGCAGGTGCCGCACGTCGTCATACAGGAAGTCGTAGTCCGCGCGCGCCATGTCACCGGCCTGCTGCACGAGATGCTCGATCTCCTCCATACGGGCGCGCGCCGACGCCACGCCTTGCGCCGCCAGCTCGCGCAGCGTGGGCAGGGCGGGCGGGGTCGAAAGGGTGAGCGTACTGATCGCGGACGGCGGCGCGAGCAAGGTCAGCTCGTCCAGCGTGTCCTGGCATTGCCGGGCGAGGGCACGCGCCCAGGGCCGGGGTCCCGCCTCCGCGCCTGCGTCGAGAGCGCGCAGGATCTGCGCGCTGCCCGCCGCAAGCTGCTCGAGGGCCGCGCGCGCCGACGGCACAGAAGACGGCCGTTGGGCCAGGGCGGAATCCAGAGCCTGCTGGAAAACAAGCAGCGCGCCTGGCGCCCAATGCGGCGCGGCATCGAGCAGCGTGCGGGTGGTGTCCTCCAACCCTTCCAGCCATCGGTCCGCGAGCACCGGCTGGTCCGGCAGCGCTGCCAGCCCGGCGCGCAGCGTGAGCAGATGCCCCGCGAGGTTGCCGCTGTCGACCGTCGACACGTAGGCCGGCAGCAGCGGCCGCAAGGATTGCGTGTCGTACCAGTTGTAGAAGTGGCCGCGATGCCGTTCCAGTCGTTGCATCGTGTCGAGCGCATGGCGGGTGCGCTCGATGAGTTTGCCGGCGGGCACGTAGCCGAAGTCGTACGCCGACAGGTTCGCGAGCAGCGCCAAGCCCATGTTGGTCGGCGAGGTGCGGTGCGCGAGCGCCTCGACAGGGGCCTCCTGGAAATTGTCTGGCGGCAGCCAATGCACCTGCGGCCCGACGAAAGTCTCGAAGAAGGTCCAGGTCCTGCGCGCCACGATGCGCAGGAACGTGATTTGCGCCGGCGCAAGACGCGGCTGCGCCCGCGACCTCGGCCGGCTGAGCCACCACGCCAGCAGCGGCGACGCCGCCCACAGCAGCAGCAGCGGCGCGGCCGCTGCCAGGGCCGTGGGCTGGGATTCGACCAGGACCAGCGTCGTGGCGGCGCACAGGTAGGGGGCGACCCACATCGAACGCAGCGAAGCGAGCAATCCGGTCGCGCCGCCCCCGGCGAACTGGCTGGGCGTCCATCGCAGGAGCCGCCGGCGGGTGATCAGCGTGCCCACCAAGGTACGCAGGATGGCATCCAGGCTGAGATAGGCTTCGTACGGCAGGCAGGCGAGCGTGAACGCCGCCTGCGCGAGGCGCGCACCTGCCGAGCGCAGGACGCCGCTGACATGCTGGCGCAGCATCGTACCTTCCGGCTGGCGCAGAAACTCGACACACGAGACGAGCAATCCGGGCACCAGCAGCATCGCCAGCACGGCCAGCGTCCAGTACCAGGCCGGCGACAGCAGGATCCAGCCCAGCAGGAGCAGCAGGGTCAGCGCCGGGGCGACCAGGCTGCGGCGCAGGTTATCGAAGATCTTCCACTGCGACAGGTGCGACAGCGGATTGGCCTCCGTGCTGCCGTCTGCCGCGGGCACGCGCCGGCGCAGCCAGCCGGCCAGTTGCCAGTCGCCGCGCATCCAGCGGTGCCGGCGGCTCGCGTCGGCGCTATAGCGAGAGGGGTAGGCCTCGTAGAGCTGCACGTCGCTGCTCAATCCGGAGCGCAGGTAGCACCCCTCCAGCAGATCGTGGCTGAGAATGCGGTTCTCCGGAAAGCGTCCTTTCAGCGCTCGCTCGAACGCGTCGACATCGTAGATGCCCTTGCCGATGAACGAGCCTTCGCCGAACAGGTCCTGGTACACGTCCGAGACCATGCGCGTGTACGGATCGATGCCGGCTTCCTCGCCGTGCAGCCCGGCATAGCGCGAGCGGTTCGCGTCGGTCTGGCTTAGCGCCACACGAGGTTGCAGGATGCCGTAACCCGCGGTCACGCGCCCGGTGGCGGCATCGTGTCGTGCGCGATTGAGCGGATGCGCCATCGTCCCCACCAGCTGGCGCGCCGCGTCCCGCGGCAACTGCGTATCGGTGTCCAGCGTGATCACATAGCGCACGCCGGACAGGACCGCGATGCGGCCGACGATACGCGAAAACGGGCTCACCGTGCCGCCGCGCAGCAAGGCGTTCAGGTCGCCCAGCTTGCCGCGCTTGCGCTCGTGCGCCATCCAGACCCGCTCGCGCGGATTCCAGCGGCGCGGCCGGTGGAACAGGAAAAACGCATCGTCGTGCGCCGCCTTCCCGGTGCCACGGTATTTCTCGTTCAGTTGCGCGATGCGCTGCGCGGCCAGATCGAGCAGCAGCCCGTCCTGCGGCAGCGTTTCCTGCTGCGCATCCGCGAAGTCCGTGAGCAGCCCGAAGTGCAGGTGAGCGTCCCGGTTGGCAAGGAAGCGAACCTCGAGTGCTTCGGCCAGGTCCTCCACGTCACGCGTGCTGCAGATGAGGGTCGGGACCACCACCAGGGTCCGGCATTCAGGGGCGATGCCCTTGGAGAAGTCCATGCGCGGCAACGGCTGAGGCGGCACGAGCAGGGTTGTCAGCCAGTTCACCAGCGCCAAGGCGGGCTGACTGGTGCCGAGAGCGGCGACGATGCCGAACAGCGCGAGGAGCCAGCCGCGTGCGCCGCTGGCGTGGGCCTGCGCGAGCAGGCCGGCCGTGAAGGCCGCCGTCAGCAACCCGATCGCCCCGAAATAGAGGCAACCGCCGTGGACGCGTCGCGTGACCCAGGACGCGGGCCTGTGCATCCGCACCTTGGCTTCGAGCCGGCGCAGCCCGCCGCCGACCAGGTAGTAGCCGACGTGCGCCGCGCGATCGTCGCCCGCATCGCGCGCCGCGGCCTCCCGCGCCAGCTGCACGCAGCAGCGAGCCACCTGCTCCTCGGTGAGCCCGCTGCGCCGGGCGATCTTCTCCAGCACGTGCCGGTAGTGGTCGCGCGTGGCAAAGTCCATGCGCGCGTATTCGCCGCACGGATCCTCGCGCAGGCTGCGCTCGGCGAAGCTCATGGTCTCGACGAAGGCGTGCCAGTCGATCGCGGCGAGCAGGCGCAGGCTGCCGATGCTGTTGCTGATGGAGACCTGGTCGGCCGCCTGCTGGTGGTTCTCGGAGTGCACCATCTGGGTCGTGGACAGGCCGAGCTCGGAGAGCCGCTGCTCGATCCAGTGCAGCGGCATGGCCAGCCGCGCGCTCTGTCCCTGCAGTCGACGCACGAGTTCCGCCACGAAGGCGCTGCTCATGGGTGGGTTGGAGCGCGCCATGTCCGCGACCACCAGGATCAGGCTGTTGGGCTCGCGCTGCGCGACCCGCGTCATGCGGCTCGCCCAATCATCGGCAAGATCCAACCCCTTGCGATGGGCGATGACGCGCGTGGCCACGCGGCGCAGGTTCTCGAGCAGCGCGAGGCGCAGCATGATCGGCACGGCCCACAGTTCGCCCAGGGTCAGCGGGGCGATGCTCTGGTAGGCGGCGATGAAGCGGCGAAAGCCCTCCGGATCGATCTGGCCGTCGCCGTGCGAGATGGCTTCCAGCGCGATGTCGTAGACGCGCGGCAGCCCGGCCGACGGACCGCTGCCCAGGCGCGGCAGCTCGCGGCTGAAGTCCTTGGGCAGGTGCTTCCTGGCGGTGCGAACCTGCTCTTCGATCAGGTGGAAGTTGTCGAGCAGCCATTCCCCGGCGGGGGTGCCCGGCCGATCCTCGCGGATTGCCGCCGTGAGCAGTTGGCAGGCCTTGAGCAGCACGGCTTCGTTTTGCGCGAGGCGTGCCAGCAGCAGGTCGCGCGAGCGCTTCGGGCCAGGCGCGTGCGAGGCCGCCAGCGCCTTGCCGTATTGTTCCATCTGATCGGCGCCGAGCAACTCCGAGCGCAGGGGCGGCTCATCGATGGCGCCGCCGGCAGCGGCGCCGCCGCGCCGTAACAGGCTCAGTACCCGGGGCAGGAATTCGATTGCGGCCTTTGCACTGATCACCTTACGTCCCGCCCGGTTCTTCGTTCGCGGCAGACGGTCCGCTGCCCGGGAGATTCTCACTGCGCGAGGGCGTCAACCTCTGTGCGCTGTCGAACAAACTGCGCGGCCGACGGCGTGCGTCAGCGAACGGAAATTGCCGCGGCGATGCCGAGAATCACGGTACGCGCAGTCAAAGGCGCGCCACGCACTACGACTGGAAAGGCAAATCATGAACGCGAAACCGATCTTCATCACCGCCGTACTCAGCGCCACGCTCCTCGCGGGCTGCGACCAGGGCGCGGACAAAACGGGCGCGGCTCCCATCACGCCGCCGCCGCCCACCGTGACGCAGAACAGGGAGCAGCCGCAGGCGACACCGCCCGCCGTGCAGGGGTCGCAGACGCCACCCACGGCGGCCGAACGCAAGGACGGCGGCGCTCCGGTCCAGGGCCAGGTGGACATCAAAGAGCCCGCGCAGCGCCAAACCTTCGAGGCACCGAAGGGCTAAGGCCGCGTTTGTACGCTGTCGTACGGAATGAACCGAGCGAACGGAGAACAATCGCAGACTCGCCCAGCCGTCTTGGCGGGACACATCAACTCTCAGACTGGAGCACATCATGATTCAAATGAAGCGATTCTCAGCATTTCTCCTCGCCCTGGTGGCCGCATCGGTCCTCGGCTGCGCGGGGACCGCCAAGCAGGAAAGTACCGGCGAGTACTTCGACGACACCTGGATCACGACCAAGGTGAAGGCCGCCCTGATCGAAGATCCGCTGGTGAAAGCCGCTGAAGTCAATGTCGAGACTTTCAAGGGCAAGGTGCAATTGAGCGGCTTCGTCAGCTCGAACGCGGCCATGCAGCAGGCCGTCAAGGTCGCGCGCAGCGTCAAGGGCGTCACCTCGGTCAAGAACGACATGCAGATTAAGTAGTTGCAATTCCCCCCGCCCCGGTCGGACGTGCGGTATCGCACAGATAAGGGCGGGCAGAAGCGGGAAAGTATGCCCGGGCGCCCCACTCCCTCCCTGGTGGGGCGTTTGCAGTCCTTGGCCCGGAATGGCAACCCCATTCCGGGCCTTGTTTACTGCCGCGGGCGCGACAGGGACACCGCCGGAGGCCACATGCCACGCCATCTCGCGCGGGCCATGTACGACCAGATCGAAGACACGCTCACCTCGATCACAATGCAGCTGCGCTCGGCGATCCAGGCGGACGCCAACATGCCGCAGCGGGTCAATGGCCGAGTGAACGAGGCGATCGGGCGCCTGCGGCGCAGTAGCGGTTGGGCGCGGCAGGTTTCCGCCGAGCTCGGTTCGGTCCTGCTGGATACGCTGGGCCCGGGCGCGACGGTCGAGTGGCACCTGCGACAGTTCCAGAAGTGTACGGGCATCCGCTACGAGCTGACGGTGAACGATACGGCGGGCTGCGACCTGCCCGTGGGCTACGCCGAGACCCTGTACGACGTGTACAGCGAAGCGTTGAGCAACGTTGCTCGCCATTCCGGCGCGAGCCGCGTGGCGGTCGCGCTCACCCTCACGCCGTACGAAGTGACCCTGGTAGTGCACGATGACGGCACCGGACTGGGCGAGGCGACCCCCGCTTCAGGCACTGGCAGCATCGCCGCCCTTTGCGCCCGTGCGCGGAACTACGAGGGAAATTGCGAAGTCACAGGCACGCGCGGCACCGGCACCACCCTGACGGTGAGCCTGCCGCTGGCGAAGCCGTCATGAGGGCGGGTGAGCTGCGGATGAAAACGCTGACAGGCTGCGGCGACGCCGTCAGCCTGCGGTCCGCGATCAATGAACTGTGCGCCGAGTACGGCAAAGTCGCGTACATCGATGTCCTGACGATGGCGGAGGCCGAGAAGCGCTGGGCGTTGTGCCTGCTGCGGCTGGAATCGGCGGCGCAGGAGCAGGCGCTGATGCGCGCTTTGGACGTTCGGCGCTTCGGCGAAGACCTGGTGATGATCGTCGATCTTGCGCGGCAGCCGTCCGCTGCCGCCCCTTAAGTAAGCCGCTCCAACTCGCCTTTTCGAAATCGCCGGGGTATGTGCGCTACCCAGCAGATGACTCTCGGCTCGGCTTGCATACTATGCGCGTGACCACTCAGTACCTTTTTTCTGAACCACAGCACAGCTGTCATAGAAGGAACATCCCCATGAAAAACCAATTCAGCAAGCGGCAAGCCGCACTGACCCTCGCCTGCGCCTTGGCGTTCGGCGCTTTCCCCTTGGCCGCTGGCGCACAGGCCATGGACATCAACGAGAAGTCGCTGCTCATGGATTCGCAGGGCCAGCCGGTGAGGAGCGGCGATGGCAAGTGCGTGCACAGTGCCTTCGGCCCGGCGCCTGCGTGGAACGCCGCGTGCCACGACCCGTTGCCGGTCGCGCAGTACGTCGCGCCCGTCGCGGAACCCGTAGCTGCAGCCCCGGTCCCGGCGCCTGTAGAGGCGGCGCCTGTAGCGGCGGCGCCTGTAGCGGCGGCGCCCGTGGCGCCGGTGGTGGTAACCGAGAACGTCACGTTCGACGCCGATGTGCTGTTTGACTCCGGCAAGTCGGAGTTGCGTCCGTCGGGCCGTGAATCCCTCGACGCGTTTGTCGGCAAGTACGCGGATCTGGAGTCGAAATCCATCGTCGCGATCGGGCATGCCGATCGCATGGGTTCGGAGGCTTCCAATCAGGCGCTCTCCGAGGCGCGCGTCAGCACGGTCAAGTCCTATCTCGTCAGCAAGGGCATGTCGGCCGATCGCATCCAGACCAGCGCCGTGGGTGAAACGCAGCCCAGCACGGAAACGGTAGACTGCAAGGACGCCAACAACAAGGCCAACATCGCCTGCCTGCAGCCTGACCGCCGCGTCATGATCGAGATCTCCGGATCCAGGACTGCCCAGTAAGCGATCGTCCAGCAGCACGGAACCTGGGGCCCCGCGCGAGCGGGGCCTTTTTCTTTTCAACGCCGGAATCGTGCGCCAACGAACGGATCTCGCCTGCGCCGCTGCGTACTGTCTGAGGGCGACGCCAAATCAACTCAATTGGAGTATCGAACATGGGCAAGTACTTTCTTGGATGGGTGTTGGGCGTGCCGGTCATCGTGCTGGTGATCATCTACCTCATCTTCAACTAGTCATCCGCCAACCGAACAGGAGCTGCAAATGGAATCCACACTACGCGTCAATACGCCCGGTGCTGCCGGCATGCCAAACAGCGCTGACAACGCCCTGAACAAGGCCTCGACAAGTGCCCACGCCGCCGTCAACTCGATTGCCGGAGCCGCCAAACCCGCGATCGAGCGGGTAGCGGGCATGGCGCACGAAGCGGTCGACAGCGCGGCCGGCGCCGCCGCCCCCGCGGCCCAATGGCTGGCGCAGCAGGGCGAGAGCCTGAACGCAGCGCAGAAGAAACTGGTGTCGGACACGTGCAGCTACGTGTCTGCCAATCCGCTGAAATCGGTGGGCATCGCCGCGGTCGTTGGTTTCCTCGTCAGCCGCATGCTGCGCTGACCGAAGTTCACCCATCAAACCAACGCCGGCAATGGCGTTGCGGGGGCCTGCCGCCAGCGCGGCGGGCCCTTTTCCTTCTTGCGTCGAGCAAAGCGCGCTGACGAACTCAGGCAAGACGTTCATGGCGTGTAGTGTTCATCCTATGACACGCTTTCTTGCCATCAGCTGCTGGTTGCTCGCGGCGGGATGCGCGCAGTTGCCCGATGTGGGCGATTCCGCGGCGCAGGAGATCGTCGGCATGTCGTTCAGCGCCGGCAACAACGTGCGCCTGCTGCAGGACGGTGAAGCGACCTATCGCGCGATGTTCCTTGCAATCGGCGCCGCCACGGACCACATCAATCTCGAGAGCTACAAGATCGAGGACGATGCGGTCGGGCGCAAACTCGCGGACATGCTCCTGAGCAAGCGCGCGCAGGGCGTGCAGGTCCATGTGGTGTACGACAGCGTGGGGTCCATCGGCACGCCGCGGCCGTACTTCGAGCGCCTGGCGGCCGGGGGTGTGAAAGTGCTCGAGTTCAATCCGGTGAACCCCGCAACAGCGAAGAAGGGCTGGCTCGTCAACAACCGGGACCACCGCAAGCTCCTGCTGGTGGACGGGCGGACGGCGTTTGTCGGCGGCATCAATTTCAGCCGCGTGCATTCGGGCGGCTCGCGCGCCCGCCCGCGAGGAGCGGGGCAGCCCGCCTGGCGCGACACGCACCTGCAGATCGAAGGCCCGGCGGTGGGGGATTTCCAGAAGCTGTTCCTGCGGACCTGGGCGAAGCAGAAAGGCGCGCCGCTATCGGGCGCGCAATTCTTTCCCGCGTCCAAGTCCCTCGGCGGCGACAGGGTGCGCGCCATCGGCAGCACCCCCGACGATCCGCACAGCCTGATCTACCTGGCGCTGATGTCGGCGATTGCCCGCTCGCAGAAGCATGTGTACCTGACCAATGCCTACTTCGTGCCCGATCCGCAGTTCGTCGATGCGTTGACCGGCGCAGCCGGCCGCGGCGTGGACGTGAAGCTGTTGCTGCCCGGTGCATCCGATTCGGGCCTCGCCTTCCATGCCGGACGCTCGCACTACGCCGCGCTGCTGCGCGCCGGCGTGAAGATCTACGAACGGCGCGGCGCATTCCTGCACGCGAAGACCGCCACCATCGACGGCGAGTGGTCGTGCGTGGGATCGACCAATCTCGACTGGCGCAGCTTCCTGCACAACGACGAGATCGACGCCGCCATTCTGGGGCGGGAGTTCGCCGGGCAGATGGAGGCCGCGTTTGCCGCCGACCTGCAGCAGTCGGACACCGTGGATCTCGAGCGCTGGAACGCGCGGTCCTTCCAGTTCAGGCTGCAGGAGTGGGGGGCGCGACTTTGGGAGTACTGGCTCTAGGCGGCAGCTGATTCGCGCCGAAGCGGATGACCGCGCTCGCCAGCGCGCCGGCGAGCGCGCCGCCCGCACCGCGGCGCCAGACGACGTAACCCAGGAGTGCCGACGCCGCCACCACGGTCCCCAGGACGGCCGGCCGCGTCAGCGCTGAACGCAGTTGATGCAGGTTGCCGCGCAGTTCGCGCCGGGACTGCGTCACGCGCAGCTCGACGGCGGCGATTTCGGACGAGTGCAAGTTCATTCAGGGACCACCGCAATCTGGGTCGGGCGCAGCTGCCGGCGAGTCGCCGGGAACAGCAGGTTGCGGCTGACGCGCAGGCAATACCAGAACAGCGCCGCGGCGGCCCCAAGATTGCCCATAGCCACCGCGGCTAGCGCGACCTGCCAATGGGCGCCCTGGGCAATGGCCCAAAGCACCAGTGCAGCCATCAGCCCCAGCCAGGCAGCGGCAGCCAGCAACGCGCCGATGATGCCGCAGGCCAGCATCAGCAGCAGGGTGAGGCCCGCGCGCCGGGCTTCGAGCGTAAACAGATCCAGCACGTTCGACAGCAGCATTCGCGCGGAGGCGAATGTGCCGGTCAACTCCTCGCCGAATCCCTTGGCAACTGTCGATTGCGGCATAGGTGGACGCTACGGTCCGGTCCGCGCGTTGTATGTGCGTTGGCGCACCCTGTTCGCTGGTGCACGGATGGCGTGCTGCCAGAAGCAGACATTGGGCAATGCCTCACTTGTTCATGCCGCTCCTGATTGCATTGTGCCTGCTGGTGCTTCCTGCTGCGGCTGGCGTGGCACTGTACCGGGGCTGGTACTCCGGCGCTGGCGCGAGCGCGGAACAAACGCAGCCAGCGCCAGTCGCGGTCAAGGCGGGGTCGGCGGCCCGCTGCCCGCACTGCGGGCGCATCCTGTCGAAGCGCAGGCTGGACCCCGCGACAGTGGGTCATTTCGACCCGCCGAGCTACGAGTACACCGTGAAAATGGCGGATGGCTCCAGCCGGATATTCCGCGAACAGATGCCGGCCAGCTGGCGCGTGGGCGAGCACCTGTACTACATCGATGGCACCCGCGTGGACTGAGTCGGGCAAAAAAAAGCCCGGGACGGGGTTGCCGTCACCGGGCCGGGTGCTGCAAGTATCCGGTCTTTAGGGGGGAGGAGGGGGGAAACCGAATACCCGTGTGCATCATCGTTTCTGCGACGCGGGGGGTCTGTGTGCTGGCGAACAAAATCGGATAGTCCGCACGGCATCCACCGGATGCGAATGCCGCGCGGATTGAGCATCTGCTGCTACTTGCGCGTTTCGACCTGCACCAGCTCGTCCGACGCGGGCTGTTGCTCCACCGGCTTGTCGCGCCGGGGTCGGCCCAGTCGCACGGTTTCCGGTTCGGGCAAAGGCGGGCGGGCCTTGTCGGGATTGGTCTCCACCATCTGCAGTCCGGCGCTCTCCAGAATCACCTTGGGATCGACGCGCTCGGGGGCTGCCGCTGCCACGGGTTCGCGAGCGGGCACGGCTTGCACGCGCTCGGCGACTGCGTCCGAACGCTCTGCAACCGGCTGTTCCGGTGCAGCTGCCCCTTCTTCGAGGCGCGCCTGGTCTTCGCGCATCTGTGCCAGGTGCATCTCGCGTTCCCGCGCGCGCAATTCCTCCGCATCCGGCGCCTTCGCGAGATAGTTCGGGACACTCAGATCGGCTTCATGCTCTCCGACGGGCAGGCCCGGCGCCGGGCGTTGCTCGCCTGCGTGCTCCGGGCGGCGTTCACCGCGATTGCGGTCGCGCCGACCTCGGCGCCCGCGGCGCTGCTCATCGCCTTCGCGCGGGACGGCGGCAGGGGCCTCGCCGTTGCGCGGCCCCTGCTGCTGGGGCTGCTCCGGACGGGGCGGGCGCTGCTGCTGCGGGCGTTGCTGGTCGGGGCGGCGCTCGCCGCCCTGGCGGTGGTCGCGTTGCGGCTGTCCGCCGTGGCGCTGCTCGGGGCGACGTTCGCCGCCTTGTTGCGGACGGCGCTCACCGCCTTGCTGCGGACGGCGCTCGCCGCCCTGGCGCGGGCGGTGCTCGTCGCGCGGACGGTCGCGGCGGTGGTCGCGGCCTGCGTCGCGCTTTTCGCCTGCGCCGTGGCGTGGTTCGGGTCGGCGCTCGCGCCGCGGCTCGCGCACCGGGTGCACCGTCGCCTCCGTCGCGGACGCGGCATCCGGCCTGTCGGACTTGAACCAACCCAGGATGCGGCCCAGGAAACCCGAGGCCGCGACCGTATCGGTAGCGCTCGGCACGGGTCGCGCCGCTGCCTGGCGCACGCTCGGCTGCACCTGTGCTTCAGGGACGATGGGCGCCGGTTGGTCGGGAACGATAGCCTTGACGGCCGCTTCGGGACGCTCGCGGCGCTCCGCTGCGGCGGCCTCCGGCGACTTCGGTTCCTCGGGCGCCTCCACCAGCTCGTAGCTGGCGGGTACGTGCTCCATCGCGTTCAACTCATCGTGCTTCAGACGCTGCACCTTGTAGTGCGGCGTTTCCAGGTGCGCGTTGGGCACCATCACGATGTTGACCTTGAGACGCGCCTCGAGCTTCTGGATTTCCGCGCGCTTCTCGTTGAGCAGGAAGCTCGCCACATCCACCGGCACCTGTACGTGCACGGCACCGGTGTTCTCCTTCATCGCCTCTTCCTGCACGATGCGCAGGACGTGCAGCGCCGTCGATTCCGTGCCGCGGATGAAGCCGGTGCCGCTGCAACGCGGACAATTGATGTGCGCCGTCTCCTCCAGCGAGGCCTGCAGGCGCTGGCGCGACAGCTCCAGCAGCCCGAAGCGCGAGATCTTGCCGACCTGCACGCGCGCGCGGTCGAAATGCAGCGCCTCGCGGAAGCGGTTCTCCACCTCGCGCTGGCCCCTTTGCGACTCCATGTCGATGAAGTCGATCACGATCAGGCCGCCCAGGTCCCGCAGCCGCAGCTGGCGGGCGACCTCGTCGGCCGCCTCGAGATTGGTGCGCAGCGCGGTTTCCTCGATGTCGCCGCCCTTGGTGGCGCGCGCCGAGTTGACGTCCACCGCCACCAGCGCCTCGGTATGGTCGATCACGATGGCGCCGCCCGAGGGCAGGCTGACGTGGCGCGAGTAGGCGCTCTCGATCTGGTGCTCGATCTGGAAGCGCGAGAACAGCGGCACGTCGTCGCGGTACAGCTTCACCTTGCCGACGTTGGCGGGCATCACGGTCTGCATGAAGGCGACCGCCTGGTCGAAGATCTCCTGCGTGTCGATGAGGATCTCGCCGATGTCGGGCTGGAAGTAGTCGCGGATGGCGCGGATCACCAGGCTCGATTCCAGGTAGATCAGGAACGGCTTCTTGTCCTGGGTCTTGCCCGCGCCCTCGACGGCGCTCCAGAGCTGCAGCAGGTAGTTCAGGTCCCACTGCAGTTCCTCGACCGAACGCCCGATCGCCGCGGTGCGCGCGATCACGCTCATGCCTTCAGGAACCTGCAGCCGGTCCAGCGTGTCGCGCAGCTCGTTGCGGTCCTCGCCCTCGACGCGGCGCGAGACGCCGCCGCCGCGCGGGTTGTTCGGCATCAGGACGAGGTAGCGTCCCGCGAGGCTGATGTAGGTGGTGAGGGCGGCGCCTTTGGTGCCGCGCTCGTCCTTTTCGACCTGAACGATGAGGTCCTGGCCTTCGGTGAGCGCGTCCTGGATGCGGGCGCGCCCGACGTCCACGCCAGGCCTGAAATAGACCTTGTCGACTTCCTTGAAAGGCAGGAACCCGTGCCGTTCCTCGCCGTAATCGACGAAGGCGGCTTCGAGGCTGGGCTCGACGCGGGTGATGATGCCTTTGTAGATGTTGCTCTTGCGCTGCTCCCTGGAGGCCGATTCGATGTCGAGATCGACGAGCTTCTGTCCTTCTACGATGGCGACGCGCAGCTCTTCTTGCTGGGTCGCGTTAAACAGCATGCGTTTCACTTCTTGTTCTCCTGCGCGCGCAGGAGGCCCGGCATTCCTGTCGGTCAGTACTCTCCTAGGGTATGCAAACCGATGTCGAAAGGGCGGGGACGAATCCTGCCGCGCGCTATTGGGTAGTATCGCTACTTAGGGTGAGCGAACATCACCACTGCTTCAGGTCCGGCTATGGCCGAACAGGAGGCGGGTTGCAGGCCCCGGCGGCGGAAAACGTCTGCGCCGCGCCCATCGGACCTGTGCCTCGCATCTCGAAGCAACGCGCGGATAATACGAAAAATGAACGACTTAAGCAAGGCACGCGCGACCCTACTCGAAGTCGGGGAGGAAAGCGCCGAACAGCGCATCGACAATTTCCTCCTGCGGCGCCTCAAGGGCGTACCCAAGAGCCACGTGTATCGCGTGCTGCGCAGTGGCGAGGTGCGGGTGAACAGCGGGCGCGTCAAGCCGGACTATCGGCTGCGTCCGGGAGACCGGGTCCGGGTACCGCCGGTACGCATCGCCTCGCCGCAGCAAAAGCAGGCGCCCCGGCCGCTCGATTTGCCGGTCGTGTACGAGGACGACGCGCTCCTGGTGATCGACAAGCCCTCGGGGGTTGCGGTCCACGGCGGCAGCGGGGTGAGCTACGGCGTCATCGAGTCGCTTCGGGCGGAGCGACCGCGGGCCAAGTTGCTGGAGCTGGCGCACCGCCTCGATCGCGATACCTCCGGCCTGCTGATCGTCGCCAAGAAGCGCAGCGCCCTGGTGGGGCTGCACCGGATGCTGCGCGAAGGCGAGGTGGAGAAGGTCTACGTGGCGCTGGTCCAGGGGCGATGGATGGGCGGCCCGCGAGAGCTGCGCGAGCGCCTGCACAAGTTCGTCACCGCGGGCGGGGAACGCCGCGTCGCCGTGCACGAAGGCGGACAGGCCGCCGCTACGCAAGTCAAGCCGATCGCTGCGACTGCGGAATGCAGCCTCCTCGAGCTGCGGCTGCTGACCGGGCGCACGCACCAGATCCGCGTGCATCTGGCGCACGCCGGCCACCCGGTGGTCGGCGACGACAAGTACGGCGACTTCGCCTTGAATCGGGAGATGGCGAAGCGGGGATTGAAGCGCCTGCAGCTGCATGCGCGGCGCCTCGCGTTCACGCACCCGGCGACGGGCGCCGCGCTGGCGCTGGCGGCGCCGTTGCCGCAGGATATGCGCCTGTTCGTGGAGACGCAGCTTGCGCTACGACCCGATCGTATTTGACTGGGACGGCACACTCATCGACTCGGCGGGCGCCATCGTCGAGTGCATCCAGCAGGCGGCGCGCGAGCTGGGACTGCCGGTGCCGGATCACGCGCGCGCCCGCCACGTCATCGGACTCGGCCTGCGCGATTCGCTGCGCGCCGCCGTGCCGGACCTGCCGCCCGAGCGCACGATGGAATTCGTCGCGTGTTACCGCAGGGAGTTCCTCGCGCGTGAGCACGCCATGCAGCTGTTCCCGGGCGTGATCGAGATGCTCGAGGCACTGCGCGCCCGAGGGCATGTGCTGGCGGTGGCCACCGGCAAGAGCCGCCAGGGGCTGGAGCGGGCGCTCGAGGCCAGCGGATTGCGGGCGTACTTCTCGGCCTCGCGCTGCGCCGACGAGTCCACGCCGAAGCCGCACCCGGCAATGCTGCACGAGCTGATGCAGGCGCTGGCGGCAGAGCCCGGGCGGATGCTGATGATCGGCGACACCTCGCACGACCTGCAGATGGCCGCGGCAGCGGGGGTCGATGCGGTGGCAGTGACCTATGGCGCGCACGCGGAGGACGGTTTGCGCGAACTGCGGCCGCGCGCCTGCGTGGGCAGCGTGGCAGCGCTGCGGCAATGGCTGCACCAGCACGCCTGATCTGCGACGCGTCGGCCCTGCGGGACGCCGGCGCGGGCGTGCGCTTCGAGATCGAGTACTGGGGCCAGTGCGCACCCGCGTTCGTCGTGCGCCACGAAGGCCGCGTGCACGGCTATCTCAATCGCTGCGCGCATGTGGCGATGGAGCTCGATTGGCGCGAAGGCCAGTTCTTCGATGTGGACGGTCGCAATTTGCTATGCTCGACGCACGGTGCCGTCTATGCCGCATCCAGCGGCCGCTGTCTGGGCGGGCCTTGCGGCGGGACACCGTTGGTGCGCCTGAGCATCGAGGAGCGCGAAGGCCGCATCTATTACCTGGGAGTCGCCGATGACTGACAACGATGGGCAATGGGAGCGCGGGCTGATCGAGCGGGTTGCCACTGCGGCCCTGCAAGAGCAGCGCCGCGCGCGGCGCTGGGGCATCTTCTTCAAGCTGCTCACCTTCGCCTACGTCACGTTCCTGATCGTCATGGCCATGGGCTGGCAGGACGGGGACAAGGCGTCGGGCAAGCATACCGCCCTGGTGGAGGTGAGCGGCGTCATCGGACCTGGCAGCGATGCGAGTGCGGAACGGGTGAACGCGGCATTGCAGGCGGCGTTCAAGGACGCGAATACACAAGGCGTGGTGGTGCGCATCAACTCCCCGGGCGGCAGCCCGGTCCAGTCGAACGCCATCTATGACGAAATGCGGCGCCTGCGCAAAGTGCATCCCAACGTGCCGCTGTATGCGGTGGTCGAGGACCTGTGCGCATCGGGCGGTTACTACGTCGCGGCGGGCGCGGACCGCATCTACGTGGGACGCGCGAGCATCGTCGGCTCGATCGGCGTACGCATGGACAGTTTTGGCGTGACCGGGCTGATGGAAAAGCTGGGCATCGAGCGGCGGCTGCTGACCGCGGGCGACAACAAGGGCTTCCTCGACCCGTTCCTGCCGGTCGACGAGGAGCAAAAGCGCCATGCGCAGGCCCTGCTGGCGGACGTGCACCAGCAGTTCATCGGCGTGGTGCGCGAGGGGCGCGGCAAGCGGCTCAAGGAAACGCCCGGCATGTACTCGGGATTGGTGTGGACTGGCCAGCAAAGCATCGAGCTGGGGCTCGCGGACGACTACGGCAGCCTCGACTCCGTGGCGCGCGACGTGCTCAAGGCGGAGCGGGTCGTCGATTTCACGGAGAAAGAGAACATCGCGGAGCGGTTCGCGCGGCGATTGGGCGCCGGTGCCGCGAACGCGGTGCTGGAGTTTGCGTTGCGCTTTTCACCGCAACCGCGCTAGGCCGGCATCCGTCCGGGGCCCCGCTCTTAAGCGCGTAGCGCTGGCAGGCCCGACAAGGCGAGCAGCTCGGTCAATGCGATCAGCGGCAGTCCGATCAAGGCGGTGGGGTCGTCGCTCTCGATGCGGGCAATGAGCGCGATGCCCAGACCTTCGGCCTTGGCACTGCCGGCGCAGTCGTAGGGTTGCTCGCGCCGCAGGTACGCCTCGATCTGCGCGTGCGAGAGGTCCCGAAATTGCACCTTCGTCGGCACAACCCGCGAACGTAGCGTGCCGGCGCGTGCGTCGAGGACCGCGAGCGCCGTGTCGAAGCAGACCGTCCGCCCGCTCATCGCCGTGAGCTGCTGCACCGCCTTGTCATGCGTCCCGGGCTTGTCCAGCCGCAGGGCGCCGCAGGTCGCGACCTGGTCGGCGCCGATGATGAGCGCTTGCCGGTGGCGGGGCGCTACGGCACGCGCCTTGGATTCGGCCAGGCGTAGCGCGGTGGCGACAGCCGCCTCGCCGGGGGCCGCAGATTCCTCGACGGCGGGGTCCACACAGTCGAACGCGTAGCCGAGACGCTGCAGGAGCGCCTTGCGATAGCGCGAGGTGGAGGCGAGTACCAATGACCGATCGTTAGGCATGACTTTGTTTTGACACGTCTTTTTCAGCGATGATATCATCGCCGCCTTTATGCCGCACCGGCCGCCGCGGTTTCCCGTGATCGACGGCTTCGAGTTCGCAGCAGCCGGGCGCAGCATGCGCGGTGCATGGCCGGTGGAAACTTTTCCCCGTTTGCGCGGACTCCTGCACGACAATGCGGGCGCGGTGGAATGCGAGTTGCGCGGCGTGCGCGACGCGCATGGACGGAGCAGGCTCGAACTGCAGCTCTGGGCGACGCTGGCCCTCACCTGCAGAAGCTGTCTCGGCGCTGTGGCGGTGAACGTGCACGAGCAAGCCACGTTGTGGCTCGCGCGCTCGCAGGCGGAGATCGACGCGCAACAGCTTGCGGCGGAAGGGCCGGACAGCATCGTCGGTTCGAAGGGCATGGTGGTGCGGGATCTGGTAGAGGATGAACTGCTGCTGGCGCTGCCTTACGCGCCGCGGCATGAAAGTTGTCCCGCGCAAGGCGGGGCGTCGCCGGCGGAACGGCGCAGGCCGTTCGCAGGGTTGCGCGGCCTGATGCGCGGCAGAATTCGACATTGAGAGGAGTTTGACCATGGCAGTCCAGCAGAACAAGAAATCCCCCTCGCGGCGCGGCATGCACCGCGCTCACGATTTCATCGGCAAGCCGCCGCTGGCGGTGGAGCCCACCACCGGCGAAGTGCACCTGCGGCATCATGTCAGCCCCAGTGGTTACTATCGCGGCAAGAAGGTCGCCAAGGGACGCGACGAGTAACGTTTCGCGGCGTTCGACTCCCGGGTGAGCGGCGCGCGTGCCGCAGGCGCGATGGAAATCACCGTCGCCATCGACTGCATGGGGGGCGACCACGGCCCCCGGGTCACCGTACCGGCGGCGCTGGCGTTTCAGCGCGAGAACGCGGCCGTCGACATCATCCTGGTAGGCAGGCGCGACGCCCTTGAACAGGCGCTGCGTGCCCAGGGCGCAGTGCCGGGGCCCAGGCTGCGCGTGCAGCATGCCGCCGAAGTCGTGGGCATGGACGAGCCGCCAGCCCAGGCCTTGCGCCTCAAGAAGGATTCGTCGATGCGCGTCGCGGTCAACCTGGTGAAAAGCGGCGACGCGGATGCCTGCGTCAGCGCAGGGAACACGGGCGCACTGATGGCGATCTCGCGATTCGTGCTGAAGACCCTGCCCGGCATCGACCGGCCGGCGATCGCCACGGTGCTGCCCAACATGCGCGGCGGCTGGACCTACGTGCTGGACCTCGGCGCCAACGTGGATTGCACGCCCGAGCAGTTGATGCAGTTCGGCGTGATGGGGGCGATGCTGGTGGCCGCCGTCGAACGCAAGGAACGGCCCACGGTGGGGTTGCTCAACATCGGCATCGAGGACATCAAGGGCAACGAGACGGTCAAGGTGGCGGCGGACCTGTTGCGTGCGAGCGGACTCAATTTCCATGGCAACGTGGAAGGCGACGACATCTACAAGGGCACCACGGACGTGGTGGTTTGCGACGGCTTCGTCGGCAATTCGGTGCTCAAGGCGTCCGAGGGCGTCGCCACCATGATCGTCGGGTTCCTGCGCCAGGAATTCTCGCGCAGCCTGTGGCGCAAGTTGTCCGCGATTGCGGCACGGCCGGTACTCAAGGCCTTGCGTTCACGCATGGATCCCGGCCGCTACAACGGCGCCAGCCTGCTTGGCCTGCGGGGCATCGTCATCAAGAGCCATGGGTCGGCCGATGCGTTCGCCTTCGGCAAGGCGCTGGAGCGCGCTGCCGAAGGGGTGCGCAATGAAGTCATCGAGCGCATCACGCAGCGCATGGCGCAGCTGCCGCCGGCCGCGCCCACGGTCCGCACGGCGGCCGGATGATCCATTCGCGCATCGTCGGCACGGGAAGCTACCTGCCCCCGCGCATCGTCACCAATGCGGAGTTCGCGGCGCGCCTGGACACCAGCGACGAGTGGATCCGCGAGCGCACCGGCATCGCGCAACGACATATCGCCGAGGAGACCCAGACCTCGAGCGACCTCGCCCTGCACGCCTGCCGGGCGGCCCTTGCCGCGGCCGCAGTGAAACCGGAGGAGATCGACCTGATCGTGCTGGCCACGTCGACGCCGGATTTCGTTTTTCCCAGCACCGCCTGCCTGCTGCAGGCGAAGCTGGGCATTCGCAACTGTCCGGCCTTCGACGTGCAAGCCGTTTGCAGCGGGTTCGTCTATGCGCTGGCAACGGCGGACAATTTCATTCGCGCCGGGCGCCACAAGCGCGCGCTGGTGGTCGGCGCCGAAGTGTTCTCGCGCATCCTGGACTGGAACGACCGCGGGACCTGCGTGCTGTTCGGCGACGGCGCCGGCGCCGTGGTGCTGGCGAGCGCCGAGCAGCCCGGCCTGCATGCCTCGGTCCTGCGCGCCGACGGCAGCCATGCCGACATTCTTTGCGTGCCGGGCAATATCAGTGGCGGTCGCATTGTCGGCTCGCCCTACCTGCAGATGCAGGGCAGCCAGGTTTTCAAGTTTGCGGTGAAGGTGCTCGACGAGGTGGCGAGGGAGACCGTGGCGGCGGCCGGCATGCAGCTGACGGATATCGACTGGCTCATTCCCCATCAGGCCAACGTACGCATACTCGAGGCCACCGCGCGCAAGCTCGGCTTGCCGCTGGAGCGGCTCGTCGTTACGGTGGACCATCATGGCAATACCTCGGCCGCGTCGGTACCGCTGGCGTTGGACGAATTCGTGCGGGCGGGAAAGATCCGGCCCGGTCACCGTGTGCTGTTGCAGGGCGTGGGCGGCGGTTTCACCTGGGGCGCGACGCTCGCGACTATGTGACGATATGAAACTGGCGATGGTGTTTCCGGGGCAGGGGTCGCAGTCGGTCGGCATGCTGCGCGCCTATGCGAGAGGGCCGGATGTCGACGAGGTGCGGCGCCTGGCGGGCGAAGTTCTCGGCGAGGCCTTCCTGAAACTGCTGGACGAGGGACCTGCCGAGGCCCTGGGCTTGACCCTCAACACGCAGCCCGCGATGGTCACGGCGGGCTTTGCCGCCTATCGCGCCTGGCGCGCGCTCGGGGGTCCCGAGCCTGCCGTGGTCGCCGGACACAGCCTCGGCGAGTACACCGCACTGGTCGCGGCCGGCGCGCTGCCGTTCCGGGATTGCCTGCCCCTGGTGCGCTTTCGTGCCCAGGCAATGCAGGCGGCGGTGCCCGAGGGTCAGGGCGCGATGGCGGCGATCCTCAACCTGGATGACGAGGCGGTGCGTGCTGCGTGCTCGGAGGCGGCACAAGGGGAAGTGGTGCAGGCGGTGAACTACAACGCACCCGGCCAGGTCGTGATCGCCGGCCACCAGGCGGCCGTGGCGCGCGCCATGGAGGCCTGCAAGGCGAAGGGCGCAAAGCGCGCGCTGCCGCTACCGGTGAGCGCGCCGTTCCATTCCAGCCTGATGCGGCCGGCGGCGGACAAGCTGCGCGGCTACCTCGACGGCGTCGCGATGCGCGCCCCGGAGATCCCGCTGATCAACAATGTCGATGTCGAGATTCGATCGGACCCTGCGCAGGTCAAGGATGCGCTGGTGCGGCAGGCGGCCGCGCCGGTACGCTGGGTGGAGACCATCCAGAAGATGCGGGCGATGGGCGTGACACACGTGGTGGAATGCGGCCCCGGCAAGGTCCTGGCCGGCATGGTGAAGCGCATCGAGGGCGAGCTGCAGAGCTTCGCCGCTGCCGACAAAGCCTCGCTGGAGCAGGCGCTCGCCGCGGTGAAGGGGGCCTAGGGATGCTCAAAGGCAAGATTGCGCTGGTGACGGGCGCTTCACGCGGCATCGGACGCGCCATCGCACTTGAACTGGCGCGTTCAGGCGCCATGGTCGTCGGCACGTCGACGTCCGCAGCCGGCGCTGCTGAGGTGGGCCGGGCACTGACCGAGGCGGGAGGCGCGGGTTCGGGCCGGGTGCTCGACGTACGCGATGCGACGCAGATCGAAGCGCTGCTGAAGGATGTAGGCGACGTGTCGATACTCGTCAACAACGCGGGCATTACCCGCGACAATCTCGCGCTGCGCATGAAGGACGCCGAATGGGACGAAGTGCTCGACACCAACCTGAAGGCGGTGTTCCAGCTTTCGCGCGGCGTCATGCGCGGCATGATGAAGGCGCGCTGGGGGCGCATCATCAGCATCACTTCGGTGGTGGGCGCCTCGGGCAATGCGGGACAAGCCAACTACGCCGCGGCCAAGGCGGGCGTCGTCGGCATGACCAAGTCGCTCGCGCGCGAACTGGGCAGCCGCGGCATCACGGTCAACTGCGTAGCGCCCGGCTTTATCGATACCGACATGACACGCTCGCTCGCCGAGGTGCAACGCAGCACGCTACTGGCGCAGATTCCGCTCGGTCGTCTCGGAACCGTGGGCGAGGTGGCAGCCGCGGTGGGCTACCTGGCCTCGCCGGCGGCGGGCTACGTCACGGGTTGCGTGCTGCACGTCAATGGCGGGATGTACATGGCCTGAGGGACCGGGCTGTGATTTGGTAAAATCCGGGCCGCCGCTTGGCCCCAACAGGGAAGGAGCAGGACATGGAGAACGTCGAACAACGCGTCAGGAAGATCATCGCCGAACAGCTCGGAGTGAACGAGTCGGAGATCAAGAACGAGTCGTCCTTCGTCGATGACCTGGGCGCGGACTCCCTCGACACGGTGGAGCTGGTGATGGCCCTCGAGGAGGAGTTCGAGACCGAAATCCCCGACGAGGAAGCCGAGAAGATCACCACCGTGCAGCAGGCCATCGACTTCGTGAAGTCGCACTCGAAGTCCTGACCGCCCGCTAAGTGTCGCGCCGCAGAGTCGCCGTCACCGGCCTCGGTATCGTCTGTCCGGTCGGTAACACCGTAGAGGACGCCTGGAAGAATCTGGTCGCGGGTACGCCCGGGATCGGCACCATCACGCGATTCGATGCGTCGCTGTTCGCCTGCCGCATCGCCGGGGAGGTCAAGGGCTTCGATGTGTCCGCCTACCTGCCGGCGAAGGAGGCGCGACACATGGACCTGTTCATCCACTACGGCCTGGCGGCGGCGATCCAGGCGTGGAAGGATTGCGGCCTGCAGGTGACGGAGCAGAACGCCGAACGGATCGGCGTAAACATCGGCTCCGGCATCGGCGGCCTGCCACGCATCGAGGAAACGCATACCGACCTGGTGCAGCGTGGCCCGCGCCGAATTTCGCCCTTCTTCGTGCCGGCTTCGATCATCAACATGATTTCCGGCCACATGTCGATCCTGTATGGCATGAAGGGACCCAATCTGGCCGTGGTGACCGCCTGCACGACAGGGTTGCACGCGGTGGGGCTGGCCGCGCGCATCATCGAGTACGGAGACGCTGACGTGATGCTGGCGGGTGGGTCGGAGGCCACGATTTCACCCCTGGGCGTGGGCGGCTTCGCTGCCGCCCGGGCCCTGTCCACCCGCAACGACGACCCCGCGACCGCGAGCCGGCCGTGGGACCGGGACCGCGACGGTTTCGTGCTCGGCGAAGGCGGGGGCGTGCTGGTGCTGGAGGAGTTCGAGCAGGCGCGTGCGCGCGGTGCGAGGATTTATTGCGAGCTCACCGGCTTTGGCATGAGTGCAGACGCCTTCCACATGACGGCGCCGGACCAGGACGGCCCCCGCCGCTGCATGCGCTCGGCGCTCGCCAATGCCCGCGTTGCCGCCGACCAGGTGCAGTACTTGAATGCCCATGGCACGTCCACCCCGCTGGGGGACAAGAACGAAACCGAGGCCATCAAGATGGCGTTCGGCGAACACGCCGGCCAGTTGGTCGTGAATTCGACCAAGTCGATGACCGGACACCTTCTCGGCGGCGCCGGCGGCATCGAATCGGTGTTTACGGCGCTTGCGGTGCACCACCAGGTGTCCCCGCCCACCATCAACATCCTCAATCAGGACCCGGAGTGCGACCTCGACTACTGCGCGAACGCGGCGCGGGACCTGAAGATCCGGTACGCGGTCAAGAACAACTTCGGCTTCGGCGGCACGAACGGCACGCTGGTGTTCGCGCGCGTCTGAGCGGCCGGCCCATGTTGCGACTGGAATTGGGCGCTTCGAATGCGCTGGCCGGGGCCCTCGTCGTGATCCATGGGGCGGGTGCGGCCTGTCTGGGAGTGTGGATCCCCGGCGACGCGGGCCCGGCCATGGCGCTGCTGGTGCTGGGGCTGGGGGCGGTATCGATTTTCGACCGGGCGCTCCTGCGCCGCCGCGCATCGCCAAGCACGCTCGAGCTGTCGGCCGACGGCGCCGTGACACTCGAGTCGAAGGACGGCAGGCGCCTGGCATGCCGCGCGGGGGCGCGCCGGTACGTGGGGAATCGATGGGTGATACTGGACCTGAGCGGATCGCCGCGGCGAGTGCTGCTCGTAGCCCGCGACATGCTCTCACCGGCCGACTTCCGGCGACTGAAGCTCTGGGCGCTATGGGGCCGCGTTCCGGGTGCGGCGCAGCCTGCGCTAGCCGCCTGAACTCGCGCCACCCGCTGCCGAACTATTTCACAGGAACCGTGTCTCTGGCACATAGGCGTTGCATCCGCAAGCCGGGCAGGTATGCTCCCCGGGGCCGGCGGGGCGGCGGGGGCCGGTCTCGCTGATGTCTGAGCGCGAAATCGACCAACAGCTGGTGGAGCGTGCGCAGCGGGGCGACAAGCGTGCCTTCGAGTTGCTGGTGGAGAAGTACCAACGCAAGCTCGGCAGGCTCCTGTCCCGCTTCATCCGCGACCCGGCTGAAGTGGAAGATGTCACGCAGGAGGCGTTCATCAAGGCGTACCGGGCGCTTCCGGCATTTCGCGGCGACAGTGCGTTCTACACGTGGCTGTACCGGATCGGCATCAACACCGCCAAGAATTACCTGATGGCGCTGGGGCGGCGGGCACCGACCTCCACCGAAGTGGAGGCGCAGGACGCCGAGGGCTTCGAGGATGGAGAGCAGTTGCGGGACATCAACACGCCGGAAAGCCTGTTGCTGTCGAAGGAAATTGCAAGGACTGTGAATGCCACGATCGACGAGCTGCCCGAAGAGCTGCGCACGGCAATCCAGTTGCGCGAGATTGAAGGCATGAGTTACGAAGACATTGCGCGCATCATGGACTGCCCCATCGGCACCGTGCGCTCGCGCATTTTCAGGGCGCGCGAAGCAATCGCGGTGCGGCTGCGCCCGCTCCTCGACACGCGCAAGGACCAGAGGTGGTAGCGCGATGAAAGCCAACATATCGGCGTTGATGGACGGCGAGCTGGGCGCACCGGAGACCGAACAGTCTCTGCAGGCGCTGCGCGAGGACGGCGAAGCCTTCGAGGCCTGGCGCGAGTACCACCTGATCAGCGATGCGCTGCAGGGTCGAGCGCTGCTCGCGAGCGACTGCCTGCACCGAGTCTCGCAGCGGCTCGCGACGGAGCCGTTCCTGATGGGGCCGTTGCCCTCACAGGTGGTGACGGCGGCCCGGGCGCCCTGGTTTGCGCCCTCGGCGCTGGCCGCAAGCGTCGCCGCGGTAGCGCTCGTTGGCTGGATGGCGTTTGCCCCGCAACAGGAAACCGCCCCGGGGCTGGCGCCCGTGGCGCAACTGCCGCAGCCGGCGCAGCCCGCGCCCGGCAGCAACGAGCCGGCGCGCGTTCCGCTGACGCCTGCGGCGCAGGATTACCTGTTCGCGCACCAGGCCTACTCGCCGCGCAACTCGCTGCAGGGCATGGCGCCTTACGTGCGCTCGGTGTCCGTCGAGGCATTGGCGCCGGGGAAACCGTGATCCGCGCCCTCGGCGCCCTGCTGCTTTGCGCGGTTGCCGGAGGGGCGTATGCGCAGACCTCGCCCGAGGCCTTGGAGTGGTTGCGCCGGATCTATCAGGCCACGGAGCAGCTCTCGTACACCGGGACCTTCGTCTACCAGCGGGGCGAGCGTACCGAAACCTCGCGCATCATGCACCTGGCGAGTGAACAAGGCGGCATGGAAAAGCTCGAGGTGCTCGACGGCGAACGGCGCGAGATTTTTCGCACGCGCGACGAGATCCGTTGCTACTTGCCCGAGAGCCGCACGATCAAGGTGGCCCAGCGCAGCGATGCGCGCACGTTCCCCGCCTTGCTGCCCGAGCGCGTGAGCGGCCTGGCGGCGCACTACGACATCACGCTGGGCGAGACACGGCGTATCGCCGGTTTCGATTGCCAGGCGATCCTGCTCTCACCGAGGGACGACCTGCGCTACGGCTACAAGCTCTGGGCGGACGCACGCAGCGCAATGCTGCTCAAGGCGCAGACCGTCAACCATCGCGGCCAGACGCTCGAGCAGATCACGTTCACGCAACTTGAGATCGGCAATGTGGCGCGCTCGAAGCTGCGCCCGCCGCAGGCCGCGCGCGAATGGCGCGTGGAGCAAGCCGGCGCCGCGCCGGCCGATCTGTCGCAGGCGGGCTGGCATCTGGGCGCCGAGTTGCCTGGATTCCGCAAGATCCTGGAAATTCGTCACATGCTGCGGGACACGCAACCCGTCGGGCAGGTCGTCTTTTCCGACGGCTTGGCGGCGGTGTCCGTGTTCATCGAGCCCTTGTCCGGCCGCACCGACGCTGCGCGCATCGGGCTTGCCACCATCGGGGCCGTGAACGTCTACACCCGGAAGGTGGCCGACCATCTCGTCACGGTGGTCGGCGAAGCACCGGCTGCAAGCGTGCAGCGCATCGGCAATACGGTCGAGTACCGCCCGCAGTAGACCCTCGAGAGGATCCTTCATGCACTTCATCAAAGCCGCCGCAGGGATCCTGCTCGGCGTCGTTGCCACACTGGCCCTGGCCCAAGGTCGCGATCTGCCCGACTTCACCCGGCTGGTCGAAGAGCACGGTGCCGCCGTGGTCAATATCAGCACCTCGCAGGCGCCGCGGCGCGTCGCGGCGCCGCAGGCACCGAACATCGAGGACGAGGAAATGCTGGAGTTCTTCCGGCGCTTCATCCCGCGCCAGCCCGGTCCCGGGCAGGGGCCGCGTCCGGAAAGCCGCTCGCTGGGCTCAGGTTTCATTATCAGTGCCGACGGCTACATCCTGACCAACGCACACGTGATCGATGCAGCGGACGAGATCAAAGTGCGCCTCACCGACAAGCGCGAGTTGAATGCAAAGGTGGTCGGCGCCGACAAGCGCACCGACGTTGCGCTGATCAAGATCGAGGCCACCAACCTGCCCATGGTCCGCATGGGCGATCCGGGCAGGCTGAAAGTGGGCGAATGGGTGCTTGCCATCGGCGCGCCTTTCGGTTTCGAGAACACAGTCACCGCGGGCATCGTGAGCGCCAAGGGGCGGTCCTTGCCGCAGGAGAATTTCGTACCCTTCATCCAGACCGACGTGGCCATCAATCCGGGCAACTCCGGGGGCCCGCTTTTCAACATGAGAGGCGAAGTGGTCGGGGTCAATTCCCAGATCTACAGCCGCACCGGCGGGTTCATGGGACTGTCCTTCGCCATTCCCATCGATGTGGCGCTGGATGTCCAGAAACAGTTGCGCGAGAAGGGTCGCGTCTCGCGCGGGCGCATCGGGGTCGTGATCCAGGAAGTGACCAAGGACCTCGCCGTGTCTTTCGGGCTCGAGCGCCCGCGCGGCGCGCTGGTGAACGCGGTGGAAAAGGCCAGTCCGGCCGACAAGGGCGGCATCGAGGCGACGGACATCATCACGCGATTCGACGGCAAGGAAGTCGAATCCTCGAGCGACCTGCCGCGCATCGTGGGGGCCACGCGCCCGGGATCGCGCGTCGCCGTCGAGGTGTGGCGCCAAGGCGCAGGCCGCACGCTCAATCTCACCGTAGGAGAGCTCCTGGAAGAGCGTATCGCGGCGCGCGAAGCGCCGCAGGAACGCAAGCCGGCCGCGCAGGCGGCCAACCGCCTCGGCATCGTGGTGAGCGAGTTGAGCGCGGAACAAAAGCGCGAACTGAAGCTGTCCCACGGCCTGATGGTGGCCGACGTGCGGGCGGAGGCACGCGCGGAGCTTCGCCGTGGGGACATCCTGCTCAAGGTGGTGCACAACGGTGTGCACACCGACCTCAAGACCGCGGATCAACTCAGCCGGCTTCTGGCGGGGTTGAACAAGAACGCCGTGATCACGCTGCAGGTGCGGCGCGGGGAGAGCATGGCCTTCGTCACCATCGCCGGGCTCGACGACAAGGGCTAGCGGCATGCTGCGCCTGTACGGCCGTAGCGCATGCCCTCTTTGCGACGTCATGGCCGACGCGCTGCGTGGACTGGGCGTCGCGTTCGAGAAAGTCGACGTAGACCAGCGGCCGGAGCTTGCCCAGCGCTACGGCGACCGTGTGCCGGTGCTGGCGGATACCGACGGCCGCGAGGTGTGCCACGGCCGCCTCGACACGGCAGCCCTGCACGCGCGCCTTGCGCTAGAATAGGCGCCGCTGCAGACAATGAAGGGTGCCGCTGGCACCCTTTTTTTCATGACGCCGCAAGGCCGCATCCGCAACTTCTCCATCATCGCGCATATCGACCACGGCAAGTCGACGCTGGCCGACCGCATCATCCAACGCTGCGGCGGACTCGCCAAGCGCGAGATGGAGGACCAGGTGCTGGACTCGATGGCACTTGAGCGCGAGCGCGGCATCACCATCAAGGCGCAGACCGCAGCCCTGGAGTACGTCGCGCGCGACGGCGAGCGCTATCTGCTCAACCTCATCGACACACCGGGGCACGTCGATTTCTCCTACGAGGTGAGCCGCTCGCTGGCAGCCTGCGAAGGGGCGCTGCTGGTGGTGGACGCCTCGCAGGGCGTCGAGGCGCAGACCGTGGCCAACTGCTACACGGCGATCGAGCAAGGGGTGGCGGTGATTCCCGTGCTCAACAAGATCGACCTGCCTGCCGCCGATCCCGAGAACGCCATCCAGGAGATCGAAGACGTCATCGGCATCGAGGCGCATGACGCGCTGCGCGCAAGCGCCAAGACCGGAGAGGGCGTGGAGGAGATACTCGAGGCCGTGATCGCGCGCGTGCCGCCGCCCAAAGGGGATCCCGCCGGGCGCTTGCAGGCACTGGTCATCGACTCCTGGTTCGACAACTACGTGGGCGTGGTGATGTTGGTGCGCATGATGCAGGGTACCCTCCGGCTCAAGGACAAGGTGCTGTTGATGAGCACCGGCGCGCAGCACCTGTGCGAGCAGGTCGGGGTATTCACGCCAAAGTCCCAGCCGCGCGACGAGCTTGCCGCGGGGGAGGTGGGCTTCGTCATCGCGGGCGTGAAGGATTTGCGCGACGCCAAGGTCGGCGACACCATGACGCACGCGGACAAGCCGGCGCCGGCGCCGCTCCCCGGCTTCAAGGAGATCAAGCCGCAGGTATTCGCGGGGCTATACCCGGTCGAATCCAACCAATACGAGGCGCTGCGCGAGGCGCTCGGCAAGCTGCACCTGAACGACGCCTCCTTTCACTACGAGCCCGAGGTCTCCCAGGCGCTGGGTTTCGGTTTCCGCTGCGGCTTCCTGGGGCTGCTGCACATGGATATCGTGCAGGAGCGGCTGGAGCGCGAATATGGCATGGCACTGGTGACGACGGCGCCTTCGGTGGTCTATGAAGTCCAGCTGCGGGACGGCACGGTCGAACTGGTTTCCAATCCCGCCAAGCTGCCCGACCCCGCCCAGATCGCCGAGATCCGCGAGCCGGTCATTTCCACCACGATCTTCGTGCCACAGGAATACGTGGGAGCGGTCATGACGTTGTGCACCGAGAAGCGGGGCGCACAGACCAACCTGCACTACGCGGCCCGCCACGTGGTCTTGTCGTTCGACATGCCCCTCAACGAAGTGGTGCTGGACTTCTTCGATCGGCTGAAATCGCTCACGCGCGGCTTTGGCTCGATGGACTACGATTTCAAGGCGTACCGGGTGGCAGACGTGGTACGGCTCGATGTGCTGGTGAACGGCGAGCGTGTCGACGCCCTTTCCAGCATGGTGCATCGCGAGGTGGCGCAGCGGCGCGGACGCGAGCTCGCAGCGCGGCTGCGCGGCCTCATCCCGCGTCAGATGTTCGATGTCGCCATCCAGGCGGCCGTCGGCGCGAACGTCATCGCGCGCGAGAACGTGAAGGCGCTGCGCAAGAACGTGCTCGCCAAATGCTACGGCGGCGACGTGTCGCGCAAGCGCAAGCTGCTGGAAAAGCAGAAGGAAGGCAAAAAGCGCATGAAGCAGGTCGGATCCGTCGAGATCCCGCAGGAGGCCTTCCTGGCGGTGCTGCAGCGGGAGCCGCATTGAGCATGAGCTTTGCGCTGTTCCTGTTGCTGCTGTTGCTCGCCACCGGCGCGGTATGGGCGCTGGAGATCGCGTGGCTTCGCGCGCGCCGCGCGGCGCCCGCGAAGCAGCCTTGGTGGGTCGAGTACTCGATAAGCTTCTTCCCCGTCATCCTCATCGTCTTCCTGCTGCGATCGTTTCTGGTCGAACCCTTCAAGATCCCTTCGGGCTCCATGATCCCGACGCTGCTGGTGGGCGACTTCATCCTGGTGAACAAGTTCGCCTACGGCATCCGCTTGCCGGTGGCGAACCGCAAGCTGATCGACATCGGCATGCCGCAGCGGGGCGACGTGATGGTGTTCCGCTTTCCGGAAGATCCTTCGCTGGACTACATCAAGCGCGTGGTCGGGCTGCCCGGTGACCGCGTCGAGTACCGCAACAAGCGATTGACGATCAACGGCCAGCCCGTGCCCACGCGGCAGGTCGAGGATTACTTGTCGCGCGAGCGCATGCAGTACTCGCGTCGCTTCCTGGAGACACTGAACGGCACCGAGCACCAGGTGCTTACGGAGGCGGATGCCCCGGCCTACGTGTCGCACGCGCGTGCATTCCCGCATTTCGGGAATTGCAACTACAATACGAGCGGCTTGGCGTGCATCGTGCCGCCGGGCCACTATTTCGTGATGGGTGATAACCGGGACAATTCGAGCGACAGCCGTGTCTGGGGGTTCGTCCCGGACGCGAACATCGTGGGCAAGGCCTTTTTCATCTGGCTCAACCTCGGGGAACTGGGTCGCTTCGGCACCTTCCGTTGACAGTCTGCAGCCACAGGAGATCGAACATGCGCGCGAGGCAACGTGGCATCACCCTGATGGGGCTGATCGTCGGCTCGGTCGTCCTGGTTTTCGTTGCGCTGCTGGGCATGCGGCTCCTGCCTGCCTACCTGGAGTACTTCACGATCAAGCAGGCGCTCGCTGCCATCGGCAATGAGGTGCGCGGGCGCGATGTACAGGTGGCTGAGGTGCGCCGAGCCTTCTTCAATCGTGCCGTCATCGACGACATCAAGAGCGTCGCTGCAAACGATCTCGTCATTTCCAAGCAGGGCAACGGCTACGCCATCGAGGTTGCCTACCGGAAGGAGATCCCGCTGTTCGCCAACATCGGGGTCTACATCGACTTCGAGGCGAGCTCCAACTAGCCGGGGTTGCGCCGATCCATTGACCGGGATCCAGCGCCTCGAGGCACGCCTCGGCTACACCTTCCGTCGCGATGAGCTGCTCGCGCAGGCGCTGACCCATCGCAGCTTCGGCGCGCCCAACAACGAACGCCTGGAGTTCCTTGGGGACAGCGTGCTCGGCTGCGTCGTCGCCGAGACCCTGGTGGCGCGCTTCCCGGCGCTGAGCGAGGGGGACCTTTCTCGTCTGCGCGCGAGCCTCGTGCGCGAGGAAGCGCTCGCCCGGGTCGCCATCGATATCGGCTTGTCAGCGCATTTGCGCATGGGGCAGGGCGAGAGCGGCAGCGGCGGCGCACAGCGGCCGTCAATCCTCGCGGATGCGCTTGAAGCGGTGTACGGCGCGGTTTTCCTCGACGGGGGTTACCTGGAGGCGCGCGACGCCGTGCTTGCCACGTTCGGCAACGCGCTCGACACCGCGGACGAGTCCGGCGCTACCGCCAAGGATCCCAAGACGCAACTGCAGGAAGCGCTGCAGGCCCGCCGCCAGGGGCTGCCGCGCTATCAGGTGGTGGGGACCCAAGGCGCAGCGCACCAGCAGGTGTTCGAGGTCGAGTGCAGCGTCGAGGGACTCAATCTGCAAGCCCGCGGCCGCGGCGCGTCGCGACGCGCCGCGGAACAGCAGGCCGCCGCAATCCTGCTGCGCCAGCTCCCGGCATGACCGCATTCCGCAGCGGCAGCGTGGGCTTGTACGGCAAGCCCAATGCCGGCAAGTCCAGTCTTTTCAATCGCCTGCTGGGACACAAGCTCGCCATCGTGTCGCCGCGCGAACAAACGACGCGCCACCTGCTGACCGCAGTCCTGACCACCGCGGAATGCCAGATCGCGTTCGTCGACTCCCCGGGCTTCCAGACGCGCCACCGCAGCCTGCTCAATCGCTCGCTTAACCGGCGCGCCGGGGAGGCTGCGCGCGACGCGGACGTCGTCGCCTTCGTGATCGAGGCGGGCCGCTTCGACGCGGCGGACCGCGAAGCGTTGCGCAAATTGCCGGCCGGCCGGCCTGCGGTGGCCGTGGTCAACAAGATTGACCGGGTGAAGCCGGCATCGCAGCTTCTGCCGTTCGTGGAACGGGTGGCGCGGGAGCATGCGTTCGCGGCCATCGTCCCGGTATCGGCGTCCACCGGACGCAACGTCGCAGAGCTGCTTCGAGTCCTGCGCGGGCTGCTGCCCGAAGGGCCGGCGCTCTATCCGGCGGAGCACCTGACGGATCGCGATGAGCGGTTCTTTGCCGCAGAGATACTGCGCGAGAAGCTTTTCCGTCTGCTGGGGGAGGAGCTGCCGTATCACTGCGAAGTGAGGATCGAGCAGTTCCGCGAGGAAGGCCGTCTGCGCCGCATCGATGCAACGATCTGGGTCGACCGTGAAACGCACAAGCCGATCGTGGTTGGCGCCGGCGGTGCCATGCTCAAGCGCATCGCCAGCGAAGCGCGCCGCGACATGGAGCGCTTGTTCGACGGCAAGGTATTTCTCCAGGTCTGGGTCAAGGTCAAGCGTGGATGGTCCGATGACGCGCGCACGCTGCGGGAACTGGGATACTCGTGACGCGGCGCCGCACCGAGCAGGAGCCCGCGTTCGTCCTGCACAGCTACCCGTACAAGGAAACCAGCCTCATCGTGGAGGCGTTCACGCGGCATCGCGGGCGCGTCGGATTACTGGCGCGCGGCGCCCGCCGGGCACGCTCCGCGGTACGCGGCACGCTGCTTGCCTTCCATCCTCTTCGGTTGAGTTGGAGCGCCTCGACCGAGCTGGGCACGTTGACCGCGGCGGAATGGGAGGGAGGGCTGCCCGCGCTTTCAGGGCTGCCGCTGATGTGCGGTTTCTACGTCAATGAACTATTGCTTCGGCTCTTGCCGCGGGACGACGCGCATGAGGCGCTATTCGATGTCTATGCCAGCGCCATTGCGCGTCTTGCCACGGGGGGCGAACCGGCGGCGCTGCTGCGCGGCTTCGAGCTGAGGCTGCTGCGCGAACTCGGGTATGCTCCGCCGCTGGATCAGGATGCGGCGAGCGGCGAACCGGTGGCTGCAGATAAGCGTTATATCTACGTGCCGGAGAGGGGCCCGCTGGAGTCCGCTGCGCCGGGACAGAACCCGGCAGACGGCGAGTTGAGCATCGCCGGCCAGACCCTGCTCGACATGGCGCGCGACGAGTATGCGCGCCCGCAGACGCGCGAGGAGTCGCGACGGCTGATGCGCCGCCTGATCGCGGCGCGACTTTCCGGGCAGCCGCTGCATACCAGCGGGATGCTGCGGGAGCTTCAGGACCTATGATCGAGCTCGGCGTGAACGTGGATCACGTGGCGACCGTGCGCCAGGCGCGGCGCACCTACGAACCGGATCCGGTATGGGCCGCAGTCGAAGCGCACCTCGGCGGCGCCGACGGGATAACCGTGCACTTGCGCGAGGATCGTCGCCATATCCAGGACGAGGACGTGCGGCGGTTGCGCGAGCTGACCCACATCAAGCTGAACCTGGAAATGGCGGCTACCGCAGAGATGGTCGCGATTGCCGCCCGGATCAAGCCTGAAATGGCGATGCTGGTGCCCGAAGGCCGGCATGAGATCACCACCGAGGGCGGCTTGGACATCGGCGCGCAAGAGGACACGCTGCGCAGTACGGTGCGGCGTCTGGCCGACTCGGGTATCCGCGTGTCGGTGTTCATCGATGCCGACGTCCGCCAGGTGGAAGCCGCTCACCGCATCGGCGCAGCGGTGTGCGAAGTGCACACGGGCCCGTACGCGAGCGCGTTTCATTCCAAGGGCAGGGACTCGGAAAGCCCCGCCGTGGTCGCCGAGCTCGAGCGGATTCGCCGCGCGGGGGAGGCGATCCGGGCGCTCGGCATGCGCTTCAACGCCGGGCATGCGCTCAACTACTTCAATGTCGCGCCGGTGGCCCGCCTGGAGGGTGTGCGCGAGCTGCACATCGGCCATGCCATCGTCAGCCGAGCCCTGTTCGTGGGCATGCGGGAGGCGGTAAGGGAGATGAAGCAGCTGATGGTGCAGGCCGCACGGTGATCTACGGTGTCGGCACCGATCTGATCGAGATTCCGCGCGTCGAACGCGCGTTGGTGCGCTTCGGTGCGCGTTTCGCCGAACGCATCCTGTGCGAGCCGGAACTGCGCCGTTTCCGTGGGCACGCCAGGCCGGCCGCCTACCTTGCCAAGCGCTTCGCCGCCAAGGAGGCGTTTACCAAGGCGCTGGGGACCGGCATTCGAGCCCCGGCCAACTGGCACGGGGTGTGGGTGAGCAATCTGCGCTCGGGCAAGCCGCAACTCGAGTATTCGGCGGCACTGGCCGCGCTGCTCGAGCGGCGCGGTGTACGCCGTTCCCACCTCACCCTGACTGATGAGCGCGGCATGGCCAGCGCCACCGTGATCCTGGAATGCGACGGGTAAGGACTCGTCTGCCGCTGGGCGTGGCCATGATCGACCCCGCGGGCCCCGTGCTGGGCGATGACGATGTGCGCAGACTGCGCCATCCGTCGGTCGGGGGCGTAATACTGTTCGCCCGCAATTTCGAATCGCCCGCGCAGTTGCAGGCTTTGACGCAGGACATCCGCGCGTTGCGCGAACCGCAATTGCTCATTGGCGTGGACCACGAGGGGGGCCGAGTGCAGCGCTTCAAGGAGGGATTCACGGCGCTGCCGCCGATGCGCACGCTGGGGCAACTGTGGGACCGGGACCGTGACGCGGCTCGGGTGGCCGCGCGGGCCACGGGCTACGTGATCGGGGCGGAATTGGCCGCCCACGGCGTGGACTTCAGCTTTGCACCCGTGCTCGACCTGGACTACGGCGGCAGCTCGGTCATCGGCGACCGGGCGCTGCACTACGACCCGCTGGCCGTTGGCGCCCTGTCGGCGGCGCTTATCCAGGGCTTGGCCGATGGCGGCATGGCTGCCGTTGGCAAGCATTTTCCGGGACACGGGTATGCGACCGCGGACTCCCATGTGGCCGTCCCCGTTGATGAACGTACGCTGGGTGAAATTCTGCGCAAGGACCTGGCACCTTACGGCGCGGCAATAGACGCGGGGCTCGCTGGGGTCATGCCGGCCCACGTCATCTATCCCAGGATCGACGCCGAGCCGGCGGGGTACTCGAAAGTGTGGCTGCAACAGATCTTGCGTGGCCGGTTGGGCTTCGACGGTCTGGTGTTCAGCGACGACTTGTCGATGGAAGGCGCGAGTACCGCCGGCGGTGTCGCCGAACGCGCCCGCGCCGCACTGGACGCGGGCTGCGACATGGTGCTGTTGTGCAACGATGCCGAAGGCCAGGACCTGATCCTGGATTCGCTCGCCGGCCGCATTCTGGCCTCGCCCGTGCGCGCCGACCGCATGCGCCACAGGGGAGGGCGCGACCTGCGCAAGAGCGTTGCCTACCGGGGGGCGCTGGAGGCGCTACACGGCCTCGCCTAGCCTACGCGCGCTCCATGTAGGTGCCTTCGTTGGTGTCGACCTTGATCTTCTCGCCTTTATTGATGAAGGGCGGTACCTGTACGGTGATCCCGGTCTCCATCGTGGCCGGCTTGAAGGTATTGGTGGCGGTCGCGTTTCTAATGCCGGGTTCGGTATCCACGACCGTCAGCACCACCGACGCGGGGATCTCGATGCCGATGGCCCGGCCGTTGTAGAAATTGATCTGCACCTGCGCATTGGGCAGCATGAATCCGGCCTGGCCCTCGAGGAACTCCCCCGGCAGCGAAAGCTGCTCGTAGTTCTCCGTGTCCATGAAGACGTAGCTGTCGCCGTCCTGGTAGAGATACTGCATGGCGCGCGGGTCGACGAACGCGCGCTCGACCTTGTCCTCGGTGCGAAAGCGCTGATTGGTCTTGGTGCCGGCCTCGATATCCTTCATCTCTACCTGCATGAACGCGCCACCGCGGCCGCCGACATGCACGTGATAGCACTTGAGCACGCGCCAGACGCGCTTGTCCCATTCGAGGAGATTGCCGACGCGGATTTCGACTGCGGAGACCTTGGACATGGCGGGGATGAAGTGCCGAAAAAAGTCGCGAATTCTACACTGGTTTCGCTGCCCGGCGCTAGAATTCCGGCCATGCCGGACGCCGCATTCGACGCGAAGCGTTTCATCGCGGGCCTGCCGGGCCTGCCCGGCGTCTACCGCATGCTGGGGCAGGGGGGCGAGGCCTTGTACGTGGGCAAGGCGCGCGACCTGAAGAAGCGCGTGGCATCGTACTTCCTGAAGAACGCGGGCAGCCCCCGCATCCGCATGATGCTTTCGCAGGTGGCGCGCATCGAGGTGACGGCGACGCGATCGGAGGACGAGGCGCTGCTGCTGGAAAACAACCTCATCAAGAGCCTCGCGCCGCGCTACAACATCGTTTTCCGCGACGACAAGTCCTACCCCTACCTGATGATCAGCGGCCATCGCTTTCCGCGGCTCGGTTTCCATCGTGGCGCACGCGCCGCGGGCAATCGTTATTTCGGGCCGTTTCCGCATGCCTCCGCGGTGCGCGAGAGCATCCAGCTGCTGCAACGCGTTTTCCGCTTGCGCACCTGCGAGGACAGCGTGTTCGAGAATCGCTCTCGCCCCTGCCTTCTGCACCAGATCCGGCGCTGCACCGCGCCCTGCACCGGGCTGACCGGGCCAAGCGAGTACGCGCAGGACGTGGAGCATGCATCGCTGTTCCTGCGCGGACGCGAGGACGATGTGGTGCGGCGCCTCACGGACCGCATGCAGGCCGCGGCCGATGCGCGGCACTACGAGCAGGCCGCCGCGTTTCGCGACCAGGTGCGTGCGCTGTCCCGCGTACAGGCACGGCAGTACGTGGAATCGAACCGCGGCGTCGAAGCCGACGTGGTGGCTTGCACGACGCACGCCGGCGCGGCGTGCGTCAACCTGGTGATGATCCGCGGCGGCCGTCATGTCGGCGACCGCAGCTTTTTCCCCGCGAACGCTGACGCCGCAGCGCCGGCGGAGGTACTGCAGGCGTTCCTGGAGCAACACTACGTGGATCAGCCCAAGCCGCCCCTGGTGCTGGCGAGCCACGCAGTGGAGTTCGAGGCCGTGGTGCCGCTGCAAGGTGAGCGCCGGTTTTGGATGGACATGGCGCTGAAGAACGCGGAACTTGCCATGCAGCAACGTGCGCGCGAGAAGACCGCGCAGGAAGAGCGCCTTGCGGCACTGCGCGAAGCCCTCGGGCTGCCCGAATCGGCGCAGCGCATCGAGTGCTTCGACGTCAGCCATACGATGGGCGAAGCCACCGTGGCCTCGTGCGTGGTCTATGATCGGCACACGATGCAGAGATCGGACTACCGGCGCTTCAATGTACGAGCGAAGACCGCGGGCGATGATTATGCGGCAATGCGCGAAGCGCTCGCACGGCGCTACGAGCGCGTAAACGCGGAAGGCGGCAAGGTCCCCGACCTCGTGCTGATCGATGGCGGCAAGGGGCAGGTCGGCGTGGCGCGCGCGGTGCTGGTCGAGTTGGGCATGAATGACGTGAGCGTGGTTGGCGTCGCGAAGGGCCCCGAGCGCAAGCCGGGCCTGGAGGAACTGGTCATCGCAGCGGAAGGCATCACGGCCAGCTTGCCGCCGACACATCCCGGCCTGCACCTGATCCAGCAGATCCGGGATGAGGCGCACCGGTTTGCCGTCCTCGGTCACCGAGCGCGCCGTGCCAAATCGCGTACCGCCTCGGCGCTCACGCATATTCCGGGCATCGGCGCGCGGCGCAGGCAGCGCCTGCTCACCCACTTCGGCGGCCTGCGAGAAGTGCAGGCGGCGGCGGTCGACGAGATTGCGCAGGTGGAGGGCATCAGCGTGCCGCTCGCGCAGCGAATTTACCGGGCGCTGCACTGATGCCGCTGAACGTGCCCAACCTGATCACCTGGCTGCGCATCATTCTGATCCCGCTCCTCATCGGCATCTTCTACCTGCCCGACAGCTGGCTGTCCCCGGAGGGAAAGAATGTCGCGTCCTGCGCGGTATTCGTGGTCGCGGCCGTAAGCGACTGGCTCGACGGCTACCTGGCGCGCGCGCTCAACCAGGCGTCCGCCTTCGGCGCGTTTCTCGACCCTGTGGCGGACAAGCTGATCGTGGCGGCCGCGCTCATCGTGCTGCTGCAGCTGGAGCGCGTCGAGCCCGTGATCGCGTTGATCATCATCGGCCGCGAGATCGCCATTTCCGCGCTGCGCGAATGGATGGCCAAGCTGGGGCAGGCCGGCAGCGTGGCGGTGGCGTTCGTCGGGAAGGTCAAGACGGCGAGCCAGATGATCGCTATCCCGCTGCTGCTGTTCCATGACGACCTGTTCGGGGTGCTGAGCACGCACTGGCTGGGCACACTGCTGATCAACGTGGCGGCGGTCCTGACCGTCATTTCCATGCTGCACTACCTGCGCCGCGCGCTGCCGCACGCCGTGGGATGAGCTATAATTTGCGGCCCAAAAATCCGCGGGAGTAGCTCAGTTGGTAGAGCGCAACCTTGCCAAGGTTGAGGTCGCGAGTTCGAGACTCGTCTCCCGCTCCAGATTAGGCTAGGGAGGGCCGCAAGGCCTTCCTTGCCGCCATTGCATCCCCTGGCGGGATGGCAGAGTGGTCATGCAGCGGCCTGCAAAGCCGTCTACGCCGGTTCGATTCCGACTCCCGCCTCCAGGCCTACCAGTCATGATGACCGCGCCCGGGTGGCGAAACGGGTAGACGCAAGGGACTTAAAATCCCTCGGCCGCAAGGCCGTGCCGGTTCGAGTCCGGCCCCGGGTACCAGGCTAGGCGGAAGCGAGGGTCAGCAGGATGCGGTTGCGGCCGAACAGGTAGGCGTAGTCGCGCGATGCCGCCAGCTCCTTGGTCAGGAGCACGCCAAGCCCGCCGATCTTTCGCATCTCGAGCGTCATATCGGGCGTTACTTCCCGCAGCCGGGCGTAGGGGTTGAAGGGCGGCGCCTTGTCCTCGTAAACCAGTTGCAGCTTGTCGCCCTCGCGCGACACCGCGATCCAAACCGGTGCATCGCAATCGCCCCGATGGCCGTGCTTTACCGTGTTGGTGAATAGCTCTTCGACCACCAGGTTCAGGCGCAGGCAGGCGGTCCGGGCCAAGCCGCAATCCGCGCAAAACGCCTCCAGGAACCTTTGCATCGGGCGCAACTGGTCCAGGCGTGCAAGAAACTGTGCTGCTCGGGCGTATTTCATGGCTCTATCTCATTGTCCCGGCGCATTATAAAATTCCTGTCATTCAGTGGGAGGGTATATGCGCCAGTTAGTCGCTGTTGCGGTACTTGCGTTGGCGGTCTCGGGCCTGGCCCGGGCGGACGACGTCGGGCAGATCAAGACGGCCAAAGGCACCGTTCACGTCGAGCGGGACGGCAAGCGCTTGCCGGCGATGGTTGGAATGACAATCCGCCAGTCCGATACCCTGGTCACAGGCGCGGACGGCTCGGCCGGCGTGACGTTCAGCGACAACAGCCTGTTGTCGACGGGCCCGAACAGCGTGCTGGTGGTGGAGCATTACAGCTTCGATACCACGACGCACGCAGGCAAGTTCGACGCCGCCTTGAGGAAAGGCACGCTGGCGGTGGTCTCCGGCAAGATGGTCAAACAATCCCCCGGGGCGATGCGCGTACGCACCCCGGCGGCGATCATGGGCGTGCGCGGCACCGATTTCGTGGTGCAGGTGGACGAGCCCGCAAAGTAGCATGGGGGCCGTGATCGTCGCGCTCGTCGGGGCGCTCATGGTCTTCCTGCAACCGGACCTGGTCGGCGACGAGCTGGTCGTCGTGCTGCCGTCGGCCGACGGCCATGTCGGTACGGTTGTCGTCGAGCGGCGAGGCGAGCGTACGGTCCTGAACCAGGCCTACGCCGCGAGCCGGGTCGTGGACGGCAGTGCGCCTCAGGCGCAGCGCCTTTCGGCCAACGACGTGCGCAATGGGTTCTCCATTGCGCTGGGCGCGCTCCCCGACCGACCCAAGTCGTTTCTGGTCTACTTTCTCGAAGGTACCGACGAATTCACGTCCGAATCCCGCATCGAGTTCCAGAATATCCTCACGGAGCTGCGTGGACGGGGCGCACCGGACGTCGTCGTGATCGGTCACACCGACCGCGTGGGCAATGCCCAGTTCAACGACCGGTTGTCCCTGCAGCGCGCCGAGCGCGTGCGGGGCGAGTTGGTCGGCCTGGGCATTACGACGGCCCGCATCCAGACGGCAGGGCGTGGCGAGCGCGAGCCTCTAGTCCTGACGGACGACGAAATCCCCGAGGCCCGCAACCGGCGCGTCGAGATCAACGTCCGCTGATTCATCGTCGAGCGGCGCCGCCGCCCGCGCGCCCTTCCAGCGCACGCACAGCAGCGTCAGGTCGTCCGACGGCTCCGCCGCCCCGACAAAGCGCCCGACGTCGGCGCGTACCGCCGCCAGGATCTCTGCAGGGCTGATCGTGGGGGGCAGGGCCGCCAGCACGGATTGCAGCCGGCTTGCGCCGTACATCGCGCCTGCTTCGTTCATTGCCTCGGTCACGCCGTCGGTCACCACGCAAACCCATTCCCCCGCGGCCAGGGCCCGGTACTCCACGGGGTACGCGTAGTTCTCCATCACGCAAAGCGGCGGTCCGCCGGCATGCACCAGGCGCTCCGGCGGTTGCTCCGGCGCCCGCGCGAACGGCGGTTCGTGCCCGGCGTTGCAGAACTCCAGCATTCCAGTGCGCGCATCCAGCATGCCCGCGAACGCGGTCACGAACAGCGACTCCGGATTTTCTCCCGAGACTTCGGCGTTGGCGCGCTCCATGAGCGCGCCGACGCTGTCGACGCGGCGCGCGGCGCTCTTCAGCAAGGTCTTCGACAGGGCCATGAACAGGCTTGCCGGGAGTCCTTTGCCAGACACGTCGGCCACGATGAAGAACAGGCGATTGGCGTCCACCATGAAGCAGTCGTAAAAATCCCCGCCCACGGTACGCGCCGGCTCGAGCAGCGCGTCGACATCGAAGCGCGCCTCGTGCGCAAAGAGCTCGAGGGGCGCGGGCAGCAGCCCCATCTGGATGCGTCGCGCCGACTCCAGCTCGCCGGTCACCCGTGCCGCCTGTTCCCGCAGGCGCCGGCGCTGCTCGTCGGCTTCGCTGAGGGCTTCGGCGAGTACGATGCCGAAGACGACCGTGGCGCCAATCGCCGGCCACGCGACATCGAGGAGCAGCCCCTCGAGCATGAAGCCCTCGATGCCCAGTACGGCGAGCAGCGCAACCACCGCTACGTACAGCCCGATGGAGGCGCCGACCCCGAGGGTCGGCACGACGAATGCGAACATCAACGCCGCCGAGGCAAGCAGGCCGAGCTCGAGCGCATGAAGCGTCGAAGGACGCCGCAGGAAGTCGCCATCGAAGATCTGCTCGAGGATCTGCGCATGAATTTCCACGCCGGGGATCCGCTCGCCGAGCGCCGTCGTCTGGTCGTCGAGCAGGCCCAGGCCCGTCACGCCGATCAGCACCAGCTTGCCCTCGAGCGCCTGGGGCGGAACGCTCCCGTCGAGCACATCCGCCGCGGACACGAAGCGCGCGGGATCATGCGGGCCGTAGCGGATCCAGAAGCGCCCGTCCGCGTGTGCGGGGATGGCGATATCACCGAGGCGTACTTCGAGCTGGTCTTGTCCGCGCCCCACCAGGACGAGCGGCGCACCCGTCGCGACGCGCAACATTTCCACGCTCAAGGCGGGCACGATGACCTCGTCGATGCGTGCCGCCGCCAGCGCCCGGCGAATGACGTTGCTTTCCGGGTCGACACTCAACAGGCCCCGCCCGTCCGCGGCCTTGTCGATGCCGGGAAGACTCTGCAAGTGTCCGGCGAAACGGCGCAGCGCCAGAGCGGGCGCATTGACAATGCGCACGGGGGCGGCCGACGGCGGTTGCGCGAAGCGCGGATCGCGCGTCTCCAGGCCGGCGATGCCGAGAACGACGTTGCGCCCGTGCACCGCGGTGGCCAGTGCGGCGTCGTTGGACGCCAGCTTGCGCAGACGCCGCGCTACATCCGCGGAAAGATCCTGGACCTCGCGCGCCACTTCGGCGGGCGAGAACCGGTCCGGCTCCGGAAACAGCAGGTCCACGCCGATGGCCGCCGGACGCGCCGCCGCAATACCGTCCAGCAGTTGCGCCACGCGCGTACGCGGCCACGGCCATTGACCGTGCCGCTCCAGCGCGCGTTCGTCGATCGCCACGATCAAGACCGGTGCGCTGCGTCGCTCACGCGGCGAGAGCTTCTGGTACGCATCGAACAGCGCGTGGCGCAAGGCCTGCACGAACGGCGGCTCGGCGGCGAGGAGCAACAGCAATGCGATGACCAGCCCGAGCAATCCAGCGCGCTTGGACTGGACGGCGCTCAGACGTCGACCTCCAGGCCGTCGTAGGCGGCGGAGACCTGCAGCGGCTGCGTGCCGCGCGTCAGTTCCTCGAAGCGCCGTGTTTCGCGCAGGATGCCCTCGATGGCGTCGTCGTCGTAGGCCGGCTCATGGTGGAACAGAACCAGGTGCTTGGCGCGCGCCATCTGGCACAGCTCCACGCCGATGATGTTGCTGGAGTGTCCCCAGTCGGCCTTCACCGAGATCGCATCCGCCAGGGAGTACATGGCGTCGAACACCACGAGATCGGCTTCGTGGAAGAATCGCACGAAGCGCTCGGTCTGCGCACGATTCTCCAGCTTGTGCTCGGAGTCGGTCGTGTACACCACCGACTTGCCGCCGACTTCGAAGCGGTAGCCGAAGGAGTCGCCGGAGTGCATCTGCTGCGCCGGGGTCACCCGGACACCCGAAATCTCGTGCGTGCGCCCCGGCGCGAGCGTCACGAACTCGATGTCCGCGGCCAGCTGCGAGAACTCGACCGGGAAACACGGGGGCGCCTGTTGCAGGCGGAAGGCGTGCTCGACGACGTCGTGGCAGCCGTGGATGCGGATATGCGTGCCGGGAACGTAGGCGGGGCCGAAGAACGGGAATCCCATGATGTGGTCCCAGTGCACGTGCGACATGAACACGTTGATCCTGGTCGGTCGGCCCGACTGGCGCGCGAGGACATGCGCGCCGAAGGGCCGTGCGCCGCTGCCCATGTCGCAGACGAAGTACTCGTCGGTGCCGATCTCCAGCTCGACGCAGGGCGAGTGGCCGCCGAAGGTATGCGACAGCGAGAAGTCGAGCTCGTTCACGGCGAACGCATAGGCCTCGCCTACGGATGCAAAGCGCCGGCCGTCGGCGCGAAACAGGGCTTGGGCGACCTTGTCGCGAATGTCCGCGGACGTCAGCGCTACGGGGATCGAGCCCCGCGTGCCCCAGAATCGGACGCGCACCCGCGCTATCCCCGGTCGAACGCGGCGACGGCGGCGGGCGAGAGCGCGGCGAGGGCGTCGCGCACCTTCGGGTAGGCCTCGAAAACCAGGTTGAAACGCGCGATCTGGAATATCTCGGACACGACCGGCTGCATTGCAGCGATCACGATGCGGCTGTTCTGTGCCTTGGCCTGCTTCGCGGCCAGCATGAAGCAGCGCAGGCCGGCGCTGGACACGTACTCGAGCCGGGACAGATCGAGAACGATCGACGTGCCGTCCTTGGCCGCGCCCTCGAGGTGGGGCGCCAGGTCTTCCCTGAAGGCCTCGCAGTTGTCATGGTCCAGGCGGCCAGTCGGCGCCAGCACCAGGGCGTTTTCGTAAAGGCTGTGGGTAAGGGGCATTTGTTATCGTTCTCCGGGGACGTATTGTCGGCAAAGCGGGCACGGTCGGCAACAGCTAGAATGCGCCCGATGCGGCCTGACACTGCAAGCCGAGTGCGCCGGGCCGCGCGCTGGCTCGTCCGGCAGCACGCGGACCGAGTCCCCTCCGTGGCCATGCCCGCCGCGTTCGTGCCGCGCGACATCGACGAAGCCTACGCGGTGCAGGATGCGTTCGTGTCGATCAAGGCGCAAGCTTGCGGCGCTGTGGCAGGCCACAAGATCGCGCTGACGACGCCGCAGATGCGGGCCTTGGTGGGATTGGGCGAACCGATTGCCGGCCGCCTGCACGCGCGCCAGGTGGTGCGTGGGCCCGCGTCGGTCCGGGCAGCCGACTACGGCCGGCTGCTGGTGGAGTTCGAGCTTGCCGTACGGCTGGCGGCAGATCTGCCGGTCGGGCAGGCCCCGTACTCGATCGAACAGGCCGCCGCCGCCGTGGGCGCGGTCATGCCCGCGTTCGAGCTGGCCGACGACCGGGGCGCGGACTACGCGACGCTCGCGACGCGAGGGCTCGAGCTGGCGGCTGACAACGCATGGAACGAAGGTGTCGTCCTCGGAGAGCCTGTCACCGATTGGCGCTACCTCGACCTTGCCGCAGTGCGCGGCGTGGCGTCGATCAACGGCGATGCGGTCGGCGAGGGGCGCGGCGCGGACAGCATGGGCCACCCTTTCGCGGCGCTCGCCTGGGTTGCGAACCATCTGGCGCACCGTGCAAGCGCCCTGCGTCGCGGGGACATCGTCATCACCGGCAGCCTGGTGATCTCCAAGTTTCCGCAACCGGGCGACCGACTGCGCTTCGAGGCGCAAGGGCTCGGCGCCGTCGAGCTGCGAGTGACTTGAGGCTGACGCTATAGCCGCCTTTTCAGCTCGTGCTTTTGCACCTTGCCGAGGGCATTCTTTGGCAGTGACTCCGAGAATACGACGCGTCGTGGATGCTTGTAGCGCGCGAGGCGTTCCTGGAACAAGGCCAGCACCGCTGCCTCGTCGAGCTTGACGCCCGGCTTGCGCACGACGATGGCGCAGGCCGCTTCGCCCCACTTCGGATCGGGCACGCCGATGACCGCCGACTCGGCGATAGCGGGACAGTCCGCAAGGACGTTCTCGAGCTCCGCGGGATAAATATTCTCGCCGCCTGAGATGATCACATCCTTCGAGCGGCCCATGATCCAGTAGAAGCCCTCTTCGTCGATGCGCGCCAGGTCGCCGGTGCGAAACCAGCCTGTCGCGTCGAGCACCTGCGTGGTGGCTACCGGGTCGTTCCAGTACCGACGCATGACGTTCGGGCCGCGCACAAGAATCTCTCCGTCCACGAGCTTTACCTCGCAATGCAACGCGGGCTTGCCCGCGCTGCCGATCTTGCGTGCCGCATCCTGCCTGAGGAGCACCACTGCGACGGGCGAGGTTTCCGTCGAGCCGTAGATCTGCCCCACGGGCACGCCGCGCGCGTGGAACGCGCGAATCAGGGATTCGGGCACCACCATGGATCCCGTATTGAGCAACTTCAGAGAGCTCAGATCGGTTCCGCCCCAGGCCGCGTGTCCGATGACGGCCTGCATCGCGGCGGGCACGAGCAGCGACAACGTCGGCTTTGCGGCTTGCACGTCCGACAGCCAGAGTCCCGGTTCGAACCTCCGGTGCAGCGTGACCGTCGCGCCGGCGAGCAAGGCAGGGACAGTCTGGTTGTTCAATCCCCCGACATGGAACATCGGCAACGGGCTGAGGACATGGTCTGCCTGCCCGAGATCGTGGGCGTGAATGGCGTTGTAGCCGTTCCAGAGCAGCGCGGACTGCGTCAGCACCGCGCCCTTGGGCCGGCCCGTGGTGCCGGAGGTGTAGACGATGAGCAACTCGTCGTCGTCGGTGCCGGCCACTGGCGCGTCGATGATTTCATCGAGGCGCCCCATGGGGACACCCAGCGCGCGCGCCGCATCCGCAAAATGCGCGTCGCTGAACAACCCGATAGGCTCGCAGTCGCGCAGGACCTCCCGGTGCTCGGCAGCGGTCAGGCGCCAGTTGAGGGGGACCAGGATCGCGCCCAGGCGCGCCGCCGCGAACATCAGCACCAGCATGTCAGGGTGGTTGTAGCCCAGCCAGGCGATGCGATCGCCCTTGGCGACATCCAGGGCGCGCGATGCCGCGACGATGCGTCCCCACAGCTCGGCGTAGGACCAGTCGGCGCCCTCGAAGCGCAGGGCGACCTTGCCCGGGCTTTGCCCGGCCCAGTGCTCGATGATCCGGGAAAGATTCAACTCAGTCGTCTTCGCCGGGCTCGTACAGGGCCTCGCGCCCGATGCGATCGAGGCACAGCTCGGCGGTCCAGGGAAGCATCAGCGCGCCGCAGCGCGAGTCGCGGTACAGCCGCTCGAGGGGCAGGGACTTGAGCATCGACTGGCCGCCGCAGGTGCGGATGGCGAGCCGGCAGATATCGTTCGCGTTCTCCATGATCGTGTACTGCGCGGCGTAGGCGCGCAGGCGCGCGTCCTTGGGCGGATCGACGCGCGCGTCCTCCAGCATGCGCAGGAACAAGGCGCGCGTCTGCTCGAGCTTTACCCACATCTCGGCCACGGCGATCTGCTTGGTCGGATACATGCGCCGCTTCACCGGCGGCATCCCGGACACCTCGCCGCGCAGATACTTGACAGTGAACTCGTAGGCGGCGATGGCGATGCCCATGTACGTGGGCGAGAGCGTGGTGAACATGTGCGGCCAGCGGCTGGCGGCCTGAAAATACACGCCGCGCGGCATCATCGCGCCGTCGTCGGGCACGAACACGTCCTTGAACAGGAGGTTGCGCGACACCGTGCCGCGCATGCCGAGCGGGTCCCAGTCACCGGTCACGGTCAGCCCTGGCGCGTCGCCGGGCACGGCCAGATAGAGCGTATCGCGCATGGAGAGCTCGGGCTTGTTCTCCGTGCACAGCACGCCGTAGTAATGGGCGGCGCCGGCGAGCGAGGCGAAGATCTTCTTGCCGTTCACCCGCCAGCCGCCCTCGACCTTCGCTGCCGTGGTGCCGAACGGCGCCTTGCCGGCGGCCGCCGCGCTGCCTTCCGAAAACGGCTGCGCGTACACCGCGCCCTGTTTGACCACCCGCTCGAAATGCACCGCGCGGCGCTTCTCGTGCCCGGCCCGCTGCTCGTTCGTCATGTCCAGGTCGTCGGCGAGGATCCCGGGCCAGAGGGTGGAGCAGGCGTGCATGTTGAAGGTGAGGGCGGTGGCGCCGCAGTACTTGCCCAGCGTGGCGGACACCAGGGCATAGGTCTTCAGGTCCGCGCCTTGGCCGCCGAATTTCTCCGGCACGCACAAGCCGAGCAGGCCTGCCGCGCGCAGGTCCGCGTAGTTCTCGAAGGGAAAGCTCGCCTCACGGTCATAGCGCTCCGCCCGCTCGGCGAAGCGCGGGCCCAGTTCCTCCGCCAGCGCGAGCAGGGCCTTCTGCTTGCCGTTCAAAGGGAAGTTCGAGCCGGCGACAGCGTAACGCGGATCGGTCTGCGGCAGCCTGGTGTCCATCGGTGTCCTTACAACTGGTGGCGCTCGAGGAATCCCGCGAGCGTCTCGTTGAACAGATCGGGCTGGTCCATCGGACCGAGGTGGCCGCAGCCCTCGAGCAGCACGTATTCGGCGTCGGGTACCTTCTGTGCCATCCGCTCCATGACCGCGGCCGGGGCCACCCGGTCGTCGCTTCCGGCGATGAGCAGCGTGGGAACCCGGATGGCGGCCAGTTCCGCACGCCGATCGAAGGTGGTGAGCAGGTGCACGGCTTTGCGGTAAGTCTCGGGGGGGATGCCCGCCATGATGCGCTCGGCGAGTGCCAGTCCCGCCGGATCCGAGCGGCTGCCGCGCATCGACGGCATCAAGCGCGCGGCGATCTCGGCCATGGACTTTCCCTGCTCCAGCGGGGCGACGCGTGCGGCCACGAACTGGCGCGCGAAGTCGCTGCCGGCGCCGCCGAACGCGGCGCTGGTAAAGCACAGCGCGAGGCCTCCGATGAGTGCGGGAAACCGCGCGTACGCCTCCTGCGCGACAAAGCCTCCCATGCTGTGGCCGACCAGCACCACGGGTTCGTTCCCGATCTGGCGCTTGAGCGCCGCGGCGACCTGGTCCAGGTCGTAAGGCTCCACCAGGGGTGCACCGCCATATCCCGGTTGGTCCCAGGCGAGGGCCCGATGGCCGCGCGCGGTGAAGTAGGGGATCTGCCGGTCCCAGGCGGCGTGCCCGCCGCCGACGCCGTGCAGGAACAACAACGTGCTCACGCGGCGAGCTGCCCCTCGCGCACGACGGCTTTGCCGTCCAGTTCGACGGTGCAACGGCGAAAGGGCAGGTCAAAGTGCCCCAACGTGTGCCGCCCGGCGACCTCATTGGCCCCCGTGGAGTAGAGAAAGTTGCCGGCGAACGCGCGCTGCTCGGTGCCGTTCACGTCGGCACGGTCGTACATGACGAGTGCGTCCCAGCGCGCGCGCTCATTCATGCCCCAGCCGACGTGCGATACGGCGTAGGCCTCGCGGTCGCCCCAGGCGGCGAAGTATTCGCGCATCAGTTCGGCGTCCAGCCCATTGCCCGATATGTGCGTGACATAGTCGTTCTCGATGTCGAGGCGTACCGCCGATTCGGCGTAGCGCTTGAAAGTGAGGTTCAGGTCGCCGGGCGCCATCACCAAGGTTCCGTTCACGCTGCCGGCTCGCGGGAAGCACAGGCACAGCCCGCCCGGCCAGTGGGACAGCGTTCCCGGCTTTTCCGTATAGCCCCAGACGCCGCCGACCCGCGCGCCCTCGACGCCGATCGAGAGATCGGTACCGGCGGTGGAAGTCACCTTCATGAGCCGGGCCTGTTTCAGCAGGCGCATGCCCGCCCTCACCTTCTGCTCGTCGGCGGAGGAGGGCGCCAGCCGCTCGAGCACCTCCGGGTGCTCGTTGGAGATGTACAGAACGCGGGCGCCGCCTTTGAGGATCGCCGGCAACTCCGCGGCATGCATCAGGCCTTCGAGCGTGCAGTCGGCGACGAACGTGGAGGCAGCCAGAGCCTGCAGGGCCGGCGCTAGACCCTGCAGCGCCACCGAAGCGCCGGTGGAGCGAATCGGCACAGGTGCCTGCTGGCGCGGGGTGGGAACGACAATGTGGAACGGCCGCGCGGCGAGCTTGTGCAGGGCCAGTTCGGCAAGGCGGACATTCAGCTCGCGGGATTGCGACTCCGACAAGATGGCGCAGGCGTCGCCGGGCGCCACCTTGCAGCGCGCGAAGACGTCCGCGAACAAGTCGATCCATTTACCTTCGATGCGGTCGGACGGCATGATTTCGCAATCGTAATAGAATCTTCGGCGTGAAGATCTTCGACCTGCAATGCGGCGCGGGACATCGGTTCGAGGGCTGGTTTGCCTCGGCCGACGAGTTCGCCGTGCAGCAGTCCAAGGGCCTCGTCGGCTGCCCGTCCTGCGGTGGGCACGAAGTGGCGCGCGTCCCGTCAGCCACCCGCTTCAATACCGGGGCGGCTCGCCCGGCCGACAAGCCCGAAGCCGGGCAGGACCCCCTGGCCGTGGCGCAAAAGCTCTACTCCAGGCTGCTGGACGAGATCCTGACGCGTTCTGAGGACGTGGGGACCGCGTTTCCGGAGGAAGCGCGCCGCATCTACTACCAGGAGTCCCCGGCGCGCATGATCCGCGGGCAGGCAAGTGACGAAGAGCATGACGCGCTGGTGGATGAAGGCATCTCGGTGGCGAGGCTTCCGGTTCCTCCTGCCAAGCGTTGGAATTGATGGGGTTGCGCCGAATCATTGTTGTACATTGTGTATTATGTTAAATGTTGGCCGGCTGGATCGATGCCCGGCCTCCCGCTCACTCCTTCGGCATCTCCCTAAGCATCTCCGCGGCAAATAACCGGGGATTCAGCGGATGGCTGGCTAGAGCCCTGTTCCGCCCCATCTGCCTCGCATATCGCAACCACGCCAAGCCCTGGCGCGACGGCTTCGCGGGTCCGAACCGCGTAACACCGCAGTAAGTTGCAATGGCCTTGTCCAGAGCGAACTTCTGCAAGGATTCGGCAAGCTCCTCGAGTTGCGTCCTGTCATTGACGGCGGCCAGCGCCTCAAGGGAACCCGACCCAAGTGCCTCACGGAGCCGCATGAGGGACCCGCCGGATTCCTGGGAATAGCTCAGCGCCCGCAAAGGTGCGCCGCTGGCGAACGCAAGCCAGGTCCGGGCATCCTGCACGCCTTGCGATTCGAGCCACGCCTGCGCTGCTTGAGGCTCGGGTAACGGCACCGGGACCGCGACGCAGCGACTGCGGATGGTGGCGAGGAGCAACGCTGGCCGGTGCGACACCAGCAGGAACAAAGCACGTCCCGGCGGCTCCTCCAGGTCTTTGAGGAGCGCATTGGCTGCATTCGGGTTCATGGCCTCGGCCGGATGCACCAGCGTGACCCTGCGGCCATCGCGGTGCGACCGCAGGTTCAGGAAATCGTCCAGCGCACGGATCTGCTCGACCTTGATCTCGGTGCTGGGCTTCGCGGTCCTTGTCGACGGCTTTGCGGCATCGTCCGGCTCTTCGGTTTCGGGCCTGCGCGCCATCGATTCCGGCTCGACCCTGCGGAAATCCGGATGCGTCCCGGCCAGGTACCAGCGACAGCCGTCGCATTTCCCGCACGGGACTCGCGCCCGGTCCTGTTCCTCGCAGAGCAGGCTTTGCGCAAACTGCTCTGCCAGCGCGAGCTTTCCAATCCCCTGCGGACCATGCAGCAGGATCGCGTGAGGCGTTCGTTCTTGCTTCTCCCGAAGATCCTCCCAGAGCGCTTTGTTCCACGGAAAGATACTATTATTCATAGCCCTGAGATCTCATCTTCTATCAATTTCTTAACTTTGTCCTCAGGCCCGCCTGCGTCGATCACCCTGATGCGCTCGGGATCCGTGTGCGCCAATGCGAGATACGCCTGGCGTACCCGCTCGAAGAATGGCCGGTCCTCCCGTTCGAAGCGATCGGGCTCCCGGGCAGCCCGTCGCAGGCGCTCGCGGCTGATCTCGTAGGGGCAGTCGAACACCAATGTCAGGTCGGGCAACAACCCGTTATGCGACACCTGGGCGAGGTGCGCGATCAGCTCCGCCGGGACGCCCTTCCCGCCGCCCTGATACGCGAAGGTGGCATCGGTGAACCGATCGCACAGCACCCAGGTCCCCGCCGCCAGCGCCGGTTCGATCTCGCGCCTCACATGGTCCGCCCGCGCCGCGAACAGCAGCATGGTCTCGGCGAGCGGCTCCATCGGCTCGGTGAGCACCAGCTCGCGCAGTCGCTCAGCAAGCGGCGTGCCGCCCGGCTCGCGCGTCACCAGCAGCCTATGCCCCGAGGCGCGCAGGCGCTCCGCGATCCACGCCACGTGGGTGGACTTGCCGGCGCCATCGACGCCCTCCAGCGTGACGAAGCGTCCGCGAGTCATTTTTTCCTCGGTTGCAACTGGTGTTTTGACACCGCGCGATTGTGCTCCTCGAGGCTGCGCGAGAACTGGGTGGTGCCGTCGCCGCGGGACACGAAGTACAGCGCCTTGGTCCGGGCCGGCTGCAACGTGGCGCGCATGGCTGCCAGGCCTGGCAGCGAGATGGGC
>Ga0209705_10000047_pt1 | contig 58290 bp, 60 predicted proteins | sample PPLLaktember2015_5_FD_187262 | JGI IMG/M metagenome (GOLD analysis project Ga0209705, IMG submission 187262) | Freshwater sediment microbial communities from Prairie Pothole Lake near Jamestown, North Dakota, USA - PPLs Lake P8 Core (1) Depth... | ecosystem: Environmental > Aquatic > Freshwater... | reverse complement strand
GCGCGTGCAGAACGTGGGGCAGAAGACGCGCGAGATGCTCGAGATGGTGCCCGGCACCGAGCTCACCACGGTGGAGCGCTGCGCCGGCCACGACGGCACCTGGGGCGTGAAGCGCGAGTACTACGACAACTCGATGAAGATCGGCCGACCGGTGTTCCGCCAGATGGCCGAGCCCGGCCCCGACTTCGTCAGTTCCGACTGCCCCATCGCCGGCCGGCACATCCTGCAAGGCATGGGCGAAGAGGCCGGCAAGGCCGAGAAAGCCCACCCGCTGACGCTGCTCAGGAAGGCCTACGGCATCTGAAGCTAAATGGGGACAGTCCCCATTATTTCGCTCTGCGGAAAAATGGGGACTGTCCCTATTTGCATTGCTCGCCGGGTGCGCGCAGCTCGGGCCGCTGCCCGGGGATCCGTTCGCCTTCGGCGTGCTCGGCGATACGCCGTATTCCGAGAGTGAAGTCGTGAAGCTCGATCGACTCATCGAGCGCATCAACGCGCAGGGCCTTGCGTTCGTCGTGCATGTCGGCGACCTCGGCACCAGCGCCGCGTCGCAGGCCTGCAGCGACGGCTGGCTCGAGGCGCGCCAGCGCCAGTTCGCAAAGCTGCATCCTCCTTTCATCGTGCTGCCGGGCGACAACGAGTGGACCGACTGCGCGAAGCACGGGTGGGATCCGCAGATCCGCCTCGCGGCATGGCGCCGCCTGTTCTGCCGCGACGCGCTCGAGCGGCAGCCGGGGCAGTGCGAGAACGTGCGCTGGCACGCAAACGGCATGGCGTTCATCGGGCTCAACGTGCCCGGCGGCGAGCGCCCGAACCTGGACGACGCGCGCATGGCGGCGACGCTCGAGTGGCTCGACCAGAGCCTGGCGCTGGCGGAGTCGCGCGACGATCGCCGCATCGTGGTGTTCCTGCACGCCGACCCGCGCTTCGAGCGCGTCGGCCGCGACGATGCCTACGCGCGTCTGCGCGCCGTGCTCGCGACCCACGCCGCCTGGTTCAAGGGCCGCCTGGTCGTCGTGCACGGCGACACCCACGCCTACCGCGACGACGAACCCGTGCCCGGATTGCGGCGCCTCGAGCCCTGGGGCGCGCCCTTCGTGTCGTGGCTGCGCGCGACGTTCGCCGGCGACGCGTTGCGCGTGCAAACAGGCTGGTAGCGCCCGCCTAGCGCACGACGGCGTCGATCGTCACGTCGACGCCGGAGGCATCGTTCGCCACGGGCACGCTCGCGCCCTGCAGGTCTCCGGGCTGCGGCGTGGCGCCGCCGGATTTCGACACGCGCGCCGTGATTACGACGCGCGGATGCGCCGAGAGCGTCATGCCGGGCGCCATGGCCATCGAGTCGTCGAGGGCGAACTGGACCGGAAGCTCGCGCGCCCGGCGCCGCAACACCGCCAGCGGCATGGGCGGGCCCTCGGCGGCGCGCGCGTAGATGAACACCATGTCCTCGGGACCGAACTGGCCCTTGAGTTTCGGCGAGATGCGCACGGTGCCGCGCAGGCCCGCAGCCTGCGGCGCCGCGACTTGCGGCGCGGCAGGCGGCCCGCCGGCCAGCTGCGTCGCCTGCGCCACGTTGTCGCGGATCGCCTGCGCATCCTCCGAGCCCGGCGGCACCAACGGCAGCATGCGCTGCCAGTACTCGGCGGCCGTGGTGAACGCCTTGCGATCGAAGGCGGCAGTGCCGGCGAGCGCCAGCGCCTTGAGGTTCCGCGGATCGATCTCGAGGGCGCGCAGCACGAGCTTCTCGGGCTCGCCCTGCAGGCTCTGCCCGCGCGTCATGGCGAGCGCGTCGGCGAAATCGGCGAGCAGCGCCGCGTCTCGAGGCTCGCGCGCCACCGCCTTGGCGTACGCGTCGACCGCCTCGCCGAAGCGCCCGAGCACCGCGTACGAGCGCCCAAGCAACTTCCAGCCTTCCGCGTCTTCCGGGTTCTCGCCCATGCGCGCCGCTAGCCGCCCGACCATGTCCTCGATCTGCTCCGAACTCACCGCGCCGTGGTCGACCTGCGGCGACAGCGCACCGGGGCTGCCCACCGCCAGATAGACCGTGAGCGCCGCCGCCGGCAGTCCGACGGCGACCAGCGCCGCGGTCGCGCGCGCGCCGCGCCGGGGCGCCGGCTCGGCTTCGCTGTCGAGGTCTTCGAGCGCCCGCGCCTCGAGCTCCTCGCGCGCCCGCTCGTAGTCGGCCTGCGCCAGGGTGCCCGCGGCAAGGTCGGCCTCGAGCTCGCGCAGCTGGCCGCGGTAAATGGCGAGGTTGGCCTCGCGCCGCGACAGGCGCCGCACGGGACCGCCCGCGACGAGCGGGCGCAGCACGAGTGCCAGCGCGAGCAGCGCGAACGCGCCGCCGAGGGCCCAGAACAGGATCATTCGAGCAGCCGCGCCGCGCGATCGCGCTCGGCCGCGGACAGCTCCGGCGACGGCACGCGCCGCCGCGCGATCTGCCGCAACAGCGCCCACACCCCCAGCGCGAGCAGCACGAACGGCCCGAGCCACAGCGCGAGCGTGCTCGCCTTGAACGGCGGCTTGTAGAGCACGAAGTCGCCGTAGCGCGCCACCATGAAGTCGATCACGTCCTGCTCGCTCGCGCCTTTCTCGAGTTGCTCGCGAATCTGGTTGCGCAGGTCCACCGCCAGCGCCGCATTGGAATCGGCGAGCGTCTGGTTCTGGCATACCAAGCAGCGCAATTCGACGGCCAGCGCCGCCACGCGCTTGTCCATTGCCGGGTCGGATTGCGCCATCGCGGCACCCGCGAGCAGCAACAGCGCGACGAGGCTAGCCCTCACGCGAGAGCTCCTGCAGCAAGGGCTGCAGCTTGCCGCGTGAGACCTCGGGCGTGAGCGGCCCGATGTGCTTGTAGCGGATCGTGCCGCGGCGATCGATGACGTAGGTCTCCGGTACGCCGTACACGCCGTAATCGATGCCGATGCGGCCCGCCGCGTCCTGCACCGAGAACCGGTACGGATCGCCGTGCTTCTTCAACCACGGCAGCGCGTCCTCGCGACGATCCTTGTAGTTCAGGCCGACCACGGGCGCGAGGCCGCTTTGCGCCAGCGCGGTGACCACCGGATGCTCGACCAGGCACGGCGGGCACCAGGAGGCCCAGACGTTGAGCACCCACGCCTTGCCGAGCATGTCCTTTTGCGAAAAGGTCTTCTCCGGCGCGTGCAGCAGGGGCAGCTCGAAGCCCGGCGCCGCCTTGCCCACCAGCGGCGAGGGCACTTCGCGCGGATTGAGCGTGAGGCCGACGCCGAGCAGCACCACGAGGGCGGCAAAGGCCGCCACCACCCAGCCGGTTTTCACGCCGCGGCCTCCGCCGCCTGCTCGCGCCGCGCGGGCATGGGCTGGCGGTAGCGCCGGTCGCTCGCCGCCAGCAGCCCGCCAATCGCCATCAGCACGCAGCCGCCCCAGATCCAGTCGATGAAGGGCTTGATCTGCACCTTCACCAGCCATGCGCCGCCCTCCAGCGGGTCGCCGAGCGAAACGTACAGGTCTCCCGTCAGGCCGGGCTTGATCGCCGCCTCGGTCATGGTCTGGTCCTGCACCGGGTAGCTGCGCCGCTCGGGACGCATCACCGTCACGGGTGCACCATCGCGCGTCACGGTGAACATCGCCTGCGCTGCGCGGTAGTTGGGCCCGTTCACCGGTCTCACCGAGTCGAGGCGAAAGGCATAGCCGTCGAGCGTCACGCTGTCGCCCGGGACCATCTTCGCATCCTGCTCGCTCTCGTAGCCGTTCACCAGCGTCACGCCGACCACGAACACGGCGACGCCGATGTGGGCGAGCACCATGCCGTAGTGCGCGCGCGTCTGGCGCAGGCGCTTGCGCAGGCTGAGCAGCGCCGTGGCGACGATCCACACGGCGAGCGCGAGGCCGAGGCCCACCAGCGCGTGCCACTGCCCGAAGGCGAACGGCAGCAGCAGGCCGGCCGCGAGGCTCACGCCGAGCGCCCAGCGCAGCAGCACCGCGAGTTCCGGCAGGCTCGCCCGCTTCCAGCGCGCGAGCGGCCCGACGCCCATCAGGAACAGCGCCGGCGCCATGATCGGCACGAACACGATCTCGAAGTACTGCGGCCCGACCGAGATCTTGCCGCCGGTGAACGCATCGAGCGCGAGCGGATACAGCGTGCCCAGCAGCACCGCGCCCGCGGCCGTGACCAGCAGCACGTTGTTGGCGAGCAGCAGCGACTCGCGCGACACGGGCTCGAACCCGCCGCCCAGGCCGATGCGCGAGGTGCGCCAGGCATACAGCACCAGCGCGCTGCCGATGGCGCCGACGAACAGCGCCAGGATGAAGACGCCGCGCGCGGGGTCCACGGCGAATGCGTGCACCGACGTGAGCACGCCCGAGCGCACGAGGAAGGTGCCCAGGAGCGACAGCGCGAAGGCGACGATGGCGAGCAGCACCGTCCAGCTGCGGAACGCGCCGCGCTTCTCGGTCACGGCGAGCGAATGAATCAGCGCCGTGCCCACCAGCCAGGGCAGGAAGGAGGCGTTCTCCACCGGGTCCCAGAACCACCAGCCGCCCCAGCCGAGCTCGTAGTACGCCCAGCCGCTGCCGAGCGCGATGCCGAGGGTGAGGAATACCCAGGCGACCGTGGTCCAGGGCCGCGACCAGCGCGCCCAGGCCGCATCGAGCCGGCCCGAAAGGAGCGCCGCGACGGCGAACGCGTACGCGACCGAAAAGCCGACGTAGCCCATGTAAAGCATCGGCGGATGGATCACCATCCCCGCGTCCTGCAGCAGCGGATTCAGGTCGCGTCCGTCCGCGGGCACCGGAAACAGCCGATCGAAGGGGTTGGAGGTAAACAGCAAGAAGGCGAGAAAGCCCGCGCTCACCAGGCCCAGCACGCCGAGCACGCGCGCGGTCATCGACTCGGGCAGGTGCGCGCTGAACAGCGCCACCGCCGACATCCAGCCACCGAGCATCAGGCACCACAGGAGGAGCGAGCCTTCGTGGCTGCCCCAGGAGGCCGCCACGCGAAAGTGCAGCGGCAGCGCGCTGTTGGAGTTCATGGCGACGTTCTGCACCGAGAAGTCGTTGACGACGAACGACTGCACCAGGCAGCCGAAGGCGAAGGCGATGAGCAGCGCCTGCGCGTGCGCGGCGGGGCGCGCCACGCCCATCCACGCCGCGTCGCCGCGCGCGGCGCCGGCGAGCGGCAGGATGCCCTGCACCAGCGCGACCACCAGGGCCACCGACAGCGCGAGTTGTCCGAGTTCGGGGATCATGGCCGCTGGATCGATTTCTGCGCTTTTTCCATGCCCGCCTTTTCCAGCGCATGGGCGGCTTCCGGGGGCATGTAGTTCTCGTCGTGCTTGGCGAGCACCTCGCGCGCGCGGAACACGCCGTCGGCGCCGAGCGCGCCCTGCGCCACCACGCCCTTGCCCTCGCGGAACAGATCGGGCAGTGCGCCGCTGTAGACCACCGCAATGGACTTGGCGGTGTCGGTGACGAGGAAACGCACCTCTACGCCTTCGCGCTTCACGCTGCCCGTCTCCACCATGCCGCCGATGCGGAAGGTGCGCCCCTGCGGCGCCTCATGGGCGGCCACTTGCGAGGGCGTGAAGAAGAACACCAGGTTCTGCTCGAACGCGGAGAGCACCAGCGCCGCGGCGGCGCCGAGCGCGACCAGCCCGCCGGCGATGGCGGCGAGACGCTTATGCCTTGGCTTCACGGGACCGCCTCCTCAGGAAAACAATCTCCAGCGCCAGGCAGGCGAGCGCCACGCCATACGAGCCCCACACGTAAAAGCCGTACCCGCCCATCGCCCAGAACTCGCTCCAGCCGCCCCAGTTCATTCCCGCTCCCGGATGATGCAGCGCACGCGCGTGAGCGACGCGGCGATGCTGTAGAGCCAGAACGCGAGCGCCATCAGCAGCATCCCCGCCAGCATGGTCGCGGCCATGCTCGGCGCCCGCGTCAGGCTGACGGACGCGCCCTGGTGCAGCGTGTTCCACCACTGTACCGAGAAATAGATGATCGGGACATTCACCACGCCGACGATCGCGAGCAGCGCCCCCGCGCGGTCGGCGCGGCGCGGATCGTCGATCGCCGCCTGCAACGCCATGAATCCTAGATACAGAAAGAGCAGGATTAGTTCCGAGGTCAGGCGCGCATCCCATACCCAGTAGGCGCCCCAGGTCGGCCGGCCCCACAGCGCCCCGGTCCACAAGGCGACAAACGTGAACAGCGCCCCGGTGGGCGCGATCGCGCTCGCCATCATCGACGACAGGCGCGTGTTGAAGGCGAGGCCGAGCGCCGCCCAGAACGCCATCACCACGTAGAGAAACATCGACATCCACGCGGCGGGCACGTGGATGAAGATGATGCGGTAGGCCTCGCCCTGCTGCGCATCGGTGGGCGCGACGAAGAAACCCACGTAGAGGCCCGCGCCCGCCAGCAGCGCGGCGAGCACCCAGCAGGCGAGCGCGATCCGCCCGGCGAGCGGGAAGAACGTTTGCGGCGACGCGAACCAGAACCACCTGATGGCTGCACTCATTCCGTAGAGATCCGTAACGCGGCGGCGATCGCCCAGGGGGCGAAGGCCGCGGAAACCACCAGCAGCGCCGCGAGCAGCAGCAACTGCCCGTCGGGCGCGAGGCCCGCCGAAGCCATATCCACGCTGCCCGCGCCGAAGATGAGGACCGGCACGTATAGCGGCAGCACCAGCAGCGCGAGCAGCACGCCGCCGCCGCGCAGGCCCAGCGTGAGCGCCGCGCCGATGGCGCCGACGAAGCTCAGCACGGGCGTGCCGAGCAGTAATGATAAGGCAAGCGTGCCGTAGAGCGATTGAGGCAGGTCATACTGCAAGGCGATAACGGGCGCTATCACCACCAGCGGCAATCCCGACACGAGCCAGTGGGCAAGCACCTTGGCGCCGGCGACGACGCCGAGCGGCGACACGCCCAGTAGCATCTGCTCCAGCGTGCCGTCGGCGTGGTCGGCGGCGAACAGGCGCGAAAGCGACAGCATGGACGAGAGCAGCGCCGCCACCCAGATCACGCCGGGCGCGATGGCGCGCAGCAGGTTCGGCTCGGCGCCGATGCCCAGGGGAAACAGGCTCGCCACGATGAGGAAGAACAGCAGCGCCGTGGCGACGTCGCTGCGCCGGCGCAGCGCCAGCAGCAGGTCGCGAAAGACGACGGTGCGCGCGGCGTCGAGCACGTCAGGCAACGACCAGCTCGACGACGCGCGTGGCCGCCATGCCCGGATCCTGGTGCGTGGAATAGACCACCGCGCCGCCGCGCCCGATGTGCGCTTCGATCAGGCCGCGCAGCATTGCCACGCCCGCCGTATCGAGGGCGGTGAAGGGCTCGTCGAGCAGCCACAGCGGCGTGGATGCGCTCAGCGCGAGGCGCGCGAGCGCCGCTCGGCGCCGCTGGCCCTGCGAGAGCCGCTTGACGAGCGCAGCGCCGCTCAGGCCGAAGCGCGCCAGCGCCTCGCTGATGGATTCCGCCGCGGTGCGCAGGCCCGCGAGGCGGCAGGCGATCGCCAGGTTTTCCGCGGCCGTGAGGTCGTCCTTCACCGCCGGCGCATGGCCGAGGTAGACGAGGTGGCGCGCGTACTCCTCGCGCAGGCCCTGGATCGGCGCGCCCTGCCAGCGCACCTCGCCGGCCTGCGGGGCCAGCAGCCCGCACAGGATGCGCAGCAGGCTCGTTTTGCCGCTGCCGTTCGCGCCCGCCACGCGCAGCATTTCGCCGCCGCCGAGCGCAAAGCTCAGCCCGGCGAACAGCACCCGCTGCTGGCGCACGCACTCCAGTCCTGCCGCTTCCAGCATGGTGTCCCACAGGGTGTTGATTGCGCGCTATTTTTGCAGAAAACCACGCCGGCCACCGGCAAAAAAAAACCTGCGGGCTATTTCCCGCAGGTCTCGCCGCGGACGGCGTCCGCCGGCTCAGAACTTGTATTTCGCCGTCGCGTAAACGATGTTGGCGGTGTACGGCTGGAAGGAGAATTGCCCGGTGACGACGCCTGCGCCGGTGGCCGCGGTCGTTTGGTAGAGCGTCCCGTTGTAGGCGATGTCGTCATACTCGTACTTCTCGTGGGCATAGCCGCCGGTGAGCTCCCAGTTCTTGCTGTAGTCGTAGATCCCCTTTACGTTGAGCGACGTGCGCTTCGTGTTGTCGACATTGGAGATCGACGCGAACGGTCCCGCACCCCCGGCCTCGGCCGTGAAGTCGGCCGTCCCCTCGGTCTTGGCGACGATCAGCGAGGCCTTGAGCGTCAGGCGCTCGCGCGGTTTCCAGTCCATCCCCAGGCCGAGCTGCCACGACCTGTCCTTACTGGTGGCGCCCCAGTTGTAGGTGGTCGCGGTGGGCGGCGTGGCCGGGTCGGCCCCGCCCGTGCCCACGCGGTGGAACGACTCGTACTGCGTCAGCTCCACGTCGCCGAACACCAGCACGCGGAATTCATTCGGATTGCCGAAGGAGGCACTGGCGTAGTACTCCTGGCGCGTATCGTTGGTGCGCCCGAGCAGCGTGTCCTTGTAGTCGTTGTCCTTGAAGATGGCCTCGAAGGCCAGGTCCACCCGCGGTGCCACCGTCGCATCCAGGATCAGCTTCAGCTGGTTCTGGCTGACGTTGGCGAGGTCGTAGCGGCGCACATAGAAGTCGGTCGGGTTGTCAGTCGTCGCCACGATGTCGGCATTGAAGTCCGACTTGCGCGTCAGGAACTGGTACTTGATGCGCCCGGTGAGCCAGTCGACGGAGCTGTTCTTCCACTGCGCGAAGACCCGGGTGTCCTTCGTCTTGGTGAAGTCGACCCGCTCGCGCTCGGCGCTGGAGTATTCCAGCCCGCCGGAGAGCTTGTTCTCGCGCGTCAGGCGGTAGCCGCCTTCGACGCCGACCTTGGTTCTCTTGTAGTGGTAGCGCTCCGGCTCGCACAGCGGGTTGAAAGCCGCGTCCCCGCAAGTGCCGCCCGTGAGCACGGTGCCCGGGAACGACATCTGCGTCGAGTTGTTGTCCTCCTTCGCGTAGTCCATGTACGCGCGGGTGTCCACCGCCTTCGTCGGGTGCGAGCTGAACGACAGCGAGAGGTTGGTGCGCTTGACGTCGCCCGCGAAGGTTCCCGGGGTCGCGTTGGACGCCTGGAAAACGCCGCCGGTGTGCAGCATGGTCGTTTGCATGGCGACGTCGCTGCTGAGCTGGCTGAACACGAGCCGGCCGGCGAGCGTCGAGTTCCAGGGCAACTGCCGCAGGTTGCCGTTGACGCTCAGGCGCGTGAGCTCGTTGTCCGCCGGCAGGACGGTCGTGTCCAGGCCGTTCGCGAAGAAGGCGTTGGTCCAGCGCAGCACATCGTTTTCGTTCTTGAACTTGCTGTGCATCAGGCTGACCGCGAGGTGGCCTCTGCGCGTCGAGTAGCCGGCCTCGCCCGAGATGTCGGTCGTCGTGTAGTCGATCGGCGACGGCAGGTCCGTGAAGCCGTTGCCGGGACTCGTGCCGTTCGCACCGGCGAAAACGTTGATGCCCTCGCGCTTCACCTGGTTCGTGTCGACGCGGAAGTACCACGGCGAGGTCGCCTGCCATTCCGCGAACCCGCCCAAGTTCCGGCGCGTGTAGGAATGATCGAACGTGTTCCAGGCCGTCGCCGGCGGGGTCGGCCGCGGGAACACTCCCGTCAGCGTGTCGCTGCCGATGCCGGAATACGGCGACAGCGCGCCCGGCCCGGAGCCGAAGTTGTGACGCAGCTCGTCACTGAACAAGCGGTACTTGAACACGCCGTAGGAGCCGCCGCGGACGTCCAGGTACTGGTCGTCCTGGCCGAGGTTCTCGCCGTAGATGTTGGTGTAGTAGCGCTCGCCGCGGCCGCGCAGCTCGAAGCCGGCGATGCCCGAGCCGCCCGAGCCGAGGTCGCGGTATTCGTTGAGCTTGGACGGGTCGTCGGCCTTGTCGCGGACGTAGCGCGCGCCGACGGTCACCGAGCCAGACCACACCAGATCGCCCTCCTCGGCGAAGGCGAGCGGCGATGCCGCCAGCAGACTGGCCACCGGGATCGCTATCAGTTTGGCTCTCATGAGCGCCTCTTATCTCAGGAAGAATTTGCCCTTCATGGCCGGCGCGTTGCTGCCGTGGACGTGGTAGTGGCAGTTCACGCAGCCGCGGGCGATGAGCCGCGTATTCGCGCTCGGGTTCGGGGTCCCGTCGGGCCGGATCCAGGCGCCGCTCGCGTCATAGACCGTCCCCGGGTGACGGGCCGCATCATGGCAGTCCTGGCAGATGTTGGGCGCTCTTTCGGCCAGCAGGCGCGCGTGGTTCGAACCATGCGGGTTATGGCAGGTGAGGCAGTTCTCCTCCACCGGTGGATGGCCCCAGACGAACGGCCCGCGCTTTTCCGTGTGGCAGGTGGTGCACAGCTGCGGGATCGACTCGGCGTTGACCATCTTCTCCGAGAGCGCGCCGTGCGGATTGTGGCAGTCGCTGCAAGCCAGCTTGCCCTCGATGATCGGGTGATGCGAGGGCTTGAGCAGTTGCGTGCGGATCTGCTTGTGGCAGGTAGTGCAGGTCTCGTACTGCAATTGGCGCTGCGTGGTCTGTAACGGGGCCACCGTCGGGTTGTCCTTGGCCAGCGCAATGGTGGAGCCCGGCCCCGGCGTCTGGTGCATCTTGTGGCAATCGACGCAGGCGACGTCGTTCTTCTTGTGGGCGCCCGAATCCCAGAACGCGAGGTGGCGGTTGCTTTCATGGCAGCTCAGGCACGCCGTGTCTTTCTGGTCGGCGTCTACCTTCTTGTCACCAAATGAGAAGGTGCCGCCGACGCCGCGGCCGCCGCCCTGCTTCGCGTGCTCGAGCACGTTCTGGCCGTGGCAGGCGACGCAGTCGGGCCCCCTGGTGTTGCCGCTTTGGCCGTGCTTCGTTTCCAGAAAGGTTGCGACATAGTCGGCGTGGCAGGTCTTGCAGGTTTCAGCCTCGGGGGCGACGCTGCGTTGTGCGCTTGCGCTTGGCGAGGCGGCAACGAGACCCAGTGCAACGGCGAGCGTCGGCAGGACGTAGAACAGCCGCGCCAGCAGGTTTCTGCAGGATGTGGTCACGCCAATCTCCATTGGGTGGACGGCTGCGGAGCGCTGCGGCGGGCCGCAGCGAGGGATGGAAACGCGATGCTCGACGGGCCGGGACGCTCGCACGGGAACGACACCATTTTCTTGATTCTTCGCGGCATGCATTTTTCCCCTATCGCCTGCATTCCATCGAAGCTGTACCCTACCCTTGCTCGCCCCGCCCCTGCAATGTCCCCGAAGAAGCGAGTTTGATCTAAATCAAGTCCCCGCCGAACACCGTTGAACCGAAGCTTACGACCAGCTTGCCACGACCGCCAGCAACAGCGACGCCGATTTCATACAGCCTCCCATAAAAAAAGGATCGCAACAAGACCCCTGCCCGTCACTTCAGCTTGACCGCCTGGATGTCGGCCTTGGCGCCCAAGCCCAGGGTCTTCACGAACGAGACGTGGTGGCCGCGCGTGGTGATCATGTCGTCGTGCACGGCGAAGCCGACGCTGTAGACGCCGCCATCCTTGAGTGCCTTGTCGTCCGGGTTGGCGAGGCCGAGCGGGCGGGTGATCACCACCGTCCACGTGCCGTTGTCCCAGGTGCCCTTGCCCTTGTTGTCGGCGGCCGAGTCCTCGGCGGGCTGCAGGTAGTAGCGCGGCAGCATGTCGCCTTCTTTCCAGCCGGCATTGGCATCGAACGGCACGGCGTTGACGTCCTTGATCAGGAACGGGTCGCGCTTGCCGACGTCCTTGACGGTGGTCGCCTTGGCCTTGAACTTTTTCGCGTCGTACATCAGCTTCGGCTGCTTGGTCTCGCTGTCCAGGTTGGAGGCGAAGTGGTTCTTGCCCTTGTCGAAGCTGCGGTACTCGAGCACGTAGCCGTCATCGACGCCGCCGACCGGATTGCTGCGATGTGCGCGCCATTGCATCAGGTCGACGAAGCCGCCATCTGCCTTGAGCTTGGCGAGCTCGTCGGCCGACTTGACCGTCGCCCACTCGGAGGGGTTGCTGCGGCTCGCCGGCAGGTATTTGCGGATGTCGTTCTTCTTGAGCGCCTTCTGCGCGTCGTCCTTGGATGCCTGGCCCGGCATGTCGCGCTCGCCGGTGTGGCAGGTGAGCCAGCAGCCTTGCGTCGCGAATCCCGGCACCTTGCCGTCATCGAGCATGAGCGTCAGGCGGTCCTCATAGATGGCGGCCTGCTTGCCCTCCTGCACCACCTTGTCAAGCCTGGGAAAACCGTGGACCTTCCATTCCTTGCCGTCGAAGCGGTAGTACGGGTACTCGATGCCGGGCTGCTTGGCCTGGGTCTTCCACTGGAAGCGCAGGTACGCGTTCTGCTCGTCGTAAGCGGCCTGGACCTTGAGCTCCTTGTAGCCGTCCTTGCCCTTGACCGCCGCCGGCTCGAGCTTGTTCGCCTTGACCAGCTTCGCGCCGAGCTTTTTCTCGGCGCCCTTATGGCAGGTCAGGCAGGCGCCGTCGCTGGCGACCACGGGCGACCCCGGGTGCTCCGAACTGCGCAGCCACTCGTACGAGGACTGGCCAGGATAGAACAACGGCACCGTCGTCGTGGGAACCTTGGACCAGTTGATCTTCGCCGGATCGGCGGCCGTGGCGGGGGACATGGCGAAGGCCAGAAGGCCTGCCAGGCAGATTCTTTTCATAGAGGCTCCAGTCGGTTGTGTCCTGCTTGCACGAATCGTAGGCCCCGGTGGCTCGGGCAATTTGATTTGAATCAACCCGCAGCGCGTTCGGCGCTATGAGGCCCGGTCTGCGCCCTGCAATAGTCGTCCTCCCGGGGCGAGCGACCGCGCGAAAGCCTCGGCGAAGCGGTCTACGGCATCCCAGTCCGTGTACTCATAGTCGCGCGAGGCGTCGGTGTCGCCGCCCGCCAGAGCGACGAACGCGACCATCAGCAGGCGCTTCCATGGGGCGTACTTGCTGTACGGCAGCGCCCCGGCGAAGGTTGCCGTCTGCTGGGGCTGCCATCCCACCTGCCGCAGAAACGTCTGCAGATAGCGTTGCGCCGCCTGCGGCTTGTTGCGCGCGCTCAGGCTGACCGAGAAGTAGGCGCTGCGCCGCGCTGCAAGCGCCGCGCCGTGCTGGCGCAGCAGCGCGCGCATATGGCCCGGATGCCGCCCGTAGTGGACGGAAGCGCCGACGATGACGCCGTCGTAGCGCTCGAAGTCCGGCGCCATCGCGCTCGGTTCCGCTCGCAGCGCTTCCACTTTGTGGCCTTGCGCGCGCAATCCTTGCTCCATGCGCTCTGCCACGCGCGCGGTATGGCCCTCCGTGGTGGCGTATAGAATCAGGATTTGAGCCATGCCCACATCAAACCTCGCCTGCTTGACCGGCTTCTTGATATCGGTCAAATACCGCCGATCGCCGATCGCTAGCATGAGCACCCGATGACCGGGAAGACGCTGCTGCTCGCGGCGCTGGGCCTCCTGTTGGCCGGTGCGGCGAGCGCCCAGTCGGGCGAAGCGCTGCTGGGCACGAAGGGCTGCCTCGGCTGCCACGGCATCGACGAAAAGAGAATGGGTCCCGCGCTGAAGGCGGCGGCGGCGAAGTACAAGGGAGCCGAGGCCGCGCTCATCGCGGCGCTCAAGGCGGGCAAGGGGCACCCGGTGAAGGTGGACGCGACGGACGCCGAATTGAAGGCCATCATCGGGTACCTGGCCGGCCTGCAGGCCGCGCCCGCCAAGGCGGCGAAGCCTGCCGCCGCGCCCGCGGCAGCGGCACCCGCGGCAGAGGCACCCGCCCTGGACAACGCGCTCTGCCTGGGCTGCCATGGCAACGAGGGCTTCGCGATGCCTGGAGCGGACGGCAAGCCGCGCGCGCTGCACGTGGAGCAGGACCGGTTCGAGCACAGCGTCCACGGCAAGCGCCAGTGCGTGGAGTGCCACAAGGACATCACGGAAATCCCGCACGAGCCGGGCGTCGACCGCAAGGTGAGCTGCGTCATCTGCCACGACGACCTGTGGAAAGCCGCGCAGAGGGACGGCAAGACGGAGGAAAACGCGCGCCTCGGCGTGGTCGTGGACCAGATCGACCGCTACATGAAGTCGATTCATGCGCGACCCAGCCGCGCCGACCAGTCGCGCACCAACGCCACCTGCTACAACTGCCACAACGCGCACTACGTTTACCCGCTGGGCACCACGCAGCGCGCGGATTTCCGCCTCAACATTCCCAACACCTGCGGCGCCTGCCATGCCGCGCAACTCGAGCAGTACCGCCTTTCGGTGCACGGGCGGGAAGCGCTGGGCAACCGCAATCCGACCGCGGCAGTGTGCTCGGATTGTCACACCACGCACAACATCGACACGCCGGAAGCGGATGCGGTCAGGGTCGCGATCACCCGAAACTGCGGCACCTGTCACACCGAGAGCTTGCGCACCTACACGGAGACCTATCACGGCCAGGTCAACACCCTGGGCTACGCGCATACTGCCAAGTGCTTCGACTGCCACGGCAGCCACGCCGTGCAGCGCGTGAGCGATCCGGCCTCGAGTGTGCACCCGGACAATCGGCTTGCCACCTGCCAGCGATGCCACGTCGGCGCCACCGCCGGATTCGCCACGTTCGAGCCACACGCCACGAGCCACGATTTCGGCCGTTATCCGCACGTATGGATCGCAACGAAATTCATGGTCGCGCTGCTGGTCGGGGTGTTCCTGTTCTTCTGGACGCATACCGCGCTGTGGTTCTACCGCGAGTACCGGGACCGCCAGGCGCGCAAGCTGCGGCCCCACGTCGTGGCTGAGGAGCCGTCGCAGCTGCAGAGCAAGCAGTACCAGCGCTTCGGGCCGGTCTGGCGCCTCGCCCACCTGGTGTTCGCATTGAGCGTCATGACGCTGGTGCTGACCGGGATGGCGGTGTTTTTCGCCGACAGCGCGTGGGCCAAGGCCGTCATCGCCGCCTTCGGCGGCCCGAAGACCGCGGCCATCGTGCACCGTACTGCGGCGGCGACCATGCTGGGCATCTTTCTGGTCCACCTGGTGTTCCTCATGCTGCGCATCGGGCGAAACTTGCGCACCTGGGACTGGTTCGGCCCGGTTTCGCTGCTGCCCAACTTGCAGGACCTGAAGGACGCCATCGCGATGTTCAGGTGGTTCTTCGGCCTCGCCCCGCGGCCGATGTTCGACCGCTGGACCTACTGGGAGAAGTTCGACTACTGGGCGGTGTTCTGGGGCATGGCGATCATCGGCGGCAGCGGCCTCATGCTGGCGTTCCCGCGCGCGACCGCCTCGCTGCTGCCCGGGTGGACGTTCAACGTCGCGACCATCGTGCACGGCGAGGAAGCGGTGCTCGCGGCCGTGTTCCTGTTCACGGTGCACTTCTTCAACAACCACTTCCGGCCGGACAAGTTCCCGCTCGACACGGTGATGTTCACCGGCGCCGTGCCGCTGGAGGAGTTCAGGCGCGAGCACGCGCTCGAATACAATCGCCTGGTGGCGACGGGGCAGCTCGCGCAGCACCTGGTGGATGCGCCGTCGCGCCCGATGACCGTGGGTTCCAAGATTCTGGGGTTCACGCTGATCGGATTCGGGCTGACGCTGCTGCTGCTGATGCTGGCCGGCTTCGCGGCCCGGACAGGGTAAGTCCATTGCTGGTCGACAAAGGAGACAACATGAAGGCGAAACTGTGGGTTCTGGCGGTGGCGGGAGCGCTGGCGGCGGGTGGCGCCTGGGGGCAGGGCACCGATGTGCTCAAGGCCAAGGGATGCCTGAATTGCCACGACATGGACAAGAAGAAGGTCGGCCCGTCGTTCAAAGACCTGGCCGCCAAGTACAAGGGCAAGCAAAGCGCCGAAGGCGAGCTGGTGGCCAAGCTCAAGGAGGGCAAAGGCCACCCGAAATCCCAGGCGACGGAGACCGATCTGCAAGCGGCCGTGCGTCAAGCACTTGCAGCGAAGTAGCCGCGATCGCCGAGGCGCGCTTGATATGGATCAAGCCGCCTCGCGAAGCACACGGTAGCGTTTGGGGATGAATCCAGGGGCCTTCACCGGGGCGGTGCTGCTCGCGTGCTGCACCCTGGCGGCGGCGCAGGTCCCCACCGTCAAACCCGCTCGCGGCGACGACCTGCGTGCGCTGCACGCCAATTCCTCGGACATCGCGGAAGGCAGGCGGGTTGCGGAATCCTCCTGCGCGCGCTGCCACGGCGCGGGCGGCATCAGTACCACCAAGGGCACGCCGAACATCGCAGGCCAGCGCGCGGCGTACCTCTACCTCCAGGTGCGCGCCTACCAGCAGCGCGGACGCTCGCAGAATCCCATGGAATCCGCGGTGCGGTTCCTGCGGGATGACGCCCTCGTCAAGGTGGCCGCCTATTACGCGAGCCTGGATCCGGCGCGACCCGCGGCCGCGACGGCGAAACCCGTTCCCGGCTCGGGCGATCCGGTCGAGTCGGGCAAGGCCGCGGCGGCCGGCTGCGCCGGCTGCCACGGCGAGGCCGGCGTCAGCAGCATGCCCGGCACACCCAGTCTCGCCGGCCTTGACCCGAAGTCCTTCGTGGAAGCGATGAACGCCTACAAGAGCGGGCAGCGCAGGCACGACATCATGAAAACCTTCGCTGCCGGGCTGAGCGAAACCGGCCTGAACAACGTGGCGCTGTTCTACGCGCTGCAGAAACCCGCGCGCTCGCAAACTCCCGCCGCTGGCGAGCAGGCTGCGGGCAAGAAGGCGGCCGTCTCCTGCGGTGGCTGCCACGGCGACGTCGGGGTCAGCGCCAGTCCCGGGACACCGAGCCTCGCCGGCCAGGACGCGCAGTACCTCGCGACCGCGACCCAGGCCTACAAGGACGGCACGCGCAAACATGACACTATGAAAGCGCTCGCGGAAGCGCTCGACGAGCGCGCGATCAAGGACATCGCGGCGTTCTACTCGGCGCAGCAGCCGAGGCAGCCCGACGTGCGCAGGCCGCTTTCGCTGTCCGGGTGGACGGAGCGCTGCGACCGCTGTCACGGCGCCAACGGCAACAGCATCGAGCCGCTCATCCCGGCGCTTGCGGCGCAGCGCGCGGACTGGCTCGAGCGGGTGCTGGATGCCTACCGCAAAGGCGAACGCAAGAGCAGCGCCATGTCAGCCATGTCCGCCCAGCTGTCCGATGCGGATGTCCGGGCGCTCGCGGCGCATTACTCGCGCCAGGCCGCGCGTCCGGTCGTTTACGTGCTGGTGCCGGGGAAATAGCCGGCTTTCGAGGAACCGACGGTGACCGACGCCAAGCAGACCGCGAACCAAGCGCCGCTACACAAGGCGTTCCTGCACTTCTCGGAGATGCCGTACAGCATGCGCGTCGTGTACACCGCGACGCTGCTGATCCTCGGCATGGGCTACCTGTTCGCCCTGATCTACCTGTTTCATAGCTATTCGGGAAAAGACGGCGACCCGATGACACTGTCCTACGAGGACGTGGTCATCGCCTACAGCGGCAGCGGCAAGGACTCGCGCCTCGAGGCGGCGCTGCGCGGCTCGATGTCGGCGATGCTGCCCAAGGACGAGCTCGCCCCGCTGGTCGGCTGGGTGAAGGAAGGCGCCGAGCGCGCGAGGTTCGACAAGGAGATCAAGCCGACCCTGGACAAGCGCTGCATGAGCTGCCATGACGGCAGCAACCCGCACCTGGTGAACCTCAACGGCTTCGACAACCTGAAGAAGGTCACCGAGCGGGACACCGGCGCCGGCATCTTCACGCTGGTCCGGGTGTCGCACATCCATCTGTTCGGCCTGACCTTCGTGTTCTTCATCGTGGGGTCCATCTTCAGCCACGCCTACCTGCGGCCGGTGTGGTTCAAGTGCACCGTGGTCGGCCTGCCGTTCGTCAGCCTGGTGCTCGACGTCGGCTCCTGGTATTTCACCAAGCTCTACCAGCCGTTCGCCTGGGTCGTGATGATCGGCGGCGGGATCATGGGCCTGTCCTTCGCCTTCATGTGGGCGGTCTCCATGTACCAGATGTGGTTCTCCCAGCCGCCCTCGGCGATCACGCAGCGAAGGGAACTCCAATGAAACGTCTGATGCTGGGTGTGGTGCTGGCGCTGTCGCTTAGCGGTTGCATGGAGAAGGATCAGGGTGCCGGCAAGCCTGCGGCCGAGGCAACGCTGCCCGCGGCCGATATCGCCTCGGGCAAGGCTTTCGCCGAGCGCGAATGCAAGGGCTGTCACGGCCTCGACGGCAGGGGTGCCGCGCCGGCCATTCCGAACCTGGCGGCGCAGCACGAGCGCTACCTGCTCGCGGCAATGAAAGCCTACCGCGAAGGCAAGCGGATGCACGCCGCCCTGAGGGAGATCGCAAGCCACATGACGGATGCGGATTCGCGCAATCTGGCTGCGTATTTCGCGGGACTGCCGCCGATCCAGGCGTCGGGCGGAAAGGACTCGACCTTGGTTTCTCCGTATGAGCACGGCAAGGCGCTGGCCGGCGCCTGCGCCAAGTGCCATGGCGAGGACGGCAACAGCAGGATTGCGGGCACGCCGAGCCTGGCGGGCCAGCAGCCGCACTACCTCGTCGTGGCAATGCAGGAATACCTCAACCGGGAACGCAAGGCGGCGCCGATGCACGGCCTGCTTCCTCGCCTGACCAGGCTGGACATGGAAAGCCTGGCGCTCTTTTTCGCCTCGCAGACGCCCGTGCAACGCGCTGCGCCGTCGACCGGCAGCGCCGCGGCAGGCGAACCGTTGAGCGCGGTTTGCGGCGGGTGCCACGGCTCCCACGGCGTGAGCACCGACACGTCGACGCCGAGCCTCGCGGGCCAGGATGCACAATACCTCGCGGCCGCCATCAAGGCCTACCGCACGACGCGCAAGCGGGAAAGCATGCGGGTCTACGTCACCGGGCTGAGCGACAAGGACATCCGCGACCTCGCCGCCTTCTACGCCGTGCAGGAATCCAGAGCGGTGGAAAAAGGCCAGACGCTGGTCAAGGACCTCACCGACAAATGCGAGCGCTGCCACGCCGCCGAGGCGGAGATCCCCGGCATGGCGGTGCCCAAGATCAGGGGCCAGGACCGCGACTACCTGATCATGGCCCTGCGGGCGTATCGCGACGACCGGCGCGAAAGCTCGACCATGCACAAGATGAGCCTGCCGTACGGCGACGCCGTGATCGAGAGCATCGCTTCGTACTACGCCGGCCAGCCGGCGAGATAGCGGGCGGCCGGGGCGCCCTGGCAGCGCTTCGGCTAGCCCTTCACGGCCTTGGCCCCGAGCCGGCCCCAGGCCTCGATGCTCAACCACAGGAGCAGGCCGATCCCCAGGACGGGAACGACGACGGCGCAGGCGACACCGATCAGGACTACGCCGAGCATCGTGGGAAGGGCCTTCAGAAGGCTGCCCCGGGGCACCGCGGCCGGGCGCGGCGCTGCGGCCTGTTCGGGCGTCTGCTGCACCAGACTTGCGAGCATGCCCAGTCCGACCACCGGAAAGATGAGGATGTAGGCAAGGCCGATAAAGGGCGCCAGCAGGAACAGGACGATACCCTTCAGGCGCCCGACAGGCTCGGAGACCGCCTGCGCGGGCGCGGCGCCGGTTGCCGGCGTCTCGCGCTGCGCGGCGCCGGCCGACTTCCCGGCCTGCAGCACGCGGTCTACCGCCGCCGCGAGGCGCTCAGGCGACAGGGGCTCGTGCAGGAACTCGATGCCATCGGCGGCGGCCGCGCCTGGCGGGACGGTCCCAGGTTCGCCGGCGCCGAGGATGACCACGGGCAGAGCGGGCCGGCGGGCCCGGATCTCCTCCGCCAGCTCCAGGCCGCTCATGCCCCGCATCACCATGCCAGTGAATACCGCGTCGACCGCGCCCTGGCCCAGCTGCCAGAGTGCATCTTCGCCGCTCGGCGCCGTGACCAAGTCACATGCCCTGCCCGACAGTACCTGTTCGAGTCCGGTGCGCACGGCGTGGTCGCTGCCGACCAGGAGAATCCTGCGCGCGCTACGCACCGTTCCCCCCCGCGAACACGCCGATCAGCACGAACACCAGCAGCAGCAAGCCGCAGCCGATCAGCGTGAAGCCCAGTATCCTCGATCCCAGGGTCATGGGCTCGGAAGGCGCATCGACCAGGTATTTTTCCAGCTCCCCGGCGGCGACCAACCGGTTGTATTCCACCCGGTGCTCGCGCTTGAACTGCTGCAGAGGCATCGAGCCGGTGAACATCACCACATCCAGGGGGAACTTGTCCGGCCGGAAATGGTTGTTGAAGAAGTGCACCGTGAACAGGAACAGGACCGCCAGCAGCGCCTCCTCGCCGTGGAAAATCGTGGCCACGTTGAACGCCCAGCCCGGCAGGAACGCCGCCGTGAGGTTCGAGAACCACAGCATCAAGCCGGTGGCGCCGATCAGCAGCAGGGCCGCGAACGGCGCCCAGTAATCGAACTTCTCCCAGTACGTCCAGCGGTCGAACACCGGCCGCGGCCCCAGGCCGAGGAACCATCTGACCATCGCGACGAGGTCCGACAGGTCCTGCCAGCGCGGCACCAGGGAGTTGGGCCCGAACCAGTCGAAGCGCTCCCGATGGCGGCCCAGCTGCACCGCGAAATAGATCAGTTGCCCGAAGAACACGGTGGCCAGCAGCACGGCAAAGGTGCGATGGATCACGGCCGCGGCTTTCGGGCCGCCCAGCCAGGCCATCACCTTGGGCGCCCAGGCCGTGTCGGCGTACAGCACCGCCATGCCGGTCAGCGCCAGCACCATCACGCACAGGGCGAGCGTCAGGTGGGCGACGCGCCAGCCCAGCGGGAAGCGCTGAATCTGCTTGCCCCGATACCTGCCATCGAGCAGTTCGTCGGTCTTCACGTGCGCCCGCGGCAGGCGCTGCTTGCGCTCCTTGTATTCGCGGTACAGCCATAGGGCGGTATGCGCCCAGAAGAACGCGAAGGTGCCGGCGATCAGCAGCAGCATGAGCTTGGACGCGATCCAGATATGCGGATAGCGGGCGAAATCGTGCGACGTGCCGTGGGGTTCGAACGTCGTGTAGCCCTCGGTGGCGCCGGCGTGGCATTTCCGGCAGGTCTCAAGGCGGTTGTCCGGATGCATCGCCGCTTTCGGATCGTTCACCTTCTGGGTGCCGTGGCCGCCGTGGCAGTCGTAGCACTTGGCCGTATAGGCGTAGCCCAGCGTGTTCACCTGCCCGTGGTAGGTGCTGGTGTAGGACTTCAGGTTGTCGGCGTGGCAGCCACCGCAGTTCTTGGTGATCGCCAGTTTGGCGGGGTCCTGCGCCGGATCGGCGATGTCGTGCGTGGTATGGCAGTCCGAGCAGACCGCCGCGGCCGGGTTCTTGTCTCCCAGCGCCGCCTTGCCGTGCACTGAAGCCGCGTACTGCTCGCGTTCCCCGGCATGGCACGTGCCGCAGACGTCCGGGATGCTCAGCCGCCACTCGGCGCGTTCGGCGCTGCCCTTGGGGAAGACGTAGTGCGGGGCGTGGCAGTCGTAGCAGATGGCGTTGCTGCGCGACGGGTCATCGCGCCTGGAACGCGCATGGACGGACTTCATGTAGTGGTCGATCTGCTGCACCACCACCCCGAGCCGCTCGTGCTCCGCGGTCGTCTTGTCCTCGACGGCGGCACGCCACAAGGCGTCGTGGCAGTTGACGCAACTGACCTTGGCCGTGGCGCTCGCCTTGTGGGGGAGCTCGGTGATGCCGGTATGGCAATCGACGCACGCCCGCTTGCCGTGGACGCTCCTGCCGAACTGGTCCCCGATCACATGCAGCGCGCGCGCCTTCCCGTCCGCGCCCTTGGCCGCAAAACCCTGCTTGGCGTGACAGCCCAGGCAGGTTTCGTTGTCGAGCCCGCCTGTGGTGGCCGCATCCGCGGCATGGGCCTTCGTCTGCCAAAGCAGGGCCGCGCCGGCGAGGCACAGGGCCGCCGCCATCAACCCTGTCGCGACTCTTGAGGAACGCATGCTGATCGTCACCCTTCAGGATACCAAACCGGCGCCGCCGCCGCTCGATTTGACATGCATCAATCCGCGTCGCGATTGGGCGCGCCGCCCGGCGCTTCCTCCACCTCCTCGTAGCCGGTGATCATCGCCTTGAAGTGCGCCGACGGCGTATGGCCCAGGCTCGCGAGGTAAGGGTGGATGAAGATGAAGGCGGTAAAAAAGATGAACAGCAGCACGTGCACGGTATCCACCACGCGCACGCCGCCGAAGAACTCCACTGCGCCGGCGAAGCGCTTCAGGTCCCACAGCAGGACGCCGGTGACGAATTGCAGCGGCACCAGCAGCTGCATGATGACCTGGTAGGTCATGCTCTGCAGCGCGTTGAACTTGTGGTACGCGCTCAGGTGGTGCGGGTTGGGCTCGCCCTTGAAGATGCCGTAGCCGTAGTACTGCGCCTGGCGGAAGCTGTCCCGGAAATGCTTCAACGGGCTCATTTCGGGGTGGTAGACGCGGATCTTGTCGGTGAACAGGTAAAACCCCAGCCAGAGGAAGAAATTGCCGATCAGCAGCCAGCCCACCGCGTTGTGCACGCTGACGGCCGCCTTGAAGGACATCAGGCCGATCAGCTCGACATACCGGAGCTGGATCCCCGTCAGGATCAGCGCGATGAAACCGAATGCGTTGGTCCAGTGCCAGATTCTCACCGGAAGCGGGTGGACGTAGATCCTCAGCATGTCAGGCATCCTCCTCAGGCACGATATTTCCTCAACAGCCAGCGCACCGCCAGGTGGCCGAGCGGAAAGCCGACGCCGGCGAGCAGCGCGAGTACCAACAGCAAGTCCAGCAGCGTGTTGCGGGTGCCGCCGATGGCGTAGAACTCCGGCAGCGAAGCCACCGCGGACGCCGAACTGAGGATTTCCTGTTGCGCGGCGTGGCGCAACGGCCTGCCATCCGGCCCGGTGACCGAGACCGTGACATTGCGGAACGGTTCGGCGCCGTCGCGATGGCAGCCGTCGCAGGCCCTGATCGCGCCGGCCTTGTCCGACAGCCGGTGCGCTTCGACGTTGGTGCGAAGCTCGATGCGGCCGCGGAAGGCTTTCGGCGCCGCGGTGCCCTCCGGGTTGATTCTCTTCAACAAGTCGCGCAACTCCCGCGCATCGAGCCCGTTGCCGTCCGTGTCCACCGAGCGGGCGAGTTTCTCGAACCATGGCTCGCCGGGCTTTTCCACGGCCCAGGTCTTGGTCGCCGGGTCGTGCAGCCGCAAGTCGACCATGCGCAATGCGGCCGGCGCGTGGCAGGCCGCGCAGGACACCGATTCAAGGTGCAGCGCTGCGTTCGGCAGCCACTTCCGGTGCGCGGCCAGCGCAGCGGAATGACAGCCAACGCAGGTCTGATACGCCGTCTTCGGCGTGACCCCATGCGCGCCATGGCAACCCGTGCAGGTCGGCGCCAGAGCGCTGCCCTCGCGCATGCGCCTCGCGTGCACGCTGCCCTCGTGCTGCTTGAATGCGTCCTCGTGGCACTGCTGGCAAACCGCCGCCTTGGCCACCGCATACGCGCGCACGGAGTCGAAGGCCTTGCCGGCATCACCGGGGTGCGCCTTCAGGTCGACATCGGCATGGCACGCGGTGCATCCGAGAGGCGCGTGCACGGACCCCTCGAACGCCGCAGCATCGACGCGCAGCGGCAGCGACTCCCCTTTGCCGAAGGTCTTCGACAGCCCTTCCTGTCCATGGCAGCCGAGACAGGCGTTGTCGCCGTCGGAAAGCGCCCCGCTCGCCGGGGTAACGGACATCAGCCCCGCCGCCAGCAGCACGGCAGCGCTTCGGACCCAAGGCGCGCTATTCGCCACCGGCGTGTTACCTCTTAGTCCTGCTCACCGGTGCGCAGCGGTGGAATCAGTAAGTGCGGTGCTCGAATGCCACCTCGAGCGGCGGCGAAGCGTCCGCCTTCTGGATGCGCACGGTGATGCGGTAGGCGCTCTTGCGCTGCAGGCGCACGTAGATGCCGTAGCTCGGTGCATCGTTGAGCGTCACCGGCTCCAGCGCCTTCGATTGTGCCGACATGCCGGCCTGCGCGACGTGGATCAGCACTTTCGCGACGCCGATCGGCGCCTTGCTCGCGGCATCGAGCAGCGAGACGTTCACGTGGTAGTACCCCGATCCGCTCGGCACGCCGCCATGCATGGTTCTTTCCGGTGAATCCGGCGCGAGGCGGCGCAGGCTCGCCGCCGGCACGATCCCCAGGTGCACCTGCATGCCGTCCACGGTCTTGTATCGAGGGGCCGGCCGCGCCGCCACCGCCGGGGCGCCTTTTGCGGACTTGGCGCCCGGGTTGATCATATAGTGCACCGCGTTGCGCACCTCGGCGTCGGTGAGGTCGGCCTTGTCCCCGCGCGGCGGCATGCCGCCGTGCCCGCGGATCGCCGCCCGGATGGCGTTGTCGAGGCCGTCCTTGAGACGCGGCGTCCACGCCTCGCGGTCGCCGATCTTCGGCGCCCCGCCCACCCCGTCCTGGTGGCACTTCGCGCACTGCGCCTTCACGACCTGCTCGCCGCTGCGTTCCTTGGCCAGGTCCCGCACGCTGGCGGGCTCAGTCCAGCGGCCGCCTGAGCGATTGACCATGTAGGTGACGGCGCGCGCGATTTCGAGGTCGGAGAGCTTCACGTCGCCGCCGTGCGCCGGCATGCCGCGGATGCCGTCGAGCGCGTGCTGGGTGAGACTGGTCAGGCCCTGCCTGGCGCGCTGGCGCCACGCCTTGCGGTCGCCGATCTTCGGCGCGCCCTGCGCCCCCGTGCCATGGCAGGTGACACACGCCGCTGCAACGACCTCCTTGCCGCTGCGCTGTGCCTCGGCCACCTGCGGCGCAAGACCCGCCGCGAAGGCCAGCAGCGCCGTCCACAGCAGGCTGCCGTTCGCGCGCATGCGCCGCTACTTCGTGGCCAGCACGTGCTTGACGGCGGCGTCGAGCTCGGCGTCGGAGGCGGCGATTTTCGGATGCCCTTGCCCTGCCTTCAGCTTGGCCACCAGGGCCTTCGGCGCCTGCTTGTCGGCCTTGTACTTCGCGGCCACGTCCTTGAACGCCGGACCCACCTTTTTCTTGTCCATCTCGTGGCAATTCAGGCAGCCCTTGGCCTTAAGGACATCGGCCCCCGATTGCGCGCTGACCGCGCCCGCTGCCAGCATCCCTGCGGCAGCCATGATTATCAGCATCGTTTTCATTGCTCGCTCCTTTGTCGGTTCGATGGGCAATCATAACGCACCAGTGATCAGCGTCGGTACCCGCGGTCCGAGCCGCAAACCCATCATTACAAGTATCGCTCCCGCGAATTCGGTGCCTTTGACCTGCGTCAATACCGCGTCCGGCGACAGCGCGATCATTTGCGCAATGCAACACACTCTGTATTCGGCCGTGCCGGGTGCAACCGGATCCGCGAGGGATTGCAGGTTGCTCGAAGGCGTGATCGGCAGGCTGCCGGCGTTCCGGCCGTTGTCGCGAAAAGACCTCGACGCGCTGGCGCAGCAGTCGCGGCTGCGCGAGTCGCGCCGCGGCTCGGTGATCGTCGGGCGCGGCGAGCGCATGCCCGGCGTGATCGCGCTGGCCTATGGCTCGGCGAAGCTCGCGCTGCGGCGCGCGAACGGCGAGGCGAAAGTGCTGCGCCTGCTCGGCCCCGGCGATTCCTTCGGCCTGGCGACCGCGCTGCTGGACCGGCCCAGCCCGGTCGACGTCGTTGCGCTGTCGAATTGCTTGGTCGCCACGGTGCCACCGGAATCGCTATTGCGCCTGCTGGATAATCATGCCGGCTTCGCCCGCACGGTGGCGCGCACGCTGGCTGAGCGCGTGCTGGAACTCGTGTCGGAGCTCGATGCCAGCCTGCAGCAAAGCGGCATGCAGCGCCTCGCCTGCTACCTGAACTCCCTGGCAAAAGCGAACGGACACGACGGCGCAGGGGTCGTGCGACTGCCGGCCACCAAGACCACGGTGGCGCAGCGCCTTGGCGTGAAGAAGGAAACGCTGTCGCGCATGCTGCGCGATCTGGCCGAGCGCAGGCTGATCGAAGTCTCCGGACTCGAGGTGGCGATCCTCGACCGCGGCGGCCTCGGTCGGCTCGCCGGCGCGCCCGCCTAGATCGGGTCCAGCCCCCGCCGGCTCAGCAGCAGCCGGTGCTTCTCGGCCTTGCGCAGGGCGCTCGCCACCTGTTGACCCTCGAGCAGCCCGGCGAGCCTGCGCGGGCCGCAGTCGTCCAGGACCGTGCGACTCACCTTGAGCAGATGCACGGGCTCGTGCGGCTTCTTCAGCAGGAAGGAATGCGCCTCGTGCTCGTCGTCCCAGCGCTCGGCGAGCGCCCAGTCCGGAAACACCTGGTGCAGGTATCGCCGCACGGCTTCGAGCCGCTCCTCCGCAATTCTCGCCATGATTCTCCCGTGCGAACGACCCGCCAGCGGCCAATGTACTCCCGGTCCGATGCGCCGGGAAGCGAAAGCAGCTATCGAAAAAAATGACGCTAGTTGAGGTCCAGCGCGCGCTGCTTGAGCGCTGAAAGCGACACATACTCGAGCACGCTTTCGTGGGTGGCTTCGAGCACCACCTGCGGCGCCGCGCCGGCGCGCCACGCCTCGACCCAGCGCAGCACGTGCAGGCACCAGCGGTCGCCCGCCTGCAGGCCGCGAAAGCGCAGCTCCGGGCGCGGCGTGACGAGGTCGTTGCCCTTGGCGACGCTGAAATCCAGGAACGCCTGCGTGACTCTGACACAAACCAGGTGGGCCACGCCGTCGGCGCCTTGCGTGGCGCAGCTGCCGTCGCGAAAGTACCCGGTGAGCGGGGCGAAACTGCAGGCCGTCAGTTCGCCGCCGAGGACGTTCCTTTCCTTGCTCATGCCGCCATTGTCCCAGAGCCGGCGCATGTTTGACGTAAGTCAACCGACTCGCCGCCGCATGCGATAGAAAGTTGTCTATGTTCCAGGTGCGCATCCACGGCCGCGGCGGCCAGGGCGTGGTGACGGCGGCCGAGATGCTGTCCGTCGCCGCGTTCCTCGAAGGCCAGCACGCCCAGGCCTTCCCCAGCTTCGGCTCGGAGCGCACGGGCGCGCCGGTGGTGGCCTTCTGCCGCATTGACGACCGGGAGATCCGCCTGCGCGAGCCGGTGCTCGAGCCCGACGCGCTCATCATCCAGGACCCGACGCTGCTGCACCAGGTGGACGTGTTCGGCGGCCTGGCGCGCGACGGCTACGTGCTGATCAACACCTCGCGCACCTTCGAGGCGCTCGGCGTGGGCGAATTCGCGCGCAGCCTGCGCGCCGAGCGGCTGTGCACCGTGCCGGCGACGGAAGTCGCGCTACAGCACGTCGGCCGACCGCTGCCGAACGCCGCGTTGCTGGGCGGCTTCGCCGCGCTGGCGGGCCGCATTTCGCTCGACTCGGTGGCGGCGGCGATCCGCGAGAAGTTCGATGGCAAGGTCGCCGAGGGCAACGTCGCCGCCGCGCGCGAGGCGTACGCGATCGTGCGCGGCGCATTGCGGGAGACCTGCCATGCTGAAGCAGATTGAGGGCTCGCGGGCCGTCGCCGAGGCCGTGGCGCTGTGTCGGCCGGAAGTGATCTGCGCCTATCCGATCTCGCCGCAGACGCACATCGTGGAAGGGCTGGGCGAGATGGTGAAGGGCGGCGAGCTGGAGGGCTGCGAGTTCATCAACGTGGAGTCGGAGTTCGCCGCGATGTCGGTCGCCATCGGCGCCTCGGCCGCGGGGGCGCGCGCCTACACCGCGACTGCGAGCCAGGGGCTGCTGTACATGGCGGAAGCCGTGTTCAACGCCTCGGGCCTCGGGCTGCCGATCGTGATGACGGTGGCCAACCGCGCCATCGGCGCGCCGATCAACATCTGGAACGACCACACCGACGCCATGAGCCAGCGCGACTGCGGCTGGATCCAGCTGTTCGCGGAGGACAACCAGGAGGCGCTCGACCTGCATATCCAGGCGTTCCGCCTCGGCGAGGAGCTCTCGCTGCCGGTGATGGTGTGCATGGACGGCTTCATCCTCACGCACGCCTACGAGCGCGTCGACGTGCCCACCCAGGAGCAGGTCGACGCCTGGCTGCCTGCGTTCGAGCCGCGCCAGGTGCTCGACCCCGCCGAGCCGGTGTCCATCGGCGCGATGGTCGGCCCCGAGGCGTTCATGGAGGTGCGCTACCTCGCGCACGCCAAGCAGATGCGCGCGCTGGAGCTGATCCCGGGCTGGGCGGAGGAGTTCCGCACCGCCTTCGGCCGCGAATCGGGCGGCCTCCTGCGCAGCTACCGCACCGAGGATGCCGACACCGTGGTGGTCGCGCTCGGCTCCGTGCTCGGCACGATCAAGGACACGGTGGACGAGATGCGCCGCGACGGCGCGAAGATCGGCGTGCTCGGCATCACCTGCTTCAGGCCCTGGCCGCTCGCCGCGGTGCGCGCCGCGCTGGCGCGCGCGAAACGCGTGGTGGTGATCGAGAAGGCGCTGGCGGTGGGCCTGGGCGGCATCGTCTCCTCGAACGTGCGCACGTCCTTCACCGGCAGCCCCGACGCGGTGCACGCCGTGATCGCCGGGCTGGGCGGGCGCTCCATCACGCGCGCGTCCCTGGCGCGCGTGTTCGCCGCCGCCATGGGCGGCAAGCTCGAGCCGCTGACGTTCCTCGATCTCGACCGCGCGCTCGTCGAGCGCGCGCTGGCGCGCGAGCGCGAGCAGCGCCGCTCCGGCCCGATCGCTGAAAACATGCTGCGCGACGTCGGCGTGGTCGCCGCCGGGCCCGCGTGAGGCGCGCGATGCCCTTCCAATCGGTCAAGTTCTACCAGACCGGCACCTTCACGGTCGGCAACCGCCTGCTCGCGCCCGAGGAGCGCTCGGTGCAGGCGAACATGCGGCGCACCAACTCGCTCAATTCCGGGCACCGCGCCTGCCAGGGCTGCGGCGAGGCGCTGGGCGCGCGCTACGCCATCGACGCCGCGATGGAGGCGACCGGCAACCGCCTCATCGCCGCGAACGCGACCGGCTGCCTGGAAGTGTTCTCGACACCCTACCCCGAGACCTCGTGGCAGATCCCCTGGATACATTCGCTGTTCGGCAACACCGCGGCGGTGGCGACCGGGATCGCGGCGGCGATGCGCGTGAAGGGGCTCGACGACGTGCGCGTCGTCGCGCAAGGTGGCGACGGCGGCACCACCGACATCGGCTTCGGCTGCCTCTCCGGAATGTTCGAGCGCAACGACGACGTGCTCTACATCTGCTACGACAACGAGGCCTACATGAACACCGGCGTGCAGCGCTCGTCGGCGACGCCGCCCGCTGCGCGCACCGCGACCACCATGGCGCTCGGCAAGGAGCCGGGCAACGTCTTCGGCCAGGGCAAGGACCTGCCGCGCATTGCCATGGCGCACGGCATTCCGTACGTGGCGACGGCGACCGTGGCGGAGCTGCACGACCTGGAAGCCAAGGTGCGGCGCGCGATGACCTTCCGCGGCGCGCGCTACCTGCACCTGTTCGTGCCCTGCCCGCTCGGCTGGGGGCATGCCTCCGAGGACACCATCCGCGTCGCGCGGCTGGCCAAGGAGACGGGCCTGTTTCCGGTATTCGAGGCCGAGCACGGCGAGGTCGTGTCCGTGTCGAAGATCCGCAGGCAGCAGCCGGTCGAGGTGTATCTCAAGCTGCAGCAGCGCTTCGCGCACCTGTTCGGCAACACGCCGCGCAGCGGCGTGATCGCGCACCTCCAGGCGATCGCCGAGCGCAACATCCGGCGCTATGGGCTCGTCGATGCGTAAGCCCTTCGCCATCACGCTCGATCCCGGCTCGAGCCTCGCCAACCATACCGGATCGTGGCGCACCATGCGCCCGGAATACGTCGACCGGCTGCCGCCGTGCAACCACGCCTGTCCCGCGGGCGAGAACATCCAGGGCTGGCTGTACCACGCCGAATCCGGAAACTACGAGGCCGCGTGGCGCCTGCTGACCGAGGACAATCCCCTCCCCGCGGTCATGGGACGCGTCTGCTACCACCCTTGCGAGACTTCGTGCAACCGGGCGCAGCTCGATACCGCGGTCGGGATCAACTCCGTCGAGCGCTTCCTCGGCGACGAGGCGCTGCGCCAGGGCTGGGACTTCGGCGCGCCGCAGGCGCGCACCGGCAAGCGCGTGCTGGTGGTCGGCGCCGGGCCTTCCGGGCTGTCGGCCGCATACCACCTCGCCCGCCTCGGCCATGCCGTAGAGATCCACGAGGCCGGCCCGGTCGCGGGCGGCATGATGCGCTTCGGCATTCCCAAGTACCGGCTGCCGCGCGACGTGCTGGAAGCGGAAATCCGCCGCATCCTCGACCTGGGCGTGGCGCTCAAGCTCGACGTCAAGGTGGCGAACCTCCTCGAGACGATGCGCAGCGGCGCGTTCGACGCCGCCTTCCTTGCGGTCGGCGCGCACATCGCCAAGCGCGCCTACATTCCAGCCGGCAGCGCGGCGAAGGTGCTGGACGCGCTGTCGGTACTGCGCTCGATGGAGGGCGAGGAAAAGCCGCTCCTCGGCCGGCGCGTGGTGGTGGTCGGCGGCGGCAACACCGCCATCGACGTCGCACGCACCGCGAAGCGCCTCGGCGCGGAAGACGCGATCATCGTCTACCGCCGCACGCGCGAGAGGATGCCGGCGCACGATTCCGAGGTCGAGGAGGCGCTGCAGGAAGGCGTGCTCATCAAGTGGCTCTCCACCATCAAGCAGGCCGCCGAGTCCTCGATCACGGTGGAGAAGATGGTGCTCGACGCGAAAGGCAATCCGCAGCCCACCGGCGAGCTGGAGACGCTCGCCGCCGACTCGGTGGTCCTCGCGCTCGGCCAGGACGTGGACCTGTCGCTGCTCGAAGGCGTGCCGGGTCTGCAAATGCGCGACGGCACCGTGCAGGTCGCGGACAACATGATGACCGGCCACGCCGGCATCTTTGCCGGGGGCGACATGGTGCCCGCCGAGCGTACCGTGACGGTGGCCGTCGGCCACGGCAAGAAGGCCGCGCGCCACATCGATGCCTGGCTGCGCGGCGCCGAGTACGCGGCGCCGCCCAAGCACGAGCCGGCGAGCTTCGAGCGGCTCAATACCTGGTACTACTCGGACGCGCCCAAGACCCTGCGCCCGGTGCTCGACGACGTACGCCGCCAGTCCACCTTCGACGAGGTGGTGCACGGGCTGCACGAGTCGACCGCGCTGTACGAGGCGCGCCGCTGCCTGTCCTGCGGCAACTGCTTCGAGTGCGACAACTGCTACGGCGTGTGCCCGGACAACGCCGTGATCAAGCTCGGGCCGGGCAAGCGCTTCCAGTTCAACTTCGACTACTGCAAGGGCTGCGGCATCTGCGCCGCGGAATGCCCGTGCGGCGCGATCCGCATGGTGCCGGAGGAGATATGACGGCCAGGGCGCCCGCCGGGCAGCGCGGCATGGCGCTGCTGCGCGACCCGCTGCTCAACAAGGGCACGGCGTTCACGGCGAAGGAGCGCGCCCGCCTCGGGCTGCGCGGGCTGCTGCCGCCGCGCGTGCACACCCAGGGGGAGCAGATGCAGCGCAGCCTCGCGCACCTGCGCGGCCTGTCGAGCCCGCTGGAGAAATTCATCGACTTGAACGCGCTGCACGACCGCAACGAGGCGCTGTTCTTCCGCATCGTCGGCGAGCACCCCGACGAGATCATGCCGCTCATCTATACGCCCACCGTCGGCCTCGCCTGCCAGCAGTTCGGCAACATCTTCCGGCGGCCGCGCGGCCTGTTCATCAGCGCCGAGGACCGCGGCCGGATCGCCCGGGTGCTGCGCAACTGGCCGCAGCGCGACGTCGGCATCATCGTCGTCACCGACGGCGAGCGCATTCTCGGGCTCGGCGACCTGGGCGCGAACGGCATGGGCATTGCCGTCGGCAAGCTCTCGCTGTACACCGGATGCGCCGGGGTGCCTCCGCGGCGCTGCCTGCCCGTGCTGCTCGACGTCGGCACCGACAACGAGACCCTGCGCAGCGACCCGCTCTACATCGGCTTGCGGCAAAAGCGCCTGCGCGGCGCGCGCTACGACGCGCTGGTGGAGGAATTCGTCGCTGCGGTGCAGAAGGTGTTTCCCGGCGCGCTGATCCAGTTCGAGGACTTCGCCAATACCAACGCGTTCCGCCTGCTGCAGCGCTACCGCGATCGCGTCTGCGCCTTCAACGACGATATCCAGGGCACGGCGGCGGTGGTGCTCGCCGGCCTGTATTCCGCCCTGCGCATCACGGGCGGCACGCTGGCGGAGCAGCGCATTCTCTGCCTGGGCGCAGGCGAGGCGGCGAGCGGCATCTGCGACCTGGTGGTGGCCGCGCTCGGCAAGGAGGGCGTCCCCGAGGCCGAGGCCCGGCGCCGCTGTTGGCTGTTCGACTCGCGCGGCCTGGTGGTGGCGGAGCGCCCCGATCTCGCCGCGCACAAGCGCCCCTACGCGCACGAGGGCACGCACGTCGCCGAATTCAGCGCGGCGGTGGAATCGCTCAAGCCCACGGCCGTCATCGGCGTGGCCGCGGTCGGCGGCAGCTTCACCGAGAAGGTGGTCGGGGCGATGGCGCGCATCAACCCGCGGCCGATGGTGTTCGCGCTCTCGAATCCGACCTCGCAGGCGGAATGCACCGCAGAGCAGGCCTACCGCTGGTCCGGCGGGCGGGCGCTGTTCGCCTGCGGCAGCCCATTCGACCCGGTGACGCTCGACGGTCGCGCGTTCGTGCCGCGCCAGGGAAACAACTCCTACATCTTTCCGGGCGTCGGACTGGGCGTCGTCGCCAGCCGCGCGCGCCGCGTCACCGACGAGATGTTCCTCGCCGCCGCGCGCACGCTCGCCCGCCAGACGACGCAGGCCGACCTCGACCAGGGCAGCCTGTATCCCGCGCTTGCGCGCATCCGCGAGGTCTCCGCGCACATCGCCGCGGCCGTGGCGGACGTGGCCTACGCGCGCCGCCTCACCTCGCAGCGGCGGCCGGCGAAGCTGCTCGCCCACATCCGCGCGCAGATGTACGACCCGACCTACCCGCGCTACGCCTAGCGCGCCGCGGCCTGGCGCTCGATGATGCGCTTGACCGCCTCGGCGTCGGCGTCGATCACCTCGTAGCGCTGCGGCCGCTTCTCGAGGTCCTCGAATGCCGCCGGGCGCGCGGGCTCGCGCCCGAGCGCCTCGCGCAGGGTGTCGGCGAACTTCGCCGGCCGCGCGGTCTCGAGGCAGATCAGCGGCACGCCCGCCTCGCGGTGCTCGAGCCCGACCTTGATGCCGTCGGCGGTATGCGGATCGACGGTCACGCCAAAGTCCTCCTGCATGCCGCGGATGGTGGTGATGCGATCCGCGTGCGCGCTCGAGCCGCTGACGAAGCCGGCGCCGGGCGCGAGCGCGAAACGGCCGCTCTTCTCCAGTTCCGCCCACAGCGCGCGCAGCCGCGCGCCGTCGCGCCCGACGAGATCGAACGCGTAGCGCTCGAAGTTGGACGCCCTGGAGATGTCCATCGACGGACTGGATGTCGCCCGCGCCCCGCCGCGCACGCGGTACACGCCCGTGCGGAAGTATTCGTCGAGGACGTCGTTCTCGTTGGTGGCGAGGATCAGCCGCCGCACCGGCAGCCCCATGGCGCGCGCCACGTGCCCGGCGTAGATGTTGCCGAAGTTGCCGGTGGGCACGGCGAACGACACCTCCTCGGCGTCGGTGCGCGTGGCGCGGAAGTAGCCCCAGAAGTAGTACACCACCTGCGCCGCGATGCGCGCCCAGTTGATCGAGTTCACCGCGCCGATGCGGTGGCGCGCCTTGAAGGCGGCATCCGCGTTCACGCGCTTCACCATGTCCTGGCAGTCGTCGAACACGCCCCGCACCACCAGGTTGTGGATGTTGGCGTCCTGCAGCGAGTACATCTGCGCCGCCTGGAAGGGGCTGACACGGCCGTGCGGCGAGAGCATGAATACCTGGATGCCGCGCCTGCCGCGCATCGCATGCTCGGCCGCGGAGCCGGTGTCGCCGGAGGTGGCGCCGAGGATGTTGAGCGTTGCCTGGCGCTCGCCGAGCACCTGCTCGAAGAGATTCCCGAGCAGTTGCAGCGCGATGTCCTTGAAGGCCAGCGTCGGCCCGTTGGACAGCCCCAGCAGGTGCACTCCCGGCTCGAGCGTCTTCAGCGGCACGATGTCGTCGCTGCCGAACGCAGCGCGGGTGTAGGTCCTGGCGACCAGCGCCTCCAGACCCGGCACGTCGTCCATGAACCCGCGCAGGATGGCCGCGGCGAGCTGCGGGTAGGACAGGCTGCGCCACCCGGCGAGGTCGGCCCGCGGATACGACTCGGGCACATACAGGCCGCCATCGCTCGCCAGGCCCTCGAGCAGGATGTCGGAGAAGCGCTGCGGCACGCCGCCGCCGCGGGTACTGACGTAGCGCACTAAAGGAGTTCTTCGAGGCGGATGCGCGTCACTTTTCCGAGCACCGTGGGCAGCTTCTCGATGCGCGCCATGGCGGCGTCGACGTTCTTTTCAAGGGCGCGGTGCGTGAGCATCACGATATCGACCCGCTGCTCGCCCTCGCCGGGCTCCTTTTGCACCATGGCGTCGATGGAGATGCGCGAGTCGGCGAGGATGCGCGTGATGCGCGCGAGCACCCCGGGCTGGTCCAGCACGCGCATGCGCAGGTAGTACGACGTCTCGACCGCGCCGATCGGCAGGATCGGCGTGTCGCTCAACTGGTCGGGCTGGAACGCGAGGTGCGGCACGCGGTGCTCGGGGTCGGCCGTGATCAGGCGCGTCACGTCCACCAGGTCCGCCACCACGGCGCTCGCCGTGGGCTGGCCGCCGGCGCCCGCGCCGTAGTACAGGGTCGCGCCTGCGGCGTCGGCCTTGACCAGGATCGCGTTCATCACGCCCTCGACGTTGGCGATGAGGCGCCGCGCCGGCACCAGCGTCGGGTGCACGCGCAGCTCGATGCCTTGCTTCGCGCGCCGCGTGATGCCGAGCAGCTTGATGCGGTAGCCGAGCTCCTCCGCGTAGCCGATATCGGCCTGCGTGAGCTTCGAGATGCCCTCGGTGTAGGCCTTCGCGAACTGCATCGGGATGCCGAAGGCGAGCGCCGAGAGGATGGTGAGCTTGTGCGCGGCGTCCACGCCTTCGATGTCGAAGGTCGGATCGGCCTCCGCGTAGCCCTTGGCCTGCGCTTCGGCCAGTACCGTGGCGAATGCGGAGCCCTTGTCGCGCATCTGCGACAGGATGAAGTTGGAGGTGCCGTTGATGATGCCCGCGATCCATTCGATGCGGTTGGCGGCGAGGCCTTCGCGCAGGGCCTTGATGATCGGGATGCCTCCGCCCACGGACGCTTCGAACGCCACCATCACGCCCTGCTTCTGCGCCGCCTTGAAGATCTGGTTGCCGTGCTTGGCGAGCAGCGCCTTGTTGGCGGTGACCACGTGCTTGCCGCGGGCGATCGCCTCCAGCACCAGGGCCTTGGCGATGCCGGTGCCGCCGATCAGCTCGACGACGATGTCGATGTCGGGCGCGCGCACCAGGTCCCAGGCATTGCCGGTGACTTGCGCCTTGCCGCCGACCAGCTTTTTCGCCTTGCGTACGTCCTTGTCGGCGACGCGGGTGATGCGGATCGCCCGGCCCGCGCGGCGGCGGATCTCGCCGGCATTGCGGCTCAGGACGTCCCAGGTGCCGCCGCCGACCGTGCCGATGCCGAGCAGTCCCACCCGGATGGGTGCAAGGGAACGCTCGCGCATGGCGCTCAGGCCGCGCCCTTCAGCAGCCCGTCCTTGCGGAACATCTCCTTCACGCCGCGCAGCGCCTGGCGCAGGCGGTTCTCGTTCTCGATGAGCGCGATGCGCACATGGTCGTCGCCGTAGTCGCCGAAGCCGATGCCGGGCGCCACCGCGATCTTCGCCTGCTCGAGCAGGCGCTTGGTGAAGCCGATCGAGCCGAGATCCGAGTAGTAGTCGGGGATCTTCGCCCACACATACATCGAGGCCTTCGGATTCTCCACCCGCCAACCGATGTCGTGCAGCCCCTTCACCATCACGTCGCGGCGCCGCTGGTAGGTGGCGCGGATCTCCTCGACGCAGTCCTGCGGGCCCTCCAATGCGACGATCGAGGCCACCTGGATGGGGGTGAAGGTGCCGTAGTCGTGGTAGCTCTTGATGCGCGCCAGCGCATGCACCAGGTCCTTGTTGCCCACCATGAAGCCGATGCGCCAGCCGGCCATGTTGTAGCTCTTGGACATGGTGAAGAACTCCACCGCCACGTCGCGCGCACCGGGCACCTGCATGATGGAAGGCGCCTTCCATCCATCGAACGTGATGTCGGCGTAGGCGAGGTCGTGCACCAGCATGATGTCGTGCTCGCGCGCCAGCGCCACGATGCGCTCGAAAAATTCCAGCTCCACGCACATTGCCGTCGGATTGGCGGGAAAGCCGAGGATCAGCATCTTCGGCTTCGGGATCAGCTCGCGGATGGCGCGCTCCACCTCGGCGATGAAGTCCACGCCCGGGGTCATGCGCACCGAGCGGATGTCGGCGCCGGCGATGATCGCGCCATAGATGTGGATCGGGTAGGAAGGGTTGGGCACCAGCACCGTATCGCCGCGATCGAGCGTGGCGAGCATCAGGTGCGCCAGGCCCTCCTTCGAGCCGATGGTGACGATGGCTTCGCTGTCGGGATCGAACTCGACCGCATAGCGGCGCTGGTACCAGTCGCACACCGCTTTCCTGAGGCGCGGAATGCCCTTGGAGACCGAATAGCCGTGCGTATCCTGGCGCTGTGCGGCCTCCACCAGCTTGTCGACGATGTGCCTGGGCGTCGGCCCGTCGGGGTTGCCCATCGACAGGTCGATCACGTCTTCGCCGCGGCGGCGCGCCGCCATCTTCAACTCGTTGGTGATGTTGAAGACGTACGGCGGAAGCCGCTTGATCCTTGAAAACTCACGCATTGTAGAATTCTAGCAGTGAAACTTCACGCCTCCGCCCCCACCCACCTCAACACCTTCACCGGTTACGGCGAGGGCTTCGTGCAGCTGAACGGCGAGCGCCGCGAGTCGAGCCTCCTGGTGCTGCCCGAGCGCGTGATGGACTGGCCGCCGGCCTCGTTCGAAGCGCTCGCCGAGGCGCACTTCGCACTCATCGCCGAGTTGCGGCCCGAAGTCGTGCTGCTCGGCACGGGCGCGCGGCTGCGCTTCCCCCACCCGCGCCTGACCGCGTCGCTGGCGCGCGCCGGCATCGGCTTCGAAGTGATGGACGCGCAGGCCGCCTGCCGCACCTACAACATCCTGATGGCCGAGGAGCGCGTCGTCGCGGCGGCGTTGCTGCTGCGCTAAGTGGCCGACGCGCTCGGCCCCCGGCTGAAGCTCGCGGTCCTGGTTCCTTCTACCAACACGGTGGTGCAGCCGGAATTCGACGGCATGCGCCCCGAGGGCGTGACCAATCACATCAGCCGCATCCGCATCCCCAACATGCCGCTGGCGAGCGATGCCGATTTCCGGCGCCTGGTGGAGCTGATCGCGGCGGCGCAGCTGGAGGCGGTGGATAGCGCCATGAGCTGCGAGCCCGGCCACGTGGTGCTCGGCATATCGGTGGAGACGTTCTGGGGCGGACTCGAGGCGAGCCGCAAGCTGATGGCGGAGCTCGCCGCGCATACCGGGCTGGGCATCACCGGCGGCGCGGACGCCTGCGCCGCGGCTTTCGCCGCGCTCGGCGTGCGGCGCATTGCCGTGCTCACGCCCTACTTTCCCGTCGGCGACCAGAACGTGCGGCGCTTCTTCGAGGAGTCCGGCTACGAGGTGGCGCGCATCAAGGGGCTGAAGTGCGCCTCCCCGGTGCTCATCGCACACGTGCCGGCACAGACGCTGCGCGCGGCGGTGGCGGAACTGGACGGCAACGACGTCGACGCGGTAATCCAGGTCGGCACCAACCTCGCGATGGCGAAGCTCGCCGGTGCCATGGAGGCCGAACGCGGCAAGCCGATCCTCGCGATCAACGCCTGCATCTACTGGCGCGCGCTGCGCGCGAACGGCATTGCCGATCGCTTCGCGGGCTGGGGCAGCCTTCTGCAAGAGCACTGAGGAAAATAGGCGGTGGGAAAAAAATCTTTGATTTCAGGGTCCTGCGCAAAGCTTGCGGGAGACGCAGAAAACAGGTCCAATGAAAACGTTGCAGCGCATACCTGAGATGGCGGCCTAAGACACGGTCCGGATGCCAGGAAAACCGGTCCCGGATTTTTCCCTGCCCTCCACCGGCGGCAGCACGTTCCGCCTCGCCGAGCACCGCGGCAGGAAGCTGGTGCTGTACTTCTACCCGAAGGACAACACCCCCGGCTGCACCACCGAGGGCATGCAGTTCCGCGACCTGCACATGAATTTCCAGAAGGCGGGCTGCGACCTCTATGGCATCTCGCGCGACTCCCTCAAATCGCACGAGAACTTCAAGGCCAAGCTGCATTTCCCGTTCGAGCTGCTCGCCGACGCCGACGAGCGGGTGTGCAAGCAATTCGGTGTCATCAAGCTGAAGAACATGTACGGTAAACAGGTCCGCGGCATCGAGCGCAGCACCTTCGTCATCGACGGCGAAGGCCAGCTCGCGCGCGAATGGCGCGGTGTGAAGGTTCCCGGCCACGCACAGGAGGTACTCGACTTTGTTAAGACCCTCTGACCTTCCGATCGACAGCCCGCTCGAACAACAACCAGACCGGATCGAAGTCCCCGCCGAACCCCCCGCCGCCATGGCCACGAAGCCGCAGCCCCCGAAACGCAAAGCCCGCGCCACCAAGCTGTTCGTGCTCGACACCAACGTGCTGATGCACGACCCGACGAGCCTGTTCCGGTTCGAAGAGCACGACGTGTACCTGCCCATCGGCACGCTGGAGGAGCTCGACAACCACAAGAAGGGGCTCTCGGACGTGGCGCGGAACGCGCGCCAGGCCAGCCGCTTCCTCGACGAGATCGTCTCCGACTCGGTTGCCGACATCAAGGCGGGCTTGGCCATTCGCACGCGCGACCGCCCGGCCGCGGCCGGGCGCCTGTACCTGCAGACCGACGCCATCAGCGGCGACCTGCCGCCGACCTTCGCCGCGGGCAAGACCGACAACCAGATCCTGCAGGTGGTGCGCCACCTGCACCGCGCAATGCCGCAGCGCCAGGTGATCCTGGTGTCCAAGGACATCAACATGCGCGTCAAGGCGAGGGCGCTCGGCCTCGCCGCGGAGGATTACTTCAACGACAAGGTGCTCGAAGACACCGACCTGCTGTACGCGGGGTCGCGCGCCCTGCCGGCCGATTTCTGGGACACGCACGGCCGCGACATGGAGTCCTGGAAGAAGGAGGGGCACACCTACTACCGCGTGCGCGGCCCGCTGGTGCCCAAGCTCCTGCTGAACGAGTTCGTGTACGACGAAGCCGGCGAGCGCCCGCTGTACGCCCTGGTGAAGGAGCGCTCGGGGCGCAGCGCGGTGCTGGAAACGGTGCGCGACTACTCGCACGCCAAGAATTCGGTGTGGGGCATCACCGCGCGCAACCGCGAGCAGAATTTCGCCCTCAACCTGCTCATGAGCCCCGCCATCGATTTCGTCACGCTGCTCGGCCAGGCCGGCACCGGCAAGACGCTGCTCGCGCTCGCCGCGGGCCTGACGCAGGCGCTGGACCAGAAGCGCTTCTCCGAGATCATCATGACGCGCGTCACCGTGCCGATCGGCGAGGACATCGGCTTCCTCCCCGGCACCGAGGAGGAAAAGATGCAGCCGTGGATGGGCGCGCTGGAAGACAACCTGGACGTGCTCAACGCCACCGACGAATCGGGCGGCGAGTGGGGCCGCGCGGCGACGAGGGATCTGGTGCGCTCTCGCATCAAGGTCAAGTCGCTCAATTTCATGCGCGGGCGCACCTTCGTCAACAAGTGGCTGATCATCGACGAGGCGCAGAACCTCACGCCCAAGCAGATGAAGACCCTGGTGACGCGCGCCGGCCCCGGCACCAAGGTGGTGTGCCTGGGCAACATCGGGCAGATCGACACGCCCTACCTGACCGAAGGCTCCTCGGGCCTCACCTACGTGGTGGACCGCATGAAGGACTGGGCGCACGCCGGTCACGTGACGCTGGCGCGCGGCGAACGCTCGCGCCTGGCCGATCACGCCGCCGCGGCGCTGTAATATCCGGGAATCCCTTCACCGCAGGAGAGCTCATCGTGCATTTGCTTCGCCCCGTCGTTGCGGCGCTGGCCGCGTTGCTGGTCGCCGTCCCCGTCGCCGCCCAGCAAAAGGGCCCGGCCTTCGAGCCGCAGGTCGGCCAGGCGGGCAAGGACGTGATCTGGGTGCCCACGCCGGACGAGGTCGTCGATCGCATGCTGCGCATGGCGCAAGTCACGGCCAACGACTACGTCGTCGACCTGGGCGCCGGCGACGGCAAGATCGCCATCGCCGCGGCGAAGAAATTCGGCGCACGCGCCCTGGGCATCGAGTACGACGCCGACATGGCGCGACACGCGCAGGGCAATGTCGAGCGCGCGGGCGTGGCCGGGCGCGCGCGCATCGTGCAGGGCGACATCTTCGTTTCGGATTTCTCGCAAGCCACCGTGGTCACCATGTATCTGCTGCCGGCGCTCAACCTGAAGCTGCGGCCGCAAATCCTCGGCATGCGCCCCGGCACGCGCGTGGTGTCGCACTCGTTCAGCATGGATGACTGGGACGCCGACGAGGAGTCCAGCCTCGATGGCCGGCGCGCCTACTTCTGGGTGGTGCCCGCCAACGTCGCCGGCACCTGGATGCTGGAGCTCGCCGGCGGCGGCACCACCGGCCGGCACGAAGTGACGCTGGAGCAGCGCTACCAGAAGATCGAGGGCACCATCGCGCTCGGATCGCTGCTCGGCGGATTGCGCGAGGCGCGCCTGCGCGGCTTCCAGGTCGCATTCGCCTACGTCGACAACGCGGGCGTGCGACGCGAGCTCAGCGGCCGCGTGAGCGGCGCGCGCATGGAAGGCTCGTTCCGTGCCGACAACGGCACCGAAGGCCGCTGGAGCGCGACGAAGAAGTAACGCCCTTACGTGATTTTTTGGTGGGTGCCGTCGCAAAACGGCTGCTTGGCGGTGTGCTTGCAGCCGCACAGCCACACCTTCTGCGCCTCCGCCACGGAGAACTTCACCGGCGTGAACGGCCCGCCCTTGTGCGAGCCGTCGCAGAACGGCTGGCGCTTGGACTGGCCGCAGGCGCACCACCAGTAATCGCCGGGGGCGAGTTCCACGGCGTACGGCGATTTCTGCGGCATCATCGGCTCGGCCATCGCGGCCTCCCTGGGCTGGAACGACGCGCCGATTGTCTCAGAAGCTGCCCGGGTCGGCGAAGTTGGCGAAGCGGGTGTGCTGGCCGAGGAACGTGAGTTCGACCTTGCCGATGGGTCCGTTTCTCTGCTTGCCGATGATCACTTCGGCGCGGCCCTTGGCCTCGGGCTTGTCCGGCGAGTACACCTCGTCGCGGTAGATGAACAGGATCACGTCGGCGTCCTGCTCGATGGCGCCGGATTCGCGCAGGTCCGACATCATGGGCCGCTTGTCGTTCCTGCTCTCCACGGCGCGCGACAGCTGCGACAGCGCGATCACCGGCACGCTCAGCTCCTTGGCGAGCGCCTTCATGGACCGCGAGATCTCCGAGAGCTCGGTGGCGCGGTTCTCGCCCGCCTTCGGGTTGCTCGAGGACATGAGCTGCAGGTAATCCACCACCACCAGGCCGAGCTTGCCGCCGAACTGGCGCCACAGGCGCCGCGCCCGCGTGCGCACTTCGAGGGCGTTCAGCGCCGCCGTCTCGTCGATGAAGATCGGCGCCTCGTGCAGGCGCCCCATGGCCTCCGACAGGTCGTGCCACTCCGCGTCCGAGAGCCGCCCGGTGCGCATCTTGTGCTGGTCGACGCGGGCGATCGAGCCCAGCAGGCGAGTGGCCAGTTGCGTGCCGCTCATCTCCATGCTGAACACCGCCACCGGCAGCAGCGCGTGCAGCGCCACGTGCTCGGCGATGTTGAGCGCGAACGCCGTCTTGCCCATCGACGGGCGGCCGGCGACGATGATCAGGTCGCCGGGCTGCAAGCCCGCGGTCTTGCTATCCAGGTCGTGAAAGCCGGTCGGGACGCCGGTGACATCCGACGGGTTGTCGCGGTGGTACAGGTAGTCGATGCGCTCGAGCACCCGCGCCAGCACCGGCTTGATTTCCTCGAGCCCCGAGCCGTGGCGCGAGCCCGATTCGCCGATCTCCAGGATGCGCGATTCGGCCTCGTCCAGGATTTGGCCGATGTCCTTGCCCGACGGGCTGAGGGCGTGCTCGGCGATCTCGGTGGCCACCTGCGCCAGGCGTCGCTGCACGGCGCGCTCGCGCACCAGTTCCGCGTAGCGCCGGATATTGAGCGCGCTCGGGGTGTTCTGCGCGAGCGCGCCGAGGTAGGCCGCGCCGCCGGTCTTGTCCTTGTCCTCGCTCGCCTCGATCGACTCCGAGACGGTGACCATGTCGGCCGGCCTGCCCGCCTCCACCAGCTTGGCGACATGGCGCCAGATGCGCCGGTGATCGTCGCGGTAGAAGTCGCTCGCCGACACCAGATCGGCGACGCGATCGAAGGCCTGGTTGTCCAGCAGCAGTCCGCCCAGGAGCGACTGCTCCGCCTCGATGGAGTGCGGCGGCACCTTCAGCGCGACGAGCTGCGGATCGCCCGTGTCGTTTCTCGCTGCAGGTTGCGGCAGTGCCATCCCCGCAATTTACCTCAAATGCCGCACGCGCCGCAGCCACGCGCAGGAACAAAAAGGGCCGCGCGGGAATTTCCGCGCGGCCCCTGTGCAGAACCTGTGACTAAGCTGTTCGCAGCCTGTTAGCTCTCGCCGAGCACCGACACATTGACCGTGGCGACGACGTCGGTATGCAACTGCACCTGCAGCGGGTACTCGCCGACTTGCTTCAGGGGACCCGAGGGCATGCGCACCTGCGAGCGCTCGACTTCGTGCCCGAGCTTCGAGAGCGCATCGACGATGTCGTAATTGGTCACGGAGCCGAACAGCCGTCCGTCCACGCCCGCCTTCTGCACCACCTGCACCGTGAGTCCGTCGAGTTTCGCGCCGCGCGCCTGCGCCTGGGCGAGGGTTTGCGCCTGCGCCTTTTCCAGCTCGGCACGACGCGACTCGAACGCCTTCAGGTTGGCGTCCGTGGCGCGCTTGGCCTTGCCCTTCGGAATCAGGAAGTTGCGCGCGAACCCATCCTTCACCTTCACCACGTCGCCGAGATTTCCGAGGTTGGCGACCTTCTCCAGCAGTATCACTTGCATGGCGCGGGCCTCTCAGTGCAGGTCGGTGAAGGGCAGCAGCGCGAGGAACCGCGCGCGCTTGATCGCCGCCGACAGCTGCCGCTGGTAGCCGGACGCGGTCCCGGTGATGCGCGCCGGGATGATCTTGCCGTTCTCGTTGACGAAGTCCTTCAGGACCTCGACGTCCTTGTAGTCGATCCATTCGACCTTGTCGGCGGTAAAGCGGCAGAACTTGCGGCGCCGGAACAGGGCCCGCTGGCCGCGGTCCTTCTTGTCCTTGCCGAACTTTCCCTTGCCTTTGCCTTTACCTTTGCCTCTGCGCGGCGGGGGCATGTCTACTCTCCTTCTGCGAATTCAATTCGGGTGGCGTGCAGCACCAGTTTCCTGGAGCGCCGGCTCCTGGCGCACAGAAATCCCTCCACCTGCAGCGCGCGCTCGAGCGCCGTGCCGGCGATCAGTCGCGCCTGCACGTCGAAGGCGATGGCGGGGATCTCGGCGTTCACGTGTCGGTTCGCTCCGGCTTCGGTCAGCTCGGAATCGTGGCGCAGGCGGAACTCGATCACCGGGACGCCCGCGGGCGTATGCCGCAGGGCGCCGGTCTCGGTCAGCCGGCCGTCGATCCGGACCTGATTCAGGCGGCGGGCGCCTCGGCGGGTTTCGCTTCGGGCACGCGCTCCATCATCGAGCGGGATTTCTCCTCCTTCATCATCGGCGAAGGCGCGGTCACGGCCTTGGCCATCTTGATGATGAGGTGCCGAAGCACCGCGTCGCTGAACTTGAACGAATGCTCGAGCTCGTTGACCGACTCCTGGTCGCACTCGATGTTCATGAGCACGTAGTGCGCCTTGTGCACTTTCTGGATCGGGTAGGTGAGCTGGCGCCGGCCCCAGTCTTCCAGCCGGTGCACGATGCCGTTGCGCTGGGCGACCACGCCCTTGTAGCGCTCGATCATCGCCGGCACCTGCTCGCTCTGGTCCGGATGGACGATGAAACAGATTTCGTAATGCCGCATGCTGCGATTCTCCTTATGGGTTAAGCCATCCACCATGCGTGAGTGGTATGGCAAGGAAGGGGGCGAATACTACAGCAAACTCTAGGCCTTGGGCAGCCTGCGGCGCACCGATTCGAACAGGCACACCCCGGCGGCGACCGAGACGTTGAGGCTGCCGACCGCGCCCGCCATCGGGATGCGCACCAGCAGGTCGCATTTCTCGCGCGTCAGGCGGCGCATGCCCTCGCCTTCCGCCCCCAGTACCCAGGCGATCGCCTCGGGCAGATTGGCCTTGTACAGCGACTCCTCGGCCCGCTCGTCTGTCCCGACCACCCAGATCTCGCGCTCCTTCAGCTCGTCGATGGTGCGCGCCAGATTGGTCACCATGAGGTAAGGCGTCGACTCGGCCGCGCCGCTCGCCACCTTCGACACCGCGGCGCTGATGCCCGCCGCGCGGTCCTTGGGCGCCACCACCGCGTGCACGCCGGCGGCATTCGCGACGCGCAGGCAGGCACCGAGGTTGTGCGGATCGGTCACGCCATCCAATAACAACAGGAGCGGCGGCCCTTGCACCTGCTCCAGTATCTCGTCGAGGCTGTGGCTGAGGCTCTTCACCTCGACCCGCGCCACCACGCCCTGGTGCCGCCCGCCGCCGTAGAAACCGTCCAGGCGCTTGGTCGGCACCTTCATCACCGTGACGCCCGCGCGCTCCGCCTGCGCGGCCACGTCACGGATGCGCGCATCGTGCCGCGTCGCATCGACGTAGAGCTCGATCACCGAGGACGGATCCGCGCGCAGTCGCGCGAGAACCGCGTGAAAGCCGAACAGGACCCGCGCTTCACGCTCGCGCTTCACGCCGGCACGAAATCGATCTTGCGCGAATCCAGGTCCACGCGCACCAGTTTCACTTTCATGCGATCGGCCAGGCGATAGCGCTTCTTGGTGCGCTCGCCCAACAGCATGTGGCGCGCTGCGTCGAACTGGAAGTAGTCGCGCCCGAGCTCCGAGATGTGCACCAGCCCGTCGACGAAGTAGTCGTCCAGCATGACAAACAGGCCGAAGGCGGTGACGCCGGTGACCGTGCCCGAATACGTGCCGCCGACATGGTCCTGCATGTAGAAGCACTTGAGCCAGTTCTCCACGTCGCGGCTCGCCTCGTCGGCGCGGCGCTCGGTGTCGGAGCAGTGACGGCCCAGCTCGCCCCAGTTCACGCCTTCGTAGCGCCGGTTCGCCAGTACCGCCTTGATGGCGCGATGCACCAGCAGGTCCGGGTAGCGGCGGATCGGCGAGGTGAAATGCACGTAGGCGTCGAACGCGAGGCCGAAGTGCCCGACATTGTCCGGCGTATAGACCGCCTGCTTCAGCGAGCGCAGCAGGATCGTCTGCAGCAGCAGGAAATCCGGGCGCGCGCGGATCTTCTCCAGGATCTGCGCGTAGTCCTTGGGCTGCGGCCGCTCGCCGCCCGGCAGCTTCAGCCCGAGCTCGGCGAGAAACTCGCGCAGCGCCGTCACTTTCTCGGGCGCAGGCACGTCGTGCACGCGGTACAGAACCGGGTGCTTGCGCCCGGCGAGGAAGTTCCCGGCGCACACGTTCGCCGCCAGCATGCACTCCTCGATCAGGCGATGCGCCTCGTTGCGGATCTCGGGCACGATGCGCTGGATCTTGCCCTTGTCGTCGAACTCCATGCGCGTTTCGACCGTATCGAAGTCGATCGCCCCGCGCCGGCTGCGCTCGCGCGCCAGCGCCTGGTAGCACTCGTACAGGGCGGCCAGCGCCGGGCTCGGCTTGCCCTTGGAGATCGACGCCCAGACGCTGGTGTAGGTCAGCCGCGCATGCGAGCGGAACACCGCGGCATAGAATTCGTAGCTCGCCACCGCGCCGCCGGGCTCGATCACCATGTCGCAGACCATCGCCAGGCGGTCGACGTCCGGGTTGAGCGAGCACAGGCCGTTGGACAGCTTCTCCGGCAGCATCGGAATCACCCGGCGCGGGAAGTACACCGAAGTGCCGCGTTCGCGCGCTTCGACATCCAGCGCATCGCCCGGCCGTACGTAATGGCTGACGTCGGCGATCGCGACGCGCAGGCGGAACCCTTTGCCCTCGCGCACCGCGTGCACCGCGTCGTCGAAGTCCTTCGCCGTCTCGCCGTCGATGGTGACGAAGGGCAGCGACCTCAGGTCGCGCCGGCCCGCGGCGTCATCGGCGCGCACCGCCTCGGGCATGGCGCGCGCCTGCGCCATGGCCTTTTTCGAGAACTCGTGCGGCAGGCTGAACTTGCGCACCGCGATCTCGATTTCCATGCCCGAATCGGTGTAATGCCCGAGCACCTCGGCGACGCGCCCGATCGGCCGCGCGTGCTTGGCCGGCTGCGCGATCAACTCCACCGTGACCACCTCGCCGGGCTTCGCCTTGCCCGCTTCCGCGGGCGGCACCACGATGTCCTGCGCGATGCGCCGATCTTCGGGCACCAGGAACATCACGCCATGCTCGGCGTGCAGGCGCCCGACGATGCGGCGATCGGCGCGCTCGAGCACCTCGACGATGGTGCCGGTCGGCCGCCCGCGCGCATCCTGCCCGGCGACGCGCACCGCGGCGCGGTCGCCGTGCAGCACCTGGCGCATCTCCGGCGGCGGCAGGAACACCCAGGGGCCATCGTCATCCGGTGCCAGAAAACCGTGCCCGTCGCGATGTCCCTCGATGCGGCCGGCGACGACATCGATGCGCTTGGCGACGAGGAAGCTGCCGGCCCGGTTCTGCACCACGCGCCCGGACTTCTCCAGTTCGGCGAGCGCAGCGAGGAAGCCCGCGCGCTCGCGCGCGCCGACCGCCAGCCCCGCCATCAGTTCGGCGCGCGTCAGCGGCGCGCCGGCGCGCTCGAGCGCATCCAGAATTTCCGTGCCGTAGGAACTGGGCGCGGAGCTTGCCTGCGCGGCGGGCTTTAGCGGTTTCTTCTTTGACATGATGCGGTGGCAACCCTAGAATTCGCCTCCCCTGCCGAGGTGGCGGAATTGGTAGACGCACTAGGTTCAGGTCCTAGCGGTGGCAACACTGTGGGGGTTCGAATCCCTTCCTCGGCACCAGGCTCAGTCAAACGGATGGCGGCGCACGATGGTCTCGTCGCGATCCGGCCCGGTGGAAATCAGATCGATCGGCACGCCGGCGAGCGCCTCGATGCGCTTGAGATAGTCGCGCGCCGCCTTCGGCAGCGCGTCGTACGCCTTGATGCCGACCGTGCTTTCCTTCCAGCCGGGCAGCTCCTCGTAGACCGGCTCGCAGCGCTCGAGCTCCTCGGCGCCCACCGGCAGGATCTCGGAGAGCTCGCCGTCGATGCGGTAGCCGACGCAGATCTTCAGCGCCTCGACGCCGTCGAGCACATCGAGCTTGGTGATGCACAGCCCTGACACACCATTGAGCTGGATGGAGCGCTTGAGCGCCGCGGCGTCGAACCAGCCGGTGCGGCGCGGCCGCCCGGTGGTGGCGCCGAACTCCTGCCCGCGCTGGCGCAACTGCTCGCCGATGTCGTCGGACAGCTCGGTCGGAAACGGGCCGCCGCCCACGCGCGTGGTATAGGCCTTGGTGATCCCCAATACGTAGTGCAGGTGGTGCGGGCCGATGCCCGCGCCGGCCGCCGCAGCACCGGCCACGCAGTTGGACGACGTCACGTAGGGGTAGCTGCCGTGGTCGATGTCGAGCAGGGAGCCTTGCGCACCCTCGAACAGCAGGTTCTTGCCGGCGCGGTTGGCGTGGTACAGGGCGCGCGGCACGTCCGCCACCAGCGGCGCGAGGCGCGGCGCAAGCGCCAGCGCCTCGTCCAGCGTCTGCTGGAAGTCGACGGCCGGCTGGCCGTGGTACTGCGTCAGCACGAAGTTGTGGTACTCGAGCAGGCCCTGCAGTTTTTCGGCCAGGCGCACGGGCTTGAACAGGTCCTGCACGCGGATCGCGCGACGCGCCACCTTGTCCTCGTACGCCGGGCCGATGCCGCGTCCGGTGGTGCCGATCTTCTTCACCGCCTCGCGCGCGCGGTCGAGCGCGACGTGGTACGGCAGGATCAGGGGGCAGGCTTCCGAGACCAGCAGGCGCGCCTCGACCCCGCGCACGCCGGCGGCCCCGAGCTCGTCCATCTCCTCGACCAGCGCCTTCGGGGAGACCACGACGCCGTTGCCGATGTAGCAGTCGACGTTGCCACGCAGGATGCCGGAGGGAATCAGGTGCAGCACCGTCTTCTTCGCACCGATCACCAGGGTGTGCCCGGCGTTGTGCCCGCCCTGGAAGCGCACCACCCCTTGCGCGTGATCGGTGAGCCAGTCGACGATCTTGCCTTTGCCCTCGTCGCCCCATTGCGTGCCGATGACGACGACGTTGCGTGCGGACTTGGTCACTTGCGTTTCCCCTTGCCGCCGGCCGCCGCGGCCAGGCTCCTCAAATCGATGGAAAACCCGGTCGCCGGCCGCGCGCGGCCGAAGGCCTTGCCGACTTCGTCGTAGCGCCCGCCGCGCGCCACCGCGCCGCTCACGCCTTCGCAGTACGCGTCGAACACGACGCCCGAATGGTAGTGATAGCCGCGCAGCTCGGCGAGATCGAAACTCGCCGGCACCGGGCAGGCCTTGGCCAGCGCGCGCAGCGTGGCGAGCGCGCGCTTTACCGGCACGAGCGCGGGCAGCTTCCTCGCGGCAAGCGCGAGGACTTCCACGCCGCCGTAAAGCTCCGGCAGGAGCAGCAGCGCGGCGCGCGATCTCGCGTCCAGGCCGCGCGTCAGGCCGCGCAGCGCGGGCAGGTCCTTCTTCTGCAGCGCGGCGAACAGCTCCGCCTCCAGCGCCGCGCCTGCTTTCGCGGCATGCACGATGGCGCGAAACACCGCCACGTGGCCGATGTCCAGGCGCAGTTTCTTCACACGCGCCAGGGCCAGCGCCCGGCACAGCAGCCGCTGCACCTCGAGATCGCTTTCCACGCCGGCATGTCCGTACACTTCAGCCCCGATCTGGATCGGCTCGCGCGTCGCCGCCGGCCCGGCGGGCCGCGTGTGCAATACGCTGCCGCAGTAGCAAAGGCGCGTCACGCCCTTGCGGTTCAGCAGGTGCGCATCGATCCGCGCCACCTGCGGCGTGATGTCGGCCCTCAGGCCCATCATGCGGCCCGAAATCTGGTCCACCACCTTGAAGGTGCGCACGTCGAGGTCGTGGCCGGTACCGGTCAGCAGCGAGTCCGTGTATTCCAGCAGCGGCGGCATCACCAGTTCATAGCGCGAAGCCGCGAACAGGTCCAGGATCGCGCGGCGCAACCGCTCGATGCGCGCGGCTTCCGCCGGCAGGATGTCCTCGATGTACTCGGGCAGGAGCCAGCGCATCAGCTTGCCAGTGCGAGAAGGAGCAGGCCGATCAGCATCGAGCTGAGCCCGAAGAAGCGGATCTGCCCGTCCGAGAGCTGCGTGATGCGCCGGAACGTGTCGCGCCAGAGGCTAGGCGCGAGGAAGGGGAGCGCCCCTTCGATGATCAGCATCAGCGCGAAGGCAAGGAGCAGCGTGCTCGCCACGGGGCGTCATCTCCGGGCGCCGGCCTTGCCGCGGGGATCCTTGAGGTAGCGGAAGAAGTCCGATGACGGCTCGAGGAGCAGCAGGTCGTTGCGGCCGCGGAACGTCGAGCGGTAGGCCTCCATGCTGCGGTAGAAGGAATAGAACTCGGCGTCCTGGCGGAAAGCCTGCGCATAGGTCGAGGCCGCGCGCGCATCGCCGTCGCCCTTCACGCGCTGCGCGTCGCGATAGGCCTCGGCCAGGATCACCTCGCGCTGCCGGTCGGCATCCGCCCGGATGCGCTCGGACTCGGCCGCGCCGGTCGAGCGCTGCTCGTTGGCGATCCTCTTTCTTTCGGCCTCCATGCGCCGGTACACCGACTCGCTCACTTCCTGCGGCAGGTCGACGCGCTTCAGGCGCACGTCCACGATCTCCACGCCGATGCGGCGCAGGTCCTGGTCGGCCTTCTCGCGCACGCGGCCCATGACCGAATCGCGCTCGCCCGACACCACTTCGTGCACGGTGCGTCCGCCGAACTCGTCGCGCAGCGCGCCGGAGATGGTCTGGCGCAGGCGTCGCGTGGCCTCGGACTCGTTGCCTTGGACCGAAACGAAATACTGGCGCACGTCGACGATGCGCCAGCGGATGAACGAATCCACCAGTACCGGGCGGTTGCCCGAGGTGAGAAAGCGCAGCGGCTCGGCGTCGTCGTAGGCGAGGATGCGCATGTCGAACAGGCGCACGTTCTGGATCATAGGCCACTTGAACTTCAGGCCCGGCGCCTTGATCACCTCTTTCACTTCGCCGAACTGGAACACGATGGCGTTCTGGCGCTGGTCGACCGTGAACAGCACGCTGGAGGCGACCAGCCCCAGCGCGACGAGAACGGCGATCACGGGGCCCAGGGCTCTCATGTCAGCGCTCCCCGCGCTCGCGGTTGCGCAAGGTGTCGCGCGAGCGCGGACCCGGATCCAGCGGCAGGGACGTATCCGGCGACTGCTGCGAAGCCTGGGACTCGGTGAGCCCGGCGACGCCCGCCTGCTGCATCAGCTTGTCCAGCGGCAGGTACAGCAGGTTGCCGCTCGCCTTGGCGTCGATCAGGATCTTGGAGGTCGACGAAAGGACGCTCTGCAGGGTCTCGATGTAGATGCGCTCGCGCGTGACGGCGGGCGCCTTGGCATACTCGGTGAGCACTTGGCGGAAGCGCGACGCTTCGCCCTCGGCGTTGGCGACGACACGCGCCTTGTAGCCCTCTGCCTCCTCGGTGAGTCGCGCCGCAGCCCCGCGCGCCCGCGGGATCACGTCGTTGGCGTAGGCCTGGCCCTCGTTCTTCTGGCGCTCGCGGTCCTGGCCGGCCTTCACCGCATCGTCGAACGCCGCCTGCACTTGCTCGGGCGGTTGCGCGTTCTGGATCGTCACGCGGCTCAGGCTGATCCCGGTCTTGTAGCTGTCGAGGATCTGCTGCATCAACACCTGCGCCTGGTTGGCGATGTTGTCCTGGCCCTCATACAGGATCGAGTCCATCTTGCTCTTGCCGATCACTTCGCGCATCGACGCCTCGGCGGTCTGCATCGCCACTTCCTCCGGCCGCCGGTTGTTGAACAGCCAGGCCTGCGCATCCGTCACCACGTACTGCACCGCGAACTGCAGGTCGACGATGTTCTCGTCGTCGGTGAGCATGAGCGACTCTTTCAGCACCTTGGTCTTGACGTTGTTGCGGTAGCCGACCTCGAGCGTGCGCACCTGCGACAGGTTGACGATCTCGTGCGACTGGATCGGGAACGGCATGCGCCAGCGCAGGCCGGGCTCGGTCTGATCGGTGTACTTGCCGAACGTGAGAACGACGCCTTTCGAGGCGGCGTCCACGACGTAAAAGCCGCTTCCCAGCCAGATCGCGAGCACCAGCGCCACCAGCACGCCGGCGCCGCCGCCCAGCATGCGCCCGGAAGGCGACGCGGGCGGCAGGTCGCTGCCGCCGCCGCGCCGCCCGCCGAACAGCTCGTTCAGCTTGCGGTTGAAGTTGCGCCAGAGCTCGTCCAGGTCGGGCGGGCCCTGATTGCCGCCGGGGCCGCGGGAGCCACGCCCCCAGTTCGGGTCGTTCAGAGACATTGAACGTTCACAGACATTAAACAGAGTGCAGTGAGATCGGTTCCGGGGACGGGGTGCGGGACTGCCGCGCTCTGGCGGCCTCGGCGATCGCGCCCCGCAGGTCGGCGAGGCCGGCGCCGCTGCGCGCGCTCACGAATACGCGGCGAATCCTACCATACTCGTCGCGCTCCACGCCCGGCTCGAGTCCCGCGGCGTCGATCTTGTTCCAGACGAGGATCTGCGGGATGCCGGCGGCGCCGATCTCCTCGAGCACCCGGTCTACATCCTCGGCCTGCTGCTCGCGCGCGCCGGCGGCGCTGTCCACGACGTGCAGCAGGAGGTCGGCGCGCACGGTCTCCTCCAGCGTGGCGCGGAACGCGGCCACCAGGCCGTGCGGCAGGTCGCGGATGAAGCCGACGGTGTCCGAGATGACCACGGACCCCGCCTCCGGCAGCCAGAGGCGGCGCGTCGTGGTGTCGAGCGTCGCGAACAGCTGGTCCGCCTCGTAGGCGCCCGCGCGCGACAGCTGGTTGAACAGGGTGGACTTGCCTGCATTGGTGTACCCCACCAGCGACACCGAAAGCACCTCGCCCCGCGCGCGCGCGCGGCGCTGCACGCCGCGGCGGTGGCGGAACTGCTCCAGCTTGCCCTTGAGCATGCGCATCCGGTCCGCGATCATGCGCCGGTCGAGCTCGATCTGCTTCTCGCCGGGGCCGCCGGTCTTGCCCAGGCCGCCGCGCTGGCGCTCGAGGTGCGTCCAGCCGCGCACCAGGCGCGTCGACAGGTGCTGCAGCTGCGCCAGCTCGACCTGCAGCTTGCCTTCGTGGGTCTTGGCGCGCTGCGCGAAAATCGTCAGGATCAGCTCGGTCCGGTCCAGCACCGTCCGCTCGAGCACTTTCTCGAGGTTGCGCTGCTGCGCGGGCGACAGGGCGTGGTCGAAGATCACGGTGGCCGCGTTCAGGGCGTCGGCCGCCAATGCGATTTCCCCGACCTTGCCGCTGCCGGCGAAATACTTGGCGTCGGGCCGCTGGCGCCGGCCACCCACCAGCACATGGCGCCGCACGCCGGCGCTCTCGGCCAGCCGCACCAGCTCTTCGGCGGCGTCCCCCGGGACGCCTTGGCCGAAATCCAGGCTGACCAGGACGGCAGCCCGGTTGTCGCGGGGCGCCGCGGGGATCAAGCGTCCTTGTCGGGCTCGGTGCCGAGGCTCACGGCGCGCGAGGGCACCACCGTGGAGATGGCGTGCTTGTAGACCATCTGCGTCACGGAATTGCGCAGCAGCACCACGTACTGGTCGAAGGATTCGATCTGTCCCTGCAGCTTGATGCCGTTCACGAGGTAGATCGACACGGGAACGTGTTCCTTGCGCAGGGTGTTCAGGAACGGGTCTTGTAGCAGCTGCCCCTTGTTGCTCATGTTAATGCCTCACTCGCGTGGGGTGGATGGCTACTGTAATGGATTCCAATGTGCTTTTCTACACCGGGTGCGTCGGCGGCTGCACGTCGCCGCACTGCGCGCGATGGCGCAATGCATGGTCCATCAGCACGCAGGCGAGCATCGCCTCGGCGATCGGCGTGGCGCGGATGCCGACGCAGGGGTCGTGGCGGCCGGTGGTCTCGACCGTCGTGGCGTTGCCGTCGACGTCGAGGGTGCGCCTCGGCAGGCGGATGCTGGAGGTGGGTTTCAGCGCGATCGACACCGTCACGTCCTGTCCGGTGGATATGCCGCCGAGCACGCCGCCATTGTTATTGGTGAGGAACCCCTGCGGCGTCATCTCGTCACCGTGCTCGCTGCCCTTTTGCCCCACCGCGGCGAAGCCGGCGCCGATCTCGACGCCCTTCACGGCATTGATCGACATCATGGCGGCCGCGATGTCGGCATCGAGGCGCCCATACACCGGCTCGCCCCAACCCACCGGCACCTTGTGCGCCATGACGTTGACGCGCGCACCGCAGGAATCGCCGCTCGCGCGCAGCTCGTCCATGAACGCCTCGAGCGCCGCGACCCTGCCGGCATTGGGCGCGAAGAACGCGTTGGCGCCGACCGCATCCCAGTCCGCGAACGGGATGCGATGCGGGCCGAGCTGCGCGAGGTAGCCGCGCACGAGCACGCCGTAGCGCTCGGTCAGCCATTTGCGGGCAATCGCCCCCGCCGCGACGCGCACCACGGTCTCGCGCGCGGAGGCGCGCCCGCCGCCGCGCGGGTCGCGCACGCCGTACTTCTGCCAATAGGTGTAATCGGCATGCCCCGGGCGGAACTTGCGCGCGATCTGCGCGTAGTCCTTCGAACGCGCGTCCTCGTTGCGGATCAGAAAGCCGATCGGCGTGCCCGTGGTCCTGCCCTCGAACAGCCCGGAGAGGATTTCCACCGTGTCGGTCTCGCGGCGCTGCGTGACGTGGCGCGAACTGCCGGGCTTCCTGCGGTCGAGCTCCTTCTGCAGGTCGGCCGCGTCAAGCGCCAGGCCCGGCGGACAGCCGTCGACCACGCCGCCGTAGGCGGGTCCGTGCGACTCGCCGAACGAGGTGACGCAATACAGCGTGCCGAAGCTGTTGCCGGACATGCCGACGATTTTACACGCCGCCCTCGAAGAAGCGCCGCGTCTCGAACACGCCCGCCGCGAAGGCGCGGCCGTTCGCGCGCAGGGCGCGTTTCAGGACGAAATCGAACAGCAGCGGATTGTGCGAGCGGATCTCGGTCAGCACCGGCGCGGCGGCCGCCTCGAGCAGGCCCAGCGACACCAGGTACTCGACCGAGAAGATCGGCATCAGCCCGGGCAAGGGATAGTCCGAGCCGTTCAGCAGTCGCGCATGCCATTCGGTCCGCTCGATGACGCGCGCCAGCGTGCCACCCGCGCGATTCACCTGCGTCATCGCCGACACGTCGCCGTACAGCCGCCCCGCGTAGCGCGGCTCGTCCATCAGCCGCTCGAACAGCACGAAGCTGTCCACTACCGGTCCGTTCGCGCCGCGGTCGAGATCGCGGTCTTCGCCGAGCGACGCGCAATGCGCCACGACCACGCGCACGCCCGCGTCGAGCGCGCGGCGCAATCGCAGCGCATTGCCGTACGCGTGCGTGTCGGCACCCATCACCGCGCGCTCCTCGCCCGCGTGCGAGATGAGTGGCATGCCGAGGCGCGCGGCTGCGCCGTAGTAGCGGTCGCACAGCGCCGAGGCCGGGTCGATGCCCATCGCCGCCGGCAACCACTTGACGGCGCGGGCGCCTTCGCGTTTCGCGCGCTCCAGCGCTTGCACGCAGTCCTTGCGATAGGGATGGATCGACGCCACCCACTCGAACACCTGCGGGTGCGCCCGCGCCGTATCGCGCGCGTAAGCATCCGGCACATAAAAACCGGAGCGCTCCCATTGCGCCACGCCGCGCTCGTCGTGCGTGCGATCGAACGCGAACAGCAGCAGCTTCGCGCCCGCGCGCATGCCGTCCATCAGATTGAGCATGCGCTCGACATAGGCGCGATCGACACTGCCGGGGGCCTGGTGCGCGCAGCCGGCATTGAGGAAAAACAGGCGCCGCGCGTACTCGCCGGGGTGCAGCAGGCTTTCCATGCGCGGATTGACCACCACGCCGCTGCCCGCATCGCCGGTGCCGACGAGATGCGCGTGGGCGTCCCACATCCGGGCGGGGTCGATGCCCTCCCAGGCCCGGCGCACGAGCTCGTGATCGGCGAGGCGGCGCGGCAGGCGTGCGAGGCACGGATTCCACAGCCCCTGCTCGGGCCAGTGGCGCCAAACGACGCCGCCGGCCGCGGCGGCCCCGAGCGCGGTCGCGCCTAGGAGAAACCTCCTACGCGGGCCAATTCTTGATGTACCCCTTGAGCATCTTGTTCTCGAAGTCCTGCTCTTCGAGCACCGCCTTGGCGACGTCGCGGAACGAAATGACGCCCAGGAGCTTGCCGTCCTGCACCACCGGGAGGTAGCGCGCGCCCGATTCGAGCATGGTGCGGCGCAGATCGTTCACTTCCATGTCGGGCGTCGCGGTAACAGGATCGCGCACCATGATCTCGCCCACGCGCACGTCCCCGAGGGTGCCGTGGCGCTGCGCCAGCGCCTGCAGGATCTCCCGGAACGTCAGCACGCCCGACATGCGTCCCTGATCGAGCACGATAAGCGAGCCCAGGTTCTGCTCCGACATCGTCTTCACCGCGTCGACCGCGCGGCCCGAAGGCTCGATGGTCAGCAGCCGGTTGCCCTTGACCCGCAGGATCTCCTTGACTTGCATGCCGACCTCCCATGGTCGAGCCGTCCGCCAAGGATGTTAGTGCTAAATCAGCAGCGCAGCCAGTCCCAGCAGCAACCCCATGCTCACCACGTCGGTGGCGGTGGTGAGGAAGATGCTGGAGGCGGTCGCCGGGTCGAAGCCCAGGCGCTTGAGGGCGAGCGGCACGATAGCGCCGGACACTCCGCTGGCCACACAGGAAAAGACCATCGCCACGAACACCACGAAGCCCAGCAGGAACGGATGCGCCGACTCCTGGCTGCTCGCGGTCAGATACATGCCGATCGCCGCGATCACGCCGACGCCCACGCCGTTCAGCAGCCCCAGGCCCGCCTCCTTCGTGATCAGTATGCGCTCCGAACCGGGCTTCAATTCGCCGATGGTCATGCCGCGCAGCGTCACCGCGAGCGCCTGGCAGCCCGTATTGCCCGACTGCCCGGCGAGCACCGGCAGGAACAGGGCCAGGATCACCAGGCGATCCAGCGTGTCCTGAAAAACGCCGACCACTGCGGCAGCGAGGAACGCCGTGAGCAGGTTCAGCTGCAGCCAGGGATGGCGCAGGAACAGGCTGCGGCGCCAGGGCGTGCCCAGGCGCTCCTCCTTCTCCACGCCGACCATGCTGCCGGGCTGCGCCGAGAGGTCGAACGCACGCGCTTCGAACATGCTCTGGCCGCGCACCAGGCCGCGGATGCGGTTCTCGGCGTCCACCACCGGGTACACGGGATAGTGCCGGTCGAGCACCTGCTTCATCGCGTCGTCGAGCGAGGTCGGCGCGTGCAGCGAGAACACGTCGGTGAGCATCACGTCGCGCAGCGCCATCGCGCGCTCGTTGAACAGGAGGTCGCGCATGGTGACGATGCCGAGCAGGCGCTCGTCGTCGTCCACCACGTAGATGTAGGTGATGAAGGCGAGCTTCACCAACTCGTGCAGCGCCTCGATCGCCTGGCCCACCGTCGCCGCTGGCGGGAACGCCGCGTACACCGGCTCCATCATGCGGCCGATGGTGCCCTCGTCGTAGAGGGCGTTGCGCTGCCACTGGCGCGCGGTCTCCAGCGGCGCGGCGGCGAGCGCGCGCTCGCGCGTCTCGGGCGGCAGGTGTGCGAGCACGTCCTGCGCGAATCCCGGCGCGAGCTTGAGCAGCGCCGCCGCCACTTCGGCGCCGCCGTAGTGCGCGAGCTTCTCCGCGGCGCCTTGCGGCGCGCGCAACTTCACCTCGTCGGCGAGATCGATGGCCGAGCGCTGGATGGTGGGACGATCGATCGATTCCACGGGACCTCCCTTTGGCTTACCGGCGCTACAGGCCGGCCGCGTCGGCGACCAGCGTGCGCAGTTCCCGGCGCAGACGCGCCTTCACGGCGGCATGGCCCGCGCTGCGCGCGAGATTCTTCAGTTCCCAGGGGTCGCGCTCCAGATCGTAGAGCTCGTCGAGCTCTCCCGCGGTGTCGCGATTCACCCAGTGGATGAGCTTGTAGCGATCGGTACGCACGGACTTGTAGGTCATGCCCACCAGCCACGGCATCGCCTGCTCGGCCCAGTACTCGACGAGAAACGACTTGCGCCAGCCCTTGCGCCGGCCGGCGAGCAGCGGCACGAGCGATCGTCCCTGCACCTGCGGCCCCGGCTTGCCGCCGGCGAGCTCGATCAGGGTCGGCGCGATGTCCTGGCACAGGACCAGGTCGCGGTTGCGCGAGCCGGCCTTAGCCTTGCGCGGGTAGCGCAGCAGGAAGGGCGCGCGAATGCCCTCTTCATAAGCGAAGCGGCGCTCGGGCCCGAGGCCATGCTCGCCGAAGAAGTAGCCGTTGTCGCCCAGGAACAAGATCAGGGTGTCGTCGAGCTTGTCTTGCCGCGCCAGCGACTCGAGCAGCATGCCCACGCCCTCGTCCACCGAGGCCATCATGCGCGCGCGCTGGCGGATTTCCTCTTGCGAGCCGGCCTGGATGGAGGCGAGCACCGCGCGCGCTTTCTCTCCGCCCCTGAGCTCGAACGCCTCTGTCCACGCGGGCGCCTGCTTCACCAGCTCGCGCGTGGAGCGCATGTTCGGGGTCTTGCGGAATTTCGCATTCACGTACAGGCCGCGATGCCGCTCGGCGGGCATGTACCCGCCGAAGCGCCCCATGTCGAGCGTGCCGTCGGCGGCTTGGTGCGCATCGGGGTGCACCGCCTTGTGCGCGAAGAACAGCGCGAAGGGCTTGGTGCGCCGGCGCTCGACGTACGCCAGCGCCTCCTGATTGAGCAGATCGGTCATGTAGCCGGCGCGCTGTTCGTACTTGCCGTTCACGTTCAGCGCCGGGTCGACGAGGCTGCCGTGGCCGTCGAAGCTCACCCAGTGGTGGTAGCCCGGGCGCGGCATGCCGTCGTTGCCCATGTGCCATT
>Ga0209705_10000045_pt1 | contig 58780 bp, 57 predicted proteins | sample PPLLaktember2015_5_FD_187262 | JGI IMG/M metagenome (GOLD analysis project Ga0209705, IMG submission 187262) | Freshwater sediment microbial communities from Prairie Pothole Lake near Jamestown, North Dakota, USA - PPLs Lake P8 Core (1) Depth... | ecosystem: Environmental > Aquatic > Freshwater... | reverse complement strand
CCACGCAGATCGCCCTTCACCAGCGTGATGCCCGCGCTTTCCATGGCGACGTCGGTCCCCGTTCCCATGGCGATGCCGACATCGGCTTGCGCGAGCGCGGGCGCGTCGTTGATGCCGTCGCCCGCCATCGCCACGATTCGTCCCTCGGATTGCAGGCGCTTCACATGTTTCGCCTTGTCCTCGGGCAGTACTTCGCCCACCGCCTCGTCGATGCCGAGCTGACGCGCCACAACCGCGGCCGTGCGCTTCGAATCGCCGGTGAGCATGACGACGCGCACGCCGCCCTTCTTCAGCTCGGCGATCGCCTCGGGCGTGCTTTCCTTCACCGGGTCGGCGACCGCGGCAATGCCGTAGGTTCGACCGTCGAACGCGAAGAAGACGACCGTCTTCGCCTCGCTGCGCCACTGCTCGGCGCGCGCTTCCCAAGCGCCGATGTCCGCACCGCGCTGCGCAAGAAACGCGCGGCTGCCGACCAGCACCGCCCGCCCGCCGATGCGCGCCTCGACGCCCAAGCCGTTCACGGCGTCGAAGCTTTCGGCCCGCGCCGGGCTGACGCCACGCGACTTCGCCCCCTGCACGATCGCGGTCGCGATCGGGTGCTCGGAGAGCTGCTCGACGCCCGCCACGAGCGCGAGCGCCTCGGATTCTTCCATGCCCTCGCAGACGAAATCGGTGAGCGCAGGCTTGCCGAGCGTGAGCGTGCCGGTCTTGTCCACGACCACCGTGTCGATCTTGCGCATGTGCTCGATGGCCTCGGAATTGCGGAACAGAATCCCCATGCCGGCGCCCCGCCCCATCGCCACGGTCATTGAAATCGGCGTGGCGAGCCCCACCGCACAAGGACAGGCGATGATCAGCACGGCCACCGAATTGAGGAGCGCGTAGCTCAGCGCGGGCTCGGGACCGAAGATCCACCACACGACTGCCGTGATCAGCGCGATGACCACCACGGTCTGCACGAAGTAGGCGGCGATCAGGTCGGCGAGGCGCTGGATCGGCGCCTTGGTACGCTGCGCCTCAGACACCATGTGCACGATGCGAGAAAGGAGCGTCTCGGCGCCCACGCGCTCGGCACGCATGACGAGCGACCCGCTGCCGTTCAGCGTCGCCCCGGTGACGCGGTCGCCGGGATTCTTTGCCACCGGCACGGGCTCGCCGGTGATCATGGATTCGTCGACGCGGCTCGCGCCCTCCAGCACCGTGCCGTCGACCGGGATCTTCTCGCCGGGCTTCACGCGCAGCCGGTCGCCCTTGTGCACGGCGTCGAGCGACACCTGCTCCTCGCTGCCGTCCTCCTGCAGCCGCCAAGCGAGATTGGGCGCGAGCTCGAGGAGCTGCCGGATCGCCTGGCTCGTCCGCCCCATGGCGCGCAACTGCAGCACTTCGCCCACCATCACCAGCGTGACGATCACGCCGGCCGCCTCGAAGTAGGTGCCTACCGAGCCGTCGTGCTCGCGGAACTCCTGCGGAAAGATGCCTGGAAACAGGATCGCGACAAGGCTGAACAGATACGCGAGCCCGACGCCGAGGCCGATGAGCGAATACATGTTCAGCCGCCAGCCGCGGATCGAGCGCGCGAACTTGACGAAGAAAGGCCAGCCGACCCACAGCACCACCGGCGTGCCGAGCACGAACTCGACCCAGCCGCGCACGCGCGGCGCGAGACCGAACGGCTCCGCGATGCCAACCATCGGTGACATGGCGAGGATCACCATGGGAATCGAAAGCGCCACGCCGACCCACATGCGCCGCGTGTGGTGGCGCAGCTCAGCATTATCCTCCTCGGCTGCGCCCACCGGCACGAGCGCCATGCCGCAGATCGGGCAGTCGCCGGGGGCGTCCTTCAGCACCTCGGGGTGCATGGGGCAGGTGTACTGCGCGCCCGCGGGCGCCGGCTTCTCTGCCGCGGGCGCGTGATGATTATGGTGAGCGTGCGCGGCGTGCCCGACGTAGCGCTCCGGCTCCTTGCCGAACGCGTCCAGGCAGTGCCTGGAGCAGAAGTAATAGCTCGTGCCGTCGTGCTCGAGCTGGCCGGCCGCCTTCGCCGGCTCCACTTGCATGCCGCAAACGGGGTCTTTCGCCGTCATGGTTCGCGCCCTTGCGCCCGGGGCCGGTCGCTCAGGCGACGCAATGCGCGTGCGCCTTCGTCGCCTTCCATAGCTTCGTCCCCACGTAGCCGATGCCCGCGGCGTTGAACGCGAGCCCAACCCAGAAAAGTTCCACCTGGAACTGCGCCGCGAAGGCGACCAGCCCGGTCGCGCCGAGCAGCGGCGCAACGTTCGCGAGGTAGTGCGCGCAGCACGAGATCATTGCGGCCATGGACGTGGTGCCCGAGGCGGCGATGACGGCGCCCGCCTCCTTCGCACGGCTCACGACCTCGCGCAACTTGAGAAACTGCGCCACCTGCACGCCGAAGCCCGCGGCGAGCGGCACGATGTAGTACCAGAACTCGCCGAACTGGGAGAGCGTGAAGCTCCAGCCCGAGATGAGCGCCAACAAGCCGAAGTAAAGCGCGAGCAGCATGCCGAAGGCGCCGGCTCCGGCCCCTGCGGGCCGGGAGATTGCGAGGGCAGTGGCCATCGATCGTTCCTATTTCAGGGTCCAGCGGAATACGCGCGCCGCGCTCTCGCCCGGTCGGCGGATTTGCAGCTCGAATGCGCCCGGGGCGGGCCCCAGGGCCTTGAATCGCAGCACGCCCTGGCGGTGATGGCCGCCGGGCGGCGCGCCCTCCCAGGCGATGGGCGCGTATCGCGTGCCCCGTGCGTCCACCAGTACCGAGTCCTTCACGAGGTCGTCGCTCAGGTCCCGGCTGTGCGTATCGAGCACGACGGCAAACGCCCAGGTAGCCGCGCCCGGCGTAACGTCTTTCGGCGTGACCTTGACCGTGACGCCCGCCGCGCTGCTCGTACGCGCGTCGAGCCCGGCGGCCCCGTCGGCGCCCGCGAATGCGAACGCCGCCACGGCGACAAGGGCGCCGCGAAGCGCCTTCTTGACTGTGGTCATGTCAGCCCCCCAAGTCGCGCCGGCGCGCGTCGAACTCCTGCTTGTCGATCTCGCCGCGCGCATAGCGCTCGCGGAGAATCGTCAGTGCACGGTCACTTTCCGTGCTCCGACCGCCGCCACTGCCGAAGAGCCATTTCGCCAGCACCACGATGCCGAGGATGATCAGGAACCACCACAGCACCATGTGCACGATGCCGAACCAGCTCCAGCCGCCGCCCCAACCCATCATGTCGCCGTACATGGCCCGCTACCGCGGGCCGCGGCCGCGCCAGCCGCGCCCCATCTGTTCGCGCTGCTCGGGCGTGAGCACCGCATCGATCCGCTTGCGCGACTGCAGTGAGAGCTCGAACATTCCCTTCCGCGCTTCGGCCATCTGCTCGTAGGCCTTGCGCGCTGCCTGCTCGTCGATCGGGCCGGGTCCGAAGGCCTGCGACATCGGGCCGCCCTGCTGATGCATCCGGCCCATCAGCTCCCAGTGCTTCTGCGCGAGCTCCTGCTGGATCTCGGAAATCTTCGCGCGCTGCTCGTCAGAGAGGTTGAGGCCGTACCCATAGTTCGGCCCGTACCCGCCCATCATCCCCGATCCCATGCCGTAGCCCGGCCCGTACCCGCCCATCATCCCCGGTCCCATGCCGTAGCCCGGCCCGTAGCCGCCCATCATCCCCGGGCCCATCCCGGCACCAGGGCCGTAGCCGCCCATCATCCCCGGGCCCATGCCAAAGCCGGGGCCGTATCCGGGGCCATAGCCTTGGCCGTCGCCCGGCCCGTATCCGCCCATCATTCCAGGGCCCATGGGCTGGGAGCACGCGGCTGTGCCGGTGCCAAGCAGCAGGGCAGCCGAGACTGCAAGCAGTTTGCGTTTCATTTTCGACTCCTTTCGTTCATTGGATTGGCAGACGGCGCACGGCGCTCAGGCGGCCGCAACGCCTCGATGAAGCAGGATGACCGCCGCTCAGCGCCGGATGCGGGCTGAGCGCGCGTAGAAGGATAGAGAGGGGGGAACAAAGCCCGGCGGGTGCCAGGTGACACCGGCCGACGCGACCGCGTCATGGGCAGCAACCAGCACGGGCGCTGCCAATGCCGGCTGGCCGTCGCCGAAGCCGGGTGCGACAGCGGTGGCGCTCAGTCCAACCAGAGAGCGATCTTCGAGCTCGGCACAGCAGGGCTCGGGCTCATGGCCATGAAAATCCGCAGTCGCGTGAGTGTGCGCCCCTGGCCCGTCGTGCGCAGCGCCAGCAGCCTGCACATCGCACAGAGGGCGAAGCAGCAGGAACAATACCGCCGACAGCGCAAGAAACCGCTTCATCGCAGGTAGTGGGACTTGCTCACACTGTGCATGTTCCTCGCGGCAACTCCCGGCCGGTTGATCTAAATCAACCGAGTTCGCGTATGTACCCGCTTTTCCGGGGAATGCCTTCGCGTGTAAACACGTATACCGATGCCGGCGGCAGATTGCGCAGCGTGAACCCATGCCGGCGCGCACGCAGGCCGAGCCTGCGCATCACCTCCTCGGCGACCGGCGCCACCGGGCCGTAGGTGAACTGGACGAACGATCCGTCCGCCGGCATCAGCCCGAAGGCGGCCGACAGAATCGCGTACTGCGCTTCGCGGCTCATCGACAGCAGCCCCAGGCCGCTCACCACGGCCTGCACCGGCGCCTTGCGCGCGAACGACACGACCTCCGCCATGTGATCCATGCCCCGGGCGTCGCCCCGCACCACCGCCAGGCCCGGAAAGCGCCGTGACAGGTAGCGATGCAGGCTGGGGTTGAATTCGATCGCCAGCAGGTCGTCGACGGCGATGCCATGCTGCAGCAGAGTGCGGGTGAGCGCGCCGGTGCCGGCGCCCAACTCGATCACACGCCGCGTCCCCGGTGGGATCGCCCGCACCATGCGACGGTTCAGAAAGCGGCTGCTCGGCGAGAAGGCGGCGGTCGACAGCGGGCGCGAGAGCCATTGGCGAAAAAAGATCCAGAGCTCCTCGCGGCGCGAGCCGAGGCCGGCATCCACGGCGATGTGCCGCCGGTAGGTGCGCCTGAGCAGCGGTATTGCGACGAATGCCGTCGCCAGCAGCGTGAATACCTGGAGCGCGTCGGAGTACTGGCTCATTGGCGGTATCTGGGGCGCCTCATGATAACGCGTGTGCCGGGGGAGCGCATCGGTCCGCCCGCCGGAGGGGTCACTGCGCCTTCTCGATCGAGGTCACCGTGTACGCGCCGCCCACCTTGTCGGCTGAGAACCTCACCTTGTCGCCCGCCTTTACCGCTTCGAGCATCGCCGCGTCCTTGACCTGGAACACCATGGTCATGGGCGGCATGTCGAGGTTCTTGATCTCGCCGTGCTTGAGGGTGATCTTCTTCGCGTCCTTGTCCACCTTGCGCACCTCGCCGTCGGCCATGTCTCCGGCCGCGAGCGCCGGCAGTGCAGCAAGTACAAGGGTTACCAGTACTTTTCTCATCTCAGTGCCTCCTGCCATGGTGATGGCCGCCTTCGCCCGCGCCGTAGCCGCGCAGGCACCCACAGTACTCCGATGTTCATCATTTCACGACCAACTTTCCTATCATTCCGGCCTCGAAATGCCCCGGGATCAGGCAGGCGAAATGGAACGTTCCCGCCTGGGTAAAGCGCCAGCCGATCTCTCCGGTCTCGCCGGGATCCACGTGCGCCATGTACGGCTCGTCGTGCTCCATGCCGGGAAACTTCTTCATCAGCTCGGCGTGCTTTTTCAGTTCGTCCAGTGTACCGAGCACCATCTCGTGCAACACTTGCCCCTTGTTGGCGGCGATGAAACGTACGACCTCGCCGCGTTTCACCATGATCCCGGACGGCGTGAAGCGCATGGCGTCCGTCATGTCGATGCGGATGGTGCGCGTTGCCGTCTTCGGATCCGCGGCGGTGCCGAAGGGCGTCTGCTCGGCCTTCGAGTAGTCGATGGCATGAGGAGACTGCGCCTTCTCGCCATGGGCGAGGCCCAGTGTCGGATACGCGAACAGCGCGGCAAGCAACAGTCGTCTCATCCCTATTCCTTAGTGTCCGGCGTGGCCGGAAGGTTTGCGGACGTTCACAGTAACTTCCTCGCGCGGCGCCGGCGCCTTGCGCTCGGCGCGCGGGGCCTGCCCTGCCCACTCGTGCGCCACCGTCCCCGGCGGGTGCTTGTACCAGCCCGGGTCCTGGTAGTCGGTGCGCGCGAGGCCTTCCCGCACCTTCACGACGCTGAACATGCCGCCCATCTCCAGCGGCCCGAAGGGCCCCGCCCCGGTCATCATCGGCAAGGTGTTGTCGGGAAGCGGCATCTCCATCTCGCCCATGTCGGCCATGCCGCGCTCGCCCATCACCATGTAGTCGGGCACCAGTCGCATGATTTTCTCGGCTACGCCGCGATGGTCCACGCCGATCATCGTCGGCACGTTATGCCCCATGGCGTTCATCACGTGATGCGACTTGTGGCAATGTATCGCCCAGTCGCCGGGCGCGTCCGCCACGAACTCGAAGGCGCGCATCTGCCCCACGGCGACGTCCACGGTGACCTCGGGCCAGCGCGCCGATTTCGGCACCCAGCCGCCGTCGGTGCAGGTGACTTCGAAGTCGTGGCCGTGCATGTGGATCGGGTGGTTGGTCATGGTGAGGTTGCCGAAGCGGATGCGCACGCGATCGCCTTTTCGCACCACGAAGGGATCGATGCCCGGGAAGACGCGCGAGTTCCATGACCACAGGTTGAAGTCGAGCATGGTGTTCACGCGCGGCGTGTAGCTCCCGGGGTCGATGTCGTAGGCATTCAGCAGGAACACGAAGTCGCGGTCCACGCGCATGAACTTCGGGTCGCGCGGGTGCACGACGAGAAAGCCCATCATGCCCATCGCCATCTGCACCATCTCGTCGGCGTGCGGGTGGTACATGAAGGTGCCCGACTTCTTCATCTGGAACTCGTAGACGAAGGTCTTGCCGACGGGGATCTGCGGCTGCGTGAGTCCGCCCACGCCGTCCATGCCGTTCGGCAGCAGGATCCCGTGCCAGTGGATGGTGGTGTGCTCGGGGAGCTTGTTGGTGACGAAGATGCGCAGCTTGTCGCCCTCGACGCACTCGATCGTCGGCCCGGGCGACTGGCCGTTGTAGCCCCAGAGGTTGGCGGTCATGCCGGGCGCCATCTGCCGGCGCACCGGCTCCGCGACCAGGTGGAACTCCTTCCAGCCGTCCTTCATGCGCCACGGCAGCGTCCAGCCGTTCAGCGTCGCAACCGGGTTGTACGGACGTCCGTTCGTCGGATAGAGCGGCGGCGCCATGTCGGGGGAGTCCATCAGCGGCGCCTCCGGCAGCGAGGCGGCTTGCGCCCGGGACACCAGCGCCGCGCCGAACAGGCCCGCCGCGGAAGACCGAAGAAAGTTTCTGCGTGAAGTCATCGGGGCAATCCTTCAGTGGCCGCCGTCGGCGGGCGCCGCGGGCAATGCGGCTTTCATGGGGGTACCGGTCGCGCCGGGCGATCCGGTCGTGAGCGCCATCTGCAGGTCGGCTTCCGCGATCCAGAAATCGCGCTGCGCCTCGAGGTAACCATTGACGCTCGCCACGGCGTCGCGCGCATCGGCGAGCAACTCGAACACCGACGACAGCATGCCGTTGTAGCGCAGCAGCATCTCCTCCGAGATGCGCTTCCTCAGCGGCACGATCTCGTCGCGGTAGTGCCGCGCGAGGTCGAACGCCGTGCGGTAGGCGCCATAAGTCTCGCGCACTTCCGAGCGGGCGCGGATCGCGGTGTCCGCAGCGCGATCGACTGCCTGCATATAGAGGTACTCCGCCCGTGCGGCACGAGCGCCGCCGAAGTCGAAGATCGGGATGCGTAGCTCGACCTCCCAGCCGCGCTGCACCGGCCCGTCGTCCTCGCGGTTGCGCAGCGCGCCGACTTCGAGCAGGTCCACGTAACGCGTGACGCGCGTCAGGCCCAGAGACTTGGCGAGCCCCTCGGTTTCGTGTCGCGCGGCTTGCACGTCGAGCCGCTGCGCGAGCGCCTTCGCCTCCAGCTCGCCCGCTTCGCGCACAGCCTGCGGCAACTCCGGCAGCCGGTCCGGCAGGGCAAACTGCACCTGCTCGCCCCAGAGCCCCATGAGGCGCGTGAGCTTCTCGCGCGCGGCGAGTGCCGCCTGGCGCGAGCGCGCAAGCTGCGCGGTCGCTTCGGCGTAGAACGCCTGCTCGCGCGCCTGCGTGAGCAGCGGCCAGTTGCCCACCTGGGCCATGCGCCGCGCAAGGTCCGCGCTCGCCTCGGCGGCGAGCTGCACGTCCTCCAGGTACGTCGTGGTCTGTTGCGCAGCAACCGCTTCGAACCAGGCCTTGCGCGTCTCGAGCGCGTGGCGCAGCGTCTCCTCCGCGGCGCGCCGCCGGGCGGCCGCGAAGCGCTTTTCCTGCGCCCGCGTGGAAAGGGGGATCGCGAGCAGCCCGAGCACGTCGAAGAACACGCTCGCCTCGCGCTCGACCTCGTCGCCCCGCGTGAGCCGCGCGAAGGAGAAAGTCGGTCCCCGCCAGCGGCTCGCCTGCACCAGGTCGGCCTCGGCGATGCCGAGCTCCGCGTACCGCGCCTGAAGCCCTGGATTGTTGAGCAGCGCGACCTGCGCCGCCGCTTCGGGCGTCAGCGGCCGGGCGAGCAGTTCCTTCACTCGCGCAGCGACCGAGTCCCCCTCATCGGCGGAGCGGACCCATCTGGCGCCCGGCGCACCGCGCTCGGTCGCGGCCCGCTCGACCGTGCCGAAGCCGCCGTCCTCGCTGAACGTGGCGCAACCAGCCAGCAGCACCAGCCCCGACAGCGCGAGCGCCCTCATTTGCGCGCTCCCTGCCGCGCCTGCTCGCGCAGGATGCCGATGTGCCCGCCCACCCGCTCGACCTCGTCGTTCGCCTCTCGCCAGGGGATGCGCTTGGGTTCCTCGATCCTCCGGTATCCCTCGAACGCCGAGCGGTACACCGGCGCCTGGGACGTCGCCCGAGGATCGGCGGGATCCGGGCGCTTGCGCTCCTGTGCAACTGCATTGCCCGCGGCCAACGCCGCGAGCAGCAACCAATGTGCGTGCTTCATGTTCGCTTCCTTCGCAATGAATGACTCGCGCGCAGCACGTGGCCGCGGCGCCTCAGACTTCGGCGAAGCTAGGCGAGCGGAGGTCGGTCGAGCTGATCGAGGATGAACGCCGGCGCGCCGCGCTCGGCGGGGAACGCCAGATGCTGCGCCACCCGTTCCAGCACCACGGGCTGGCCGAACGAGGGCGCAAACGCCGCGTTCGAGCAGTGCTCGACGCAGGTGCTGCAGGAGGGCGCCGCCGGCTTGGCCGGCGGCTCGTCGCCGCCATGATGCCCGTGCGCATGGGCATCGTGCCCGTGCCCGGTTTCTGCTGGAACGGAAACCTCGTGGTGCCCAGCGGCGCACAAGCCGATGGTCACAGCCGCCACAGCCCGCAGGGGAATGAGGGCGACGAGGACCAGGACGGCAATGGTGCGAAGTGTGCGCGGCATGGAGGCCATTATGACATGCGGCATTCGCAGGAATTCCCGCCGGCCCGCCGTCTCAATGGTGGCTGTGGACCACGGCGTGTCCCTTGCCGCGGGCGATCAGCCAGCGATTCACCGGGAACGCCGCTACGGCGGCCACCGCGAGCGCGACGGCCAGGCTTGCCCAGAACAGCAGGCTGTCCAGCGGCGCGTCCATCGCCCCCGGGATGGCCAGCATGATCGCGTTGTCCACGATCTCCATCACGGTGATCGACGCAGTGTCGGCGGCGAGGGCGAGTTTCACGGCGCTCTTCCAGGGCATGGCCTTGAGCAGCGGCACCAATGTGAGCAGATAGCCGAACAAGAACGCGAGCGCGACGGCGAGCGCGATCGTCTCGACGTTGCCCCACCCCAGGGCAGTGCCGATCACCATGCCGAGGACTTCGCCAATTGCACAGCCGGTCAGGCAATGCAAGGTGGCGGACCAGGCGACGGCATTGAGTGACGGGGCGTGGTGCGCATGCATGGCGTGTTCGTGGTTCATGGGATCTCCCTGGGTCTTGGAGGCCGCAGCATCAACCCTCCCATGATGGGAAGGTCAAGCTGGCTCACGATTTCGCGACGTCCTCGAGGATCGGGCAGTCCTGCCCATCATCGCCTCCCCAGATCCCGCAGCACTTCCCGCGCGCAATTGTGCCCCGGCGCCCCGGTCACGCCGCCGCCGGGATGCGCGCCCGAGCCGCAAAGGTACAGGCCCTTCACCGGCGTGCGGTAGTCGGCGTGGCCGAGCATCGGCCGCGCCGACCACAACTGGTCGAGCGACAACTGGCCGTGGAAGATGTCGCCGCCGGTGAGACCGAACTCGCGCTCGAGGTCTGCGGGGGACAGCGCCGTGTGCGCGATCACGCTGTGCCTGAACCCCGGCGCATGTGATTCGACGACGTCGAAGATGCGCCCGACGGCCTCTTCCTTGCGCATGGCCCAATCCGCCTCCGGCGCGAAATGCTGGCAAAACAGGCTCGCCACGTGGGCGCCTTTCGGCGCAAGCGAATCGTCCATCGTGCTCGGAATGACCATTTCCACGATGGGGGCAGTCGCGATGCCTTCGGCGCGCGCCTCCAGGTAGGCACGATCCATGTAGCCGAGGGAAGGCGCCATGATGATCCCGGAGGCGTGGTGGGGCCCTTCCTGCGGAAGGCACGAAAAGCGCGGCAATGCCGACAGCGCCACGTTCATGCGGAAGGTGGCGGAGGCGCACTTGTAGCGCTCCATGCGCTCGCGGAAGTCGCGCGCCAGCAGGGCAGCGTCCACCATCTTCAGGAAAAGCCGCTTGGGGTCGACGTTGGCGACGATGGCGCGCCCGGCGATCTCGCGCCCATCCTCCAGCTCGACGACACCGGGCCGTACGCGGGCCACTGGCGCATGACAATCGATCTCCACGCCCAATCGCCGCGCTTGCGCAGCGAGCGCTTCGCTGATCGCGCCCATGCCGCCGATGGCGTGGCCCCACTGGCCGCGCTTGCCGTTGACCTCGCCAAAACAGTGATGCAGCAGCACGTAGGCGGTGCCCGGATGGTAGGGACTCGCGTAGTTGCCGACGACGGCATCGAAACCGAACACCGCCCGCGCCGCATCCGACTCGAACCAGTCTGCGAGCCATTCGGCGGCGCTGCGGGTAAACAATCCCAGCAGGTCGCGCCGCGCCTCGATGTCCAGCGCTTTCAGGCGGCGCCCGGCCTGCAGCGCGGCCCACACATCGCGCACGCCACCCCCTACGTTCGGCGGCGTCTCGAGCACCGTCGCGCGCAACACATCTGCGACGCGCTCGAGGGACGCCCAGTACGACGGCAGACGTTCGGCGTCGCTCGCGGAGAATTTCGCGAACTCGCGCTGCGTCGCCTCCAGGCCGCCGCCCACCTTCAGATAGCCGCCCTCGAGCGGCAGGAAGTTGGACAGCGGCCGCTCGACGAGCCTCAGGCCGTGCTCAGCCAATCGCAACTCGCGGATCACTTTCGCCTGCAGGAGGCTCACCGTGTACGCGGCGGCCGAGTTGCGGAAACCCGGGTGGAACTCTTCGGTGACGGCCGCGCCGCCGACGCGCGCGCGACGCTCCAGGACCTTGACCTTCAGCCCGCCGCGCGCCAGGTAGCAGGCGCAGGTGAGGCCGTTGTGCCCCGCGCCGACCACCACCGCGTCGTACCGGGTCACTCGACCGTGACGGACTTTGCCAGGTTGCGCGGCTTGTCCACGTCGGTGCCGCGCGCGAGCGCTGTGTGATACGCCAGGAGCTGCAGCGGCACGACGTGCAGGATGGGCGAGAGCAGGCCGTAGTGCTCGGGCAGGCGGATGACGTGCATGCCCTCCTGCGGCGCGATGCGCGTGTCGGCGTCCGCGAGCACGTAGAGTTCGCCGCCGCGCGCGCGCACTTCCTGCATGTTCGACTTCACCTTCTCCAGCAGCGCGTCGTTCGGCGCCACCGTCACCACCGGCATCTCGGCCGTCACCAGCGCAAGCGGCCCGTGCTTCAGCTCCCCTGCCGGGTAGGCCTCGGCATGGATGTACGAAATCTCCTTGAGCTTCAGCGCCCCTTCCAGCGCGATCGGATAGTGCAGCCCGCGGCCGAGAAAAAGCGCATGGTCCTTCTTCGCAAAGCGCTCCGACCAGGCCATCAGTTGGGGCTCGAGCGCGAGGACCGCCGCAACCGCGTTGGGCAGATGGCGCAGCCGCGCCATGTGCTGCTTCTCCGTCCGCGCCGGGAGCCGCCGGCGCAGCTTGGCGAGCACCAGCGCGAGCAGGAACAGGGCCGCCAGCTGGGTGGTGAAGGCTTTGGTCGAGGCGACGCCAATCTCGACGCCAGCGCGCGTAAGGAACACGAGCTGCGTCTCGCGCACCATCGAACTGGTGGGCACATTGCAGATGGCGAGGGTGCGCTTCTGCCCGAGCTTGCGCGCATGGCGCAGGGCCGCCAGCGTGTCGGCCGTCTCGCCCGATTGCGACACCACGACCACCAGCGTCGCAGGATCGGGCACGCTGTCGCGGTAGCGGTATTCGCTTGCGATCTCGACCTGCGTGGGCAGGCGTGCGAGCGACTCGATCCAGTTCTTCGCGGTCATGCCGGCGTAGTAGCTCGTGCCGCAGGCAAGGATGAGCACGCGCTGCGCGCCACGCAGCACGCGCGCCGCGCCCTTGCCAAAGGGCGCCGCAGATACCGACTCGATGCCCGCCAGCGTGTCGGCCAGCGCGGCGGGCTGCTCGAAAATCTCCTTTTGCATGTAGTGCCGGTAGGGGCCCAGTTCCACGGTCGCGGCACCCGCCTTGACGGTGCGCACCTCGCGCCGCGCCGGCCGGCCGGCCGCGTTCACGACGCGAAAGCCCTCCAGGTCGATCTCCGCCACATCCCCCTCGTCCAGGTATGCGATGCGGTCCGTGGTGCCGGCGAGCGCCAGCGCGTCCGAAGCGACGAACATCTCGTCCTTGCCCACGCCAACGACCAACGGACTACCGGCGCGCGCGCCGACCACGCGGTGCGGTTGGCTTTTCGCCACCACGGCGATCGCATAGGCTCCCGTCAGTCGCTTGACCGCGCGCTGCACCGCCTGGAACAGGTCGCCGTCGTACAGGCTGTGCACCAAGTGTGTCACCACCTCGGTGTCGGTCTGGCTGTCGAACTCGTAGCCCTTGGCTTTCAGTTCCGAACGAAGCTCTTCATAGTTCTCGATGATGCCGTTGTGCACCAGCGCGATTTCGCCGCGCGAGATCATGGGGTGCGCGTTGTGCGTAGCGGGCGCGCCGTGAGTAGCCCAGCGCGTGTGCGCGATTCCGGTCTCGGCCGCCAGGCGCTGTTTGCGCACTTGCGCGGCGAGATCCTCGACCCGGGCGACGCTGCGCACGCGCTCGAGATCTCCCGCGCGCAGCACCGCCACGCCGCAGGAGTCGTAGCCCCGGTACTCCAGCCGCCGCAGGCCCTCGATCAGCACCGGCAGGATGTCGCGCTTCGCCGCCGCGCCCACGATTCCGCACATGGCTATTTCTTCCGCAGCTTCCAGTTCGGCAGCGACACCTGCTTCGCGCGTGCCACGGTGAGCTGCCCCGGCGGCGTATTCTTGCTGATGGTCGAGCCCGCGCCGATGTAGGACCCCTTGGCGATGGTCACCGGGGCGATCAGGGTCGCATCCGAGCCAATGAACGAATCGTCCTCGATCACGGTGCGATGCTTGGCGACGCCGTCATAGTTGCAGGTGATGGTACCGGCGCCGATGTTTACGCGCGATCCCACTTCGGCGTCGCCGATATAGGTCAAATGGTTCGCCTTGGACCCGGCGCCGAGGCGGCTCGCCTTGACCTCGACGAAGTTGCCGATGTGCACATCCTCGGCGAGCCGCGCGCCGGGGCGCAGGCGCGCATAGGGCCCGACCCGGCAACGCATGCCGATCTGGGCGTCTTCGAGCAGCGAGAACGCCAGCACTTCGGTGTCCGCCTCCACCGTGACATTGCGCAGGATGCAATTCGGACCGATGCGCACCCGGTCGCCGAGCCTCACCGTTCCCTCAAAGACGCAGTTCACGTCGATGTGCACGTCGCGGCCGCACGCGAGCTCGCCGCGCACGTCGACACGCCCAAGGTCGGCGAGCGCCACGCCCGCCTCGAGCAGCTTTTTCGCCTGTGTGTCCTGGTAGGCACGCTCGAGCAGCGCCAGTTCGTGAGGCGAGTTCACCCCCGCCACTTCCCAGGGGTCCACGGCTTTCACCGTTTCAACCGCAACGTGGTCCTTGACGGCAAGGGAAATGACGTCGGTAAGGTAGTACTCCTTCTGCGCATTAGCGGGTTTGAGCCTCGACAGCCACGCGGCGAGGCGGTCCGCAGACGCGGCCAGGAAACCGGCGTACCACTCGCGGATGCGCAATTGCCTCGCGGTGGCGTCCTTGTGCTCGACGATGCGCTGCACGCGCTTGCGCGCATCGCGCACCACGCGGCCGTAGCCCGCGGGGTCGCTCAGATCGCAAGTGCACAGGGCAAGGCCCTTCTGCGACGCAGCCACCAGCTGCTTGAGCGTTTCGGCGCGCACCAGCGGCACGTCGCCGTTCAGCACCAGGACTTGCGCGCCGCGCGCCACCTTCGGCATTGCCTGGGCCAGCGCATGGCCAGTGCCGAGTTGCTCGGCCTGCTCCACCCAGGTCAGCCCCGCGCCCTCGAACGCGGCGCGAACCTCCTTGCCACCGTGTCCGTGCACCACGACGATCTGCGCGGGCTCGAGCGCACGCGCCGCGTCGATCACGTGGGCGAGCAAGGATCTTCCGGCCAGCCGGTGCAGCACCTTCGGCAGGGACGAATGCATGCGCTTTCCCTGCCCGGCGGCAAGCACGACCACGGCAAGCTTCATGGCGCGGATTCTAGCACCCGGAATCTGTCGAACTCATTGATAGATCATGGAAAACCGCTGTAACATGACCGCCACACAAGGGCTGGCACGGGTTGAACAACGAGTACTTCGAAATCAGCTTCCGGATGGTCGCCGCGCTCGGCGCCGGCGGCCTCATTGGCCTGGAGCGCAGTTTCCGCGGCCGCGCCGCGGGCTTCCGCACGCATGCGCTGGTATGCATTGCGTCGAGCCTGTTGATGCTGGTCACGGTGTACGAGCATCAGTGGTTCGCCGCCCAAGGCGCCTCTCGCGTGGTGGTGGACCCGACCCGCATGGCGCAGGGCATCATGACCGGTATCGGCTTCCTCGGCGCGGGCGTCATCGTCAAGGAAGGCCTGACCGTGCGCGGCTTGACCACGGCCGCATCGATCTGGGTGACCGCCGCGATCGGTATTCTTACCGGCATCGGCTTTTACTTCGCCGCGGGACTTGGCGTGCTGCTTACGCTGGGCACGCTGTCGGTGTTCCGCTGGATCGAAGGCAAGATGCCCACCGAGCTCTACGCCAACTTCACGGTGCGTTTCGCTCGGGAGGCCGTGATGCCCGAATCCACGCTGCGCGAGCTGGTCGCCCGGCACGGCTTCTCGGTCTCCAACCTCAATTACCGGGTGGTCGGCGACGGCCGCCTGTTCGAGTACCGGATGGTGATGCGCACGCTCAAGGCCGACAACACGCGCTCGCTCTCGCAGACCCTGAACGGCGAGGCGGGAGTTATCGAGTACCGCATCGCCCCCACCAGCGACTGAACTAGCGCGGCAGCTCGCTCGCGCCCATCAGGAATTCGTCCACCGCGCGCGCCGCCTGGCGCCCCTCGCGGATCGCCCAGACCACGAGCGATTGGCCACGGCGCATGTCGCCCGCGGCAAAGACCTTGTCCACCGTCGTGCGGTAGGCGACGGCGCCCTCGGTGTCCGCGCGCGCATTGCCGCGCACGTCTTTCTGCGCGCCGAATGCTTCCAACACCGACTGCACCGGCGAAACGAAGCCCATGGCGAGCAGCACGAGGTCGGCCGGCATCTCGAACTCCGAGCCCGCAACTTCCACCGGCTTGCCGTCCTTCCATTCCAGCCGCACTGCGCGCAGCGCCTTTACCCGGCCGTTCTCCCCGAGCAACGCCTTGGTGGCGACCGACCAGTCGCGCGCCGCGCCTTCCTCATGGGATGACGAGGTCCGCAACCGCGTCGGCCAGTAGGGCCACACCGGATTGAGCTCCGGGTCGGGCGGCATGGGCAGAAGCTCGAACTGCGACACCGATGCGGCGCCGTGGCGGTTGGACGTGCCCACGCAGTCCGAACCGGTGTCGCCGCCGCCGATGACGACGACATGCTTGCCGCTCGCCCAGAGGTCGTCCACGTTCTTGTCGCCCGCCACGCGCCGGTTCTGCAGCGGCAGGAAGTCCATGGCGAAGTGCACCCCGTCGAGGTCGCGTCCCGGCACCGGCAGGTCGCGCGGCAGCTCGGCGCCACCGGCGAGGACGACGGCGTCGAAGTCCTTCAGCATCTTTTGCGCCTCCACCGGACGCGCCTGGCGGTTGCCCGCGCCCACGGGCGCGGCTCCGATCACGTGGTTGACCCGGAACTCGACGCCTTCGGCCTGCATCTGCTCGATACGGCGATCGATCAGCCACTTCTCCATCTTGAAGTCCGGGATACCGTAGCGCAGCAGGCCGCCCAGCCGATCGTTCTTCTCGTACACCGTGACTGCGTGCCCCGCGCGTCCGAGCTGTTGCGCGCAGGCGAGGCCCGCAGGCCCCGAGCCGATCACGGCCACCTTCTTGCCGGTCTTCTGCGCGGCGGGCTGCGGCGCCACCCAGCCGCTCTCCCAGGCCCGGTCGATGATCGCGTGCTCGATCGACTTGATGCCCACCGGGTCGGCGTTGATGCGCAGCACGCAGGCTTCTTCGCACGGCGCCGGGCAGATGCGGCCGGTGAACTCCGGGAAGTTGTTCGTCGAATGCAGCGTGTCGATGGCGAGCTTCCAGTCGCCGCGGTACACCAGGTCGTTCCAGTCGGGAATGATGTTGTTGACCGGGCACCCCGACATGCAGAACGGCGTGCCACAGTCCATGCAGCGCGCCCCCTGGATCTTCGCTTCCTCGTCGGACAGATGCAGGACGAATTCGCGATAGTGCTTCTTGCGTGCGTCCGTGCTTTCAGTCGCCTCCTGGAGCCGCTGATACTCCAGGAATCCGGTGACTTTGCCCATGGCTATGCCGCCTGCTTCCTGCCGGAAGCGGCCAGCTCGCCGAGCGCGCGCCGGTACTCCTTCGGAAACACCTTGACGAAGCGCGCCCGGTACTCGGTCCACTTCTCGAGGACCTGCTGCGCGCGCTTGCTGCCGGTGCACTTGAGGTGCGCTTCGATCAGCCGGCGCAGGTTCGCTTCGTCGGTCTGCCCGAGGTGCCAGAGTTCGTGCCCGCCCTTCGCCTGCTGCTCGACCTCGGCCAGCACCGGCTCGAGGTCGACCATCGCCGGATTGCAGCGCTGCGCGAAATCCCCGTCGAGGTCGAGCACGTAGGCAATGCCGCCGGACATGCCTGCGGCAAAATTGCGGCCGGTGCTGCCAAGCACCGCGACCGTGCCGCCGGTCATGTACTCGCAGCCGTGGTCGCCCACGCCCTCGACCACCGCCGCGGCGCCGGAATTGCGCACGGCGAAGCGCTCGCCGGCCACGCCTCGGAAGTAAGCCTCGCCGGCGATCGCGCCATACAGTACGACGTTGCCGGTAATGATGTTCTCCGTCGGCTCGCCGCGGAACTTGGGCGAGGGCTGCACGCTGATGCGCCCGCCCGAAAGTCCCTTGCCGCAATAGTCATTCGTATCGCCGATCAGGTCGAGCGTCACGCCGCGCGCCAGGAATGCGCCGAAGCTCTGCCCGGCCGAACCGGCGAAGCGCACGTGAACCGTGTCCTGCGCAAGGCCCTCGTGCCCGTAGCGCCGCGCGATTTCGTGGGACAGCAGCGTGCCCACGGTGCGGTTGATATTGCGGATCGGCATGTCGATGGCGACCTTCTCGCCGCGCTCGAGCGCCGGTTGCGCCAGCTCGATGAGCCGGTTGTCGAGCGCCTTGTCGAGGCCATGGTCCTGGCTCTCGCAGTGGTGCACGGCGACCTGGTCCGGCATCTTTGGCATCCGGAAGATGCGCGAGAAATCGAGTCCCTTCGCCTTCCAGTGCTCGACGCCCTGATGCATGTCGAGCAGGTCGGCGCGCCCGATCAGCTCTTCGAACTTGCGGATGCCGAGGCGCGCCATCAGTTCGCGCGCCTCCTCGGCGACGTAGAACATGTAGTTCACGACGTGCTCGGGCTTGCCGGTGAATCTCTTGCGCAGCACGGGATCCTGCGTCGCCACACCCACCGGGCAGGTGTTGAGGTGGCACTTGCGCATCATGATGCAGCCGCTCACCACCAGCGGCGCGGTGGCGAAGCCGAATTCGTCGGCGCCCAGCAACGCGCCGACCACCACGTCCCGGCCGGTCTTGAGCTGGCCGTCCACCTGCACCGCGATGCGGCCGCGCAGGCGGTTGAGCACCAGCGTCTGCTGGGTCTCGGCCAGGCCGAGTTCCCACGGCGTGCCCGCGTGCTTGATCGAGCTCCAAGGCGAGGCACCGGTGCCGCCATCGTGTCCGGAGATGGTGACGTGGTCGGCCTTCGCCTTGGACACGCCCGCCGCCACCGTGCCGACGCCGGCTTCGGACACCAGCTTCACCGAAATGGAGGCCTTGGGGTTGGCGTTTTTCAGGTCGTGGATCAGCTGCGCCAGGTCCTCGATCGAGTAGATGTCGTGGTGCGGCGGCGGGCTGATCAGCTCCACGCCCGGGGTCGAGTAGCGCAGTTCGGCGATGTACTCGGAGACTTTCTTGCCGGGCAGCTGCCCGCCTTCGCCGGGCTTGGCGCCCTGCGCCATCTTGATCTGGATCTGCTCGGCGCTCGCCAGGTACTCGGCCGTGACGCCGAAGCGCCCGGAGGCTACCTGCTTGATCTTCGACTTGAGGACGTCGCCTTCGCGCAGCTCGATGTCCTTCTCCACGCGCCCGGCCCCGAGCCGCGAGCGCAGGGTTTCGCCGGCCTTGACGGGCGCGTAGCGCCGGCGGTCCTCGCCGCCTTCGCCGGTATTCGACTTGCCGCCGATGCGGTTCATCGCCACGGCGAGCGTGGTGTGCGCCTCGGTCGAGATCGAGCCGAGCGACATGGCGCCGGTGGAAAAGCGCTTGACGATCTCCGCGGCGGGCTCGACTTCCTCGAGCGGCACGGGCGTCGCCTTGTCGAGGCGGAAGTCGAACAGCCCCCGCAGCGTCATGTGGCGCCGGGTCTGGTCGTTGATGATCTGCGCGTATTCCTTGTACGTCGAGTAGGACTCGCGTCGCGTCGCATGCTGCAGCTTGGCGATGGCCTCCGGCGTCCACATGTGCTCCTCGCCGCGCACGCGCCAGGCGTACTCGCCGCCCGCGTCGAGCATCGACGCAAGCACCGGATCGCGCGGGTCGAAGGCGTCGCGATGGATGCGGATGGCCTCTTCGGCAACCTCCGCCAGGCCGATCCCGCCCACGTTGGACGCCGTCCCGGTGAAGTACCGGTCGACCAGCGGCTTGGCCAGTCCCACCGCCTCGAAGATCTGTGCGCCGGTATAGGACATGTAGGTGGAGATGCCCATTTTGGACATCACCTTTTTCAGGCCCTTGCCGATCGCCTTGACGAAGTTCTTGATCGCCTTGCTGCCCGCCGCTGAATCGCCGCCGTTCATGGCGAGGAGCGTCTCGAGCGCGAGGTACGGGTGCACGGCCTCGGCGCCATAGCCGCCGAGGAGCGCGAAGTGGTGCACCTCGCGCACCGACCCGGTCTCTACCACGAGGCCGGCGCTCGTGCGCAGGCCCTTGGCCACGAGGTGCTGGTGGATGGCCGAGAGCGCCAGCAGCGCCGGGATGGCGACGCGCTCCGCGTCTACCAGCCGGTCCGATACCACGATGATCGAGGCACCGGCGCGCACCGCGTCCTCTGCCTGCGCGCACAGCGACGCCAGGCGCGCCTCAATGGCGTCCCTGCCCCAGTCCACCGGGTAGGTGATGTCCAGCTCGAGGGAGCGGAACTTGCCGCTGGTGTAGCGCTCGATGTGGCGGATCTTCTCCATCTCGAAGAAATCGAGCACCGGCTGCGACACCTCCAGCCGGAGCGGCGGGTTCATCTCGTCGATGCCAAGCAGGTTCGGCTTCGGCCCGATGAAGGACACCAGCGAGGTCACGAGTTCCTCGCGGATCGGGTCGATCGGCGGGTTGGTGACCTGCGCGAATAGCTGCTTGAAGTAGTGATACAGCGTCTTGTTCTTGTCCGAAAGCACCGCCAGCGGCGCGTCGTTGCCCATCGAGCCGATGGGCTCCTCGCCGTTCATCGCCATCGGCGTCATGATGAACTTGAGGTCTTCCTGCGTGTAGGCGAACGCCTGCTGCCGATCAAGCAGCGGCACCGCGCTCTTCAGCGGCGCGGTCTTCTCGCTCTCCACCTCGTCCAGCTTCACGCGGATGCGCTCGATCCACTCGGCATAGGGCCGCGCTTCCGACAGCGCCTCCTTCAGTTCGGCATCGTCGATGATGCGCCCCTTCTCCAGGTCGACGAGGAACATCTTGCCGGGCTGCAAGCGCCACTTCTTGACGATTTTCTCTTCCGGCACCGGCAGGCAGCCGCACTCCGAGCCCATGATGACGAGGTCGTCGTCGGTGACGATGTAGCGCGACGGGCGCAAGCCGTTGCGATCCAGCGTGGCGCCGATCTGGCGGCCATCGGTGAATGCAATCGACGCGGGACCGTCCCAAGGCTCCATCATCGCCGCGTGGTATTCGTAGAAGGCGCGCCGTGCCGGGTCCATCTGGCTGTGGTTTTCCCACGCCTCCGGAATCATCATCATCATGGCGTGCGCGATGGAGTAGCCGCCCATGACGAGCAGTTCGAGCGCATTGTCGAACGAGGCCGAATCGGACTGGCCGTCGTAGATCAGTGGCCAGATCTTGGCGAGGTCCTCGTCCAGCACCGGGCTGGAGATCGCGCCCTGGCGCGCGCGGATCCAGTTCACGTTGCCGCGCACGGTGTTGATCTCGCCGTTGTGCGCGATCATGCGGAACGGGTGCGCCAGGTCCCAGGACGGGAACGTGTTGGTGGAGAAGCGCTGGTGGATGAGCGCGAGCGCCGACTCGCAGCGCGCGTCCTTGAGCTCCAGGTAGTACTCGCCCACCTGGTGCGCAAGCAGCATGCCCTTGTAGATGAGGGTGCGCGCGGACATCGACGGCACGTAGAACTGCTTGGCGTGCGCCAGCCTGAGGGCCTGGATGGCGTGGCCCGCGGACTTGCGGATGATGAACAGCTTTCTTTCCAGCGCGTCGGTTACGGTCACGCCGCGCCCGCGGCCGACGAACACTTGACGGATGACGGGCTCGAGCTTCTTCGCCGGCTCGGCGAGATCGGCATTGTCCACGGGTACGTCCCGCCAGCCCAGCACCACCTGGCCCTCATCCTTGATGGCGCGCTCCATCTCGTACTCGCAAGCCTGGCGGCTCGCCGGATCCCGCGGCAGGAACACCATGCCCACGCCATACTGGCCGCGCGGCGGGAGCTTCACGCCCTGGCGCGCCATCTCTTCCCGCAGCAGGCGATCGGGAATCTGGATCAGCAGGCCCGATCCGTCCGAGAGCTTCGGATCCCATCCAACGGCCCCGCGGTGCGTGAGGTTCTTCAGCACCGTCAAGCCCTGTTCGATGATCGCGTGCGTCCTTTTACCCTTGATGTGCGCGACAAAGCCGACGCCGCACGCATCGTGCTCGTTGCGTGGATCGTAGAGGCCTTGCGCGACAGGCGCCGATTCCAGGTCCAAGGTTAAGTCTCTGATAAAGAGTGCGTTTCGCCTCGCTTCGCCGCTATGCACAAAACCGGCGGACGAACGAGCGAATATACCTGCAGAGCCCCCCGGGAACAAGACGCCGGGAAGCCGCGGTGTCTATTGCCGAGTTTCTAGAGTCGAAGCGGTTGTGGTTGCCGCAATCGTTGCTCGCACCGCCTCGACGCTCAGGTCATCCCGCAGCTCCGCGCGCCCTATGCCCCGCAACACCACGAAGCGAGCGCGCCCGGCAGCGGCCTTCTTGTCTCCCGCCATCAGTGCGAGATAGCGCTCCGGGGGCATGGCCGGCCCCGCAACCGGCAGTCGGGCGCGCTGCACCAGGCGCCGCAGGCGCTCAGCGTCGGCGGGCGGCAGAAAGCCGCCGCGTACCGACAGGTCCCCCGCCATGACCATGCCGGCGGCGACCGCTTCACCGTGCAGCCAGGCCCCATAGCCAGCGCCGGCTTCGATGGCGTGGCCGAACGTATGCCCGAAGTTGAGTAGCGCGCGCGACCCTGCCTCGCGTTCGTCGGCAGCGACCACCCGAGCCTTGAGTTCGCAGGAACGACGCACCACGTGGACCAGCGCACCGGCCTCCCGCGCGAGCAACGATTCCATGTTGTCCTCGAGCCAGGCGACGAGATCGGAATCCAGTGCGAATCCGTGCTTGATGACCTCGGCGATGCCTGCCCGCAGCTCCCGTTCCGGCAGTGTCTCCAGGGAGGCGACGTCGGCGATGACCGCCGCCGGCTGATGGAAGGCGCCGATCATGTTCTTGCCGCGGGCGTGGTTGACCGCGGTCTTTCCGCCGACCGACGAATCCACCTGCGCCAGAAGGGTCGTCGGTACCTGGAGGAACGGGATGCCGCGCTGGTAAACCGCCGCGGCGAATCCAGCCAAATCTCCAATCACGCCGCCGCCGAGCGCAACGATCATACCGTCCCGCCCTACCTTTGCACCGAGCAGCTGGTCGAACACGTGTTCGAGCACCGCCCAGCTCTTGGCGCGTTCGCCGTCCTCGACCATTACTTCGACGGCCGGCGCTGCTCCGGCACGCGCCAGCGCCGCACGCAGGCGCTCGAGGTACAGGGGCGCCACCACCGGGTTGCTGACGATCGCGATGCGCCCGCCCCGCAGGTGCGGCCGGTAGAGGCGCTCGTCGTCCAAAGCGCCCGCCCCGATATGGATCGGATAACTCCGTGCACCGAGTTCTACGCGGACAGTTTCCATGCGTCCTTGAGGCGCACCAGAACATCGCGCGCCAGAGTCTGCACGCTTTGGCGGCCGGTTTCGATCACCATGTCGGCGATCTCGCGGTACAGGGGATCGCGCACTGCATAGAGTTCCTCCAGGCGCGCCCGCGGGTCGCCGGTGGCCAGCAGCGGCCGATTCTTGTCGTGGCGCACGCGTTCGTAGAGCGCCGCCGGCGGCGCGTGCAGGTAGATCACGGTGCCGTGCGCCGCCAAGGCGCGGCGATTGGCCTCGGCCAACACCGCGCCGCCGCCGGTCGCGAGGATCACGTCCGTCAGCGCGGTCAATTCGGCGATCACACCCGCTTCGCGCGCGCGGAATCCGCCTTCGCCCTCGATCTCGAAGATCACCGGCACTTTGACGCCGCAACGGCGTTCGACCTCCAGGTCGGAATCGTAGAACGGGCGCTTGAGGCGCCGCGCCATGAGGCGGCCGGCGGTGGTCTTGCCCGCCCCCATCATGCCCACCAGGTACACGTTGCGTGCGCCGTGCATGCGCCTATTGTACGGACGCCGCAAATAAAAACGGCCGGGCAAGCCCGGCCGCGTGTCCCAGTAGGAGACCTGGCAAAACCGTCAGCGCACCGTCACGCGTTCGTTGACGATGCGCGGCGTCACGAAAACCAGCAGTTCGGTTTTCTGCGACGTCGTGGAGTCGTTGCGGAACAACCGCCCGAGGACGGGCAGGTCGCCGAAGAACGGGACCTTGGTGATGTCCGTGCGCTCGGTCTGTTCGAAGATTCCCCCGATCACCACCGTACCGCCATTCTCGACCAGCACTTCGGTCTTGACGTGCTTGGTGCTGATCTGCACGCCCGCCGGCGTGGTGGCGCCGGGCGCGTCCTTGTTGACGTCGAGCGTCATGATGACATTGCCGTCTGGGGTGATCTGCGGCTTTACCTTCAGCATGAGATTCGCCTTGCGAAAAGAAACGCTGGTGGCGCCCGAAGAGGTCGCCTGCTGGTAGGGAATCTCGGTGCCTTGCTCGATCACTGCCTCGACCTGGTCGGCGGTCAGCACGCGCGGGCTGGAAATGATCTTTCCCTTGCCGTCGGCTTCCAGCGCCGAGAGCTCCAGGTTGAGGAATCGCGTGAGCGAGCTGTTGAACAGGATAAACGAGATTGCGCCCGCGTTGAAAGCGTTGAGGCCGGCGGCCGGGAAATTGGAATTCAGGCCCGGGCCGTTGATCAGCGGGGTCCCTTCCACGACGCCCATTGCCTGGCCCGTATTGACCAGTTCGGCGCCGATATTCGGGCCGCGAATGCCGCCCGCGAAATTGCGCGACGCCGGACCGCTTTCGAGCAAGCCCATGCGCACTCCGAGGTTCTTGCTGAACGTGTCGCTCGCCTCGACGATGCGCGCCTCGATCATCACCTGGCGCACCGGGATGTCGATCTTGGCGAGGAGTTTCCTGATCTCTTCAAGGCGCGTCGGCGTGTCCTGCACAAAGAGCGTATTGGTCCGCGCGTCGACCACCGCGCTGCCGCGCTTGGAGAGGATCGGCTGCGTGCGGTCCGACAGCAGCTTGGCCACGTCGCCCGCCTTCTGGTAATTCATCTGGAACGCCTCGGTGCGCGTCTGTTCGAGGTCGGTGATCTGCTGCGCCGCCTCGAGCGCCAGCTTCTCCCGCGTCGCCAGTTCGTCGCGCGGCGCGATCCAGATGACGTTGCCGTTGCGGCGGCTGTCCAGTCCGCGCGTCTGCAGGATGATGTCCATGGCCTGATCCCACGGCACGTCCTTCAGGCGCAGGGTGATGCTGCCGCCCACCGAATCGCTGGTGATGATGTTCAGGTCGGTGAAGTCTGCAAGCACGTTGAGCACCGCGCGCACTTCGACGTTCTGGAAATTGAGCGACAGCTTCTCGCCGACGTACTGGCCCTTCTTGGGCGTCGCGTCGGGCGCGACCGGCTTTACTTCGACCACGAACTGCGTTTCCGACTGGTACGCGTTGTGGTCCCACTGTCCGCGCGGCTCGATCACCATGCGCACGTTCTCGCCCTGCTGGAAGGTGCTGATGGTCTGCACCGGGGTCGCAAAATCCACGACGTCCAGCCGCCGGCGCAGGTTGTCGGGCAGCGCCGTCTTCAGGAAATCGACGATGATGTTCTGCCCCTGCTGCCGGATGTCGATGCCGGTCGTGGTGTCCGACAGATCGACCACCACTCGCCCCTCGCCTGTGCGCCCGCGCCGGAAGTCGATATCGCGAATGGCATGCTTAGATTCGCCCCGGCCTTCAGCGAAGTGCGCCACCTTGTCCCCCGCCGCCGCGGCCGCCGCAGCGATGGTGACCACCACGCTGCGGCCGTCGAGCGCGACCTCGTGCGCGACGGGCCGGCGCAGATTCAGTACGACGCGCGTCTTGTCCGGCGCCTGCACCAGATTCATGGACCGCAACTCGCCCTGGGCGATGTCCTGGCTGGAGCGCCCGAGCGCGTTCACGGTCCCGGCAAAATCGAACGCGATGCGCGCCGGGTTGGCTACCGTGAAGCTCGGGGGAAGCGCATTGAGCGGCGACTTGGTGGTGATGCGCAGAACGACCTTGCCCCCTTGCTGCGAGACGTCCACCGCTTCGATGCTGTTGGCTTGAGCGAGCGCCATGCCGGTGCCCGCGAGCCACAAGACGAGCGCGCGCAGGACACCGCGCACGATTTGGGGGGTTCTCATTTCTTCACCTCCTGCAATTGCAGCGAACTCGACCGCTCGATCCACTCGCCGCTGCCTTCCTGGATCAGCTCTTTCAGGCTGATCTGCGCTTCGTCGATGCCGGTGATGACGCCGAAATTCTGGCCCATGTAGTTGCCCTTGTTCACGCGGTACAGATTCGGGCCCGCCTTGACCAGCCCATAGGTTTGCGGACCCTGCGTCAGTGAGCCGACCATCTGGATCGACTCCAGCGGAAACGCTTCCAGAGGTTCCTTCGGCCGATCCAGATCGGGCTGCTTGCCGCTCGCCGCGGGCCCGGCCCCGGCGGCCGCGGCCACTTCGATCCGATCGGGCCGGAACGGATCGACTTCGTTCTCGGCCTGATAGGGTATGGGCTCGTAGGGCCTGACCTGCGGCAGCGGGTCCACCCGGCCGCGCAGGCCCTTGGCCATGTCGTTCAACTCCTGCCTGAGGTCGCTGTGCGGCTCGCCGCCGCAGGCAGCGAGTACAACGGCGCTGACAAGCACGATGGGGAAACGCTGCATCATTTGCGCTTCGCCCCTTTCCCTTTGCGCGCAGCGGCGGCCGCCTTGCGTTGCGCCGCGAGCTCTTCGTCGTCGAGGTAGCGGAAGGTACGCGCGGTGACGTCCATCACCAGATTGCCGTCCTTCGCCGCCTTGATGGCCACGTTGTTGAGCGTAACGATGCGCGAGAGCTGCCCGACATCGCTCGCGAACGCCCCCATGTCGTGGTAGACGCCAACGACCCGCACGTTGATCGGCAGTTCCGCGTAGAACTCGCGCACCGTTTCCCGGGCCGCGGGCTTGAACAGCTCGAACTGCAGCCCGCGCCCGAGGCCTGCCTGGTTGATGTCCACGAGCAGCGCGTCCATCTGGGATCGGTTGGGCAACTGCTTGAGCAACGCCCCGAACTGCGTGTCGATTTCCCGCAACTGCTGTTTGTGCAGGTCGAGGTTGACCGCCTGCCGCTTCTTGTTCAGGAAGTCCTGCTTGAGCCGCGATTCCGCCGTCTTGCCCGTCTCCAACTCTTCCAGCTGCCCCTGCCAGATCACGAAGTACCCCAGGACCGGCAGCGCCACCATGATCGCCACGAGGACAACGGCCTTGGGGATCGCGGACCAGGTGCCCGGATCCTTCCAGTTGGTGGCCTTGAAGTCCGCCGCGATTTTCTTGAAGTCGATCGCCATCGCCATGGCTCACCCCTTCTTGGCCGGCGCCTTGGCGTCGGCCTTGGGCGCGTCCTTGAGCTGGACTCGCTTCAACTGCAGGTTCATGTTGAATTCGGACAAGCGCTTCGTGCCCACCTTGGACGCCTTGATTTCCACCAGTTGAGGGCTTGCGAGCCAGGGCGAGGACTCGATGTTGCGCATCAGCGTGGACACACGAGCATTGGATTGCGCGTAGCCAAGAATATTCACAGCGAGCCCGCTCTGCGTAAGGCTCCTCAGATAGACGCCCTCTGGCATCTGGCGAACCAGCTGGTCCAGCAGGTGCACGGTCTGCGCCCGGTCGGCCTGCAACGTCTCGATGATCTGCTTGCGCGCGAGCAATGCGGCAATTTCGTCCTTGAGCTTCTTGATCTCGGCGATTTCCTTGTCGAGCTTGGCGATTTCGGTCTTGAGGTACGCATTGCGGTCGTTCTGGTTGTCGACCATGCCACCGAGGTACAGGTAGCCCGCACCCACGATCACCGCGCCCAGAACCGCGGTAAGCCCGCCGAGCGCCGCGAAATGTTGCCGGCCGCGCTTGCGCCGCTCCTCGCGGTGCGGCAGCAGGTTGATGCGCACGCTCATGGGTCGAACCTGCGCATGGCCAGGCCGCAAGCGACGATCAGCGAGGGCGCATCCAGCATGAGCTTCTTCATCTGGATGCGCGGTGACGCCTGCATCGCGGCAAACGGATTGGCGACCATCGTCGGAACCTGCGTGCGCGTCTGCACCACTTCATCCATGCCGGCAATCACGGCCGAGCCGCCCGCGAGCAGGATCTGTTCCACGCTGTGGTACTGCGTCGAGGTGAAGAAGAACTGCAGCGCACGCTGCACCTCCACGGAAAGATTCTCCATGAACGGACGCAGCACCTCCGCCTCGAAGTCGTCGGGCAGTCCGCCTGAGCGCTTGGCACTCTCCGCCTCCTCGAGGCTCATGCCGTAGCGGGCCACGATGTCCTGGGTGAGCTGGCTGCCGCCGAACGCCTGCTCGCGCGAATACACCGACTGGTCATTGCGTATTACGCTGACATTCATCACGTTGGCGCCGATGTCGACGATGGCGACGTTCATGTCCTTGCCTTCGCCCGGCAGCTGCTTGACCACCAGAGCCAGAGCCGACTGCTGCGCGAATGATTCAATGTCCATGACCGCCGCCTTGAGGCCGGCGGACTCCGCCACCGCGACGCGGTCCTCGACCTTCTCCTTGCGCGTCGCAGCGATCATCACCTCCTGTTCGTCCGGCGAGGTCGGCGAGGGCCCTACAACCTGGAAGTCGAGATTCACCTCTTCGAGCGCAAATGGGATGTACTGGTTGGCCTCGGACTCGACCTGGATCTCGAGCTCGTTCTCGCGCAGGCCGGCCGGGACAATGATCTTCTTGGTGATGACCGCGCCCGTGGGCACCGCCATGGCGACGTGCTTGGCGCGGGTGCCAAGCCGCTTGTAGCCGCGCTTGACCGATTCCACGACCATCTCGAGGTTGCTGATGTTGCCGTCGACCGTAGCGTCCCGCGGCAGCGGCTCGATCACGTAGCGCTCCACGCGATAGGCGCCCTTGCCCGCATCCACGATCTCCAGCATCTTCACCGACGATGAGCTGATGTCCAGGCCGAACAGCGGCGGCGCCTTCGGGCTGAAAATATCGAGTTGCATCGTTATTTCCCTTTTTGTATCAGCTCTTAGGCACGATACGTAGAATTTGGGTTAAATGCTAGCAACAACTCCCCCCGGTGTCTAGCGAATCCGTCACCCTCCGAGGGAGGGCTATAATGCCTCCGATTTCCCGCCCGGTGCAACCGCGGCTGCACTCGCGCCGTAATGGCTGTCTAACCCTTGATGTGGCTCCGTTTTTTGACGTTTCCGCTGGCCTTGATCGGGGGTTCGATCATCGCTGGGCTATGCGTAATCGGTCTCGTGGTGGCCCTCGCCTACCCGAACCTGCCTTCCCTTGACGCGCTCACCGACTATCAGCCCAAGGTGCCTTTGCGCGTGTACACGATCGAAGGCGAGTTGATCGGGGAGTTCGGCGAGGAGCGCCGCGTCCTGGTCGACATCGGGCAGGTTCCCGCCTCGTTGACCAACGCCATCATCGCCGCGGAGGATGAGCGCTTCTATCAGCACTCCGGCATCGACTACTTCGGCGTCGCGCGCGCCGCCTATGCCAACCTGCTGACCGGCGGTCGGCGCCAAGGCGCGAGCACCATCACCATGCAGGTGGCGCGCAATTTCTTCCTGTCCTCCGAGAAAACGCTTACCCGGAAGCTCTACGAGGTCCTGCTCGCGCTCAAGATTGAGCATAGCCTCACCAAGGACCAGATCCTCAGCCTGTACGTCAACCAGATCTACCTTGGCCAGCGCGCGTACGGGTTCGCTGCCGCCGCGCACACCTACTTCGGCAAGCCGTTGGAAAAGCTCTCGCTTGCGGAAGCGGCGATGCTGGCGGCGTTGCCCAAGGCGCCCTCCAGCTACAACCCGGTCGCCAATCCGCAGCGCGCCAAGCAGCGCCAGTTGTATGTCCTGAGGCGCATGAAGGAACTGGACTACATCACGGCGGACGAGTTCGATCGGGCCTCGTCGGCACCCATCGTTACGCGAAAGGTCGCCAATACCTACGCGGTGCACGCTGAGTATGTGGCTGAAATGGTGCGCCAGGCCGTGTATGAGCAGTTTCCGGAAGACGCCTACAGTCGCGGCTTCCGTGTCTACACCACTCTGCGCATGGCGGACCAGGAGGCCGCTGTACAGGCGCTGCGAAGTGGGGTCATGGAGTACGACCGTCGTGCCGGCTACCGCGGGCCCGAGGCTTTCGTGGAACTGCCTGCCAATGCCGACGAAGCGGAGTTCGAGGAAGCGCTGGCGGACCGCGACGACGACGACGACCTGCGGGTCGCTTTGGTGCTGGCCGCTACCCAGCGCGAGGTCAAAGCCGTCCTGAAGAGCGGCGAGGTCGTGGCCGTGACCGGCGAGGGCCTGCGATTCGCCGCTTCGTCGCTCCAGCGCGTCGCCGCACAACGCCGCATCCGTCGCGGCGCCATCGTACGCCTGCGCCAACTTGATCCCAAGCCGTGGCAGGTGGTGCAGTTGCCCGAAGTGGAGGGCGCCTTCATCGCCCTGGATACCGCCGACGGCGCGGTGCGAGCGCTCGTCGGCGGCTTTCAGTTCAACCGCAATGAGTTCAATCACGTCACGCAGGCGTGGCGCCAGGCGGGCTCCGCGTTCAAGCCGTTCATCTACTCCGCGGCGCTGGAGCGCGGTTTCACCGCCGCCACCGTCGTGCCGGACGAGCCCATCGCCATCGAGGCCGACGTCACCGGCAGCCAGCGCTGGGAGCCGAAGAACTTCGATGGGAAGTTCGAAGGCCCGATGCGGCTGCGCAACGCGCTGACCAAGTCCAAGAACATGGTGTCCATTCGAATCCTTGACGCCATCGGCCTCAAGTACGCCCAGGACTACGTCACGCGCTTCGGCTTTGATGGGGAGCGTCATCCGCCCTATCTGACCATGGCCCTGGGCTCGGGCACCGTCACGCCGTGGCAAATGGCGCGGGCCTACTCGGTGTTCGCCAATGGCGGTTACCTGGTCCAGCCCTACTTCATACACAAGATCGTCGATGACCGGGGCAACCCCCTGGGCACCGCCCGGCCGCAGCGCGCCGGGGACGAGTCCCTGCGCGTCATCGACACGCGCAACGCTTTCATCATGGACAGCCTGATGCAGGACGTCGCCCGCGTCGGCACGGCAGCGCGCGCGGCAAGTCTGGGTCGCAAGGACGTGGCCGGCAAGACCGGCACCACGAATGAGTTCATCGATGCGTGGTTTGCGGGCTACCTGCCGTCGCTTGTCGGGGTGTCCTGGGTCGGCTACGACCAGCCGCGAACGCTCGGACGCAATCAGACCGGTGGCCTGGTCGCCTTGCCGATATGGGTCGGCTACATGCAGAAAGTGCAAAAGGCCGTGCCCGAAATGCGGCGCGTCATTCCCGACGGCGTAGTAACGGCCGAGACCTTCGACATCGGCACGGAAATGTTCGGCGATGCCAAGCACCTGCCGGAGTACTTCTACCGCGAGTACGTGCCGAAGGACGACTCACCGCCCTTTCCTTTGCTCCCGGTCTTCGTTCCACCGCCGCTGGACGCCGGGTCCTCCGAAATGCCGGGAATCCCCGGATTCGGTCAGCAGCCGGGGATGCCGCCGCAGCAGGTGCTGCCGCCGAACCCGCCGCCGCCCGGCTCCGGTTAATCCGGCGCCAGATCTACGGCGGCGGCACCCTGCGCGGATACCATCTGCGATAGCGCGGCATACAACTCCGAGCCGTTGCGCGTATCGCGCCACGCGCCCTCGTGGTACCGAAAGTGGAAGCCGCCGGACCTTGCCGCCACCCAGATTTCGCGCGCCGCGGTGTGGCGATTGATCACCATCTTCGAACCGTCGGCGAACTCCAGTTCGAGCACGCCCGTGCCCTTCGCTTCCACGTCGGCGTCAAGTGCTGTCTTGTCGAGCGCACGTGCCACAGCCGCCAGCGTGGCGTCGGCCATCGACTCGAACTCTGCATCTGTCATGCGTGGGTTCCCTGATAACATGGCCATTTTAGCCCTCGACGGATGCGCCCTCTTGCCATTGCTGTCGCTGCCGTGCTGCTGGTCGCGGCCTGCGGACAGCGGGGGCCGCTCTACCTTCGCGACCAGCCGCCGCCGGGCGTGAAACCGCCCAAGACGGAGGCGTACCAGCCCGCGCCCTATCCGGCGGACGCCGATCGCAGCTCCGAGAAGAAGTAGGGCATCATGGATTTCGCGTACCGCAACAGCGCGCTTTGCGCCGAGCAATTGCCGCTAGAGGAAATCGCGCGGCGCTTCGGCACGCCTTGCTACGTCTATTCGCGAGCGGCGATCGAACGGCACTACGGCGACTACGTGCAATCCCTGGACGGGCACCAGGCACTGGTCGCGTATTCGGTGAAGGCCAACGCCAATCTTGCGGTTCTCGCGCTCATGGCGCGGCTGGGCGCGGGCTTTGACATCGTGTCCGGCGGAGAACTCGCGCGTGTGCTGGCGGCGGGCGGTGACCCGCGTCGCGTGCTTTTCTCGGGAGTCGGCAAGAGCGAGATCGAGATTGCCCAAGCCCTCGAGGCGGGCATCCTGTGCCTGAATATCGAGTCCGAGGCCGAGCTCGAGCGCGTCGACGCCGTCGCCAGCCGGCTGGGCCAGCGCGCGCCGATCGCGCTGCGCGTCAACCCGGAGATCGACGCGAAGACCCATCCTTATATTTCCACCGGCCTGCGCAAGAGCAAGTTCGGCGTGCCGTTTGCCGACGCGGAGCGCCTGTACCAGGAGGCGGCGCGCCGAAAGCATATTGAGCCGATCGGCATCGGATGCCACATCGGCTCGTTGCTGGCGGACCCGGCGCCCTGGATCGAGGCGGCTGAGCGCGTGATCGAGCTCGCGGACCGCGTGGAAAGGATGGGGGTTTCTCTCGCGCATATCGACGTGGGCGGAGGTATCGGCATTCGGTATCGAGATGAGCCGGGGCGTTCCGTCGCCGAGTTCGTCGCAGGCGCGCTGCGCGCGCTTGGCGCGCGCCGGCAACGCCTCATCGTCGATCCAGGCCGATCGATCGTCGGCAACGCCGGCGTCCTGTTGACCCGGGTGGAGTACGTCAAGCGCGGACCGGACAGGAGTTTCCTGGTGGTGGACGCCGCCATGAACGACCTCCTGCGACCCGCGCTGTACGACGCCTGGCACGAGGTGCGTACGGTGCGCGAACCGGCGCCGGGCGCAACCCTGGGCACTTATGATGTGGTGGGCCCGATCTGCGAAAGCGCCGATTTCCTTGCCAAGGACAGGCCGCTCGCGGCAACGGCGGGTGATCTGCTCGCGGTGATGTCGGCGGGCGCCTATGGCATGAGCATGAGCTCGAACTACAACGCCCGGCCGCGCGCGGCGGAAGTCATGGTGGACGGCGCCGCCGCGCATCTCGTGCGGCGGCGCGAAAGCGTACAGGAGCTGTTTGCGGGCGAGAGCATTCCGGCCTGGTAATCGCGCTACAACGACGAGGACGAACATGACCGACACGCGCAATCTCGCCGTATTCTGCGACTTCGAGAACGTCGCCCTCGGGGTACGCGACGCCAAGTACGAGAAATTCGACATCGGTCGCGTGCTGGAGAAGCTGCTGCTGAAGGGCTCGATCGTGGTGAAGAAGGCCTACTGCGACTGGGACCGCTACAAGGAGTTCAAGTCCACCATGCATGCCGCCGCCTTCGAGCTCATCGAGATTCCGCATCGCGGCCAGTCCGGCAAGAACTCGGCCGATATCCGCATGGTGGTGGACGCGCTCGACCTGTGCTACACGAAGGGCCACGTGGACACCTTCGTCATCGTCAGTGGCGACTCCGATTTTTCCCCCCTGGTGTCCAAGCTGCGCGAGAACGCGAAGAACGTGATCGGCGTAGGCGTGAAGAACTCTTCGTCCGATCTGCTGGTTTCGAACTGCGACGAGTTCATCTACTACGACGACCTGGTGCGCGAGGACGAGGTCAAGCGCCGCGCGGCGCGCAAGCGCCGGGAGGCGCGCCCCGCCGGCGCGGCCAAGGAGTCCGCACCCACCGACGACAAGAAGCAGGAGGCGTTCGACCTCGTCCTGGAGACCCTGCAGGCGCTCATCGCCGAACGCGGCGAGGGCGAGAAGATCTGGGGCTCGATGGTGAAGCAGGCCCTGAAACGCCGAAAGCCCGGCTTCAACGAGTCGTACTACGGCTTCAAGGCCTTCTCCGATCTGCTCGAGGAACTGCAGAACCGCAAGCTCCTCGCGCTGGAACACGACGACAAGTCGGGCGGGTACCTCATCCGCCCGGCGGCGAACGGCGCCTGAAGCGCGATCTCAGGGATTTAGCTGCTGGTACACCACGTTCGCCAGCCTGAGCAGCTCCTCGCGATTCAGGTCGGCGGAGGACAGCGCATAGCCGAACTTGCGGTCGATCCAGTAGAACACGCGCACGTTGCCCTCGCGCGCGAAGCGAAACGCCGTCTCGCGCTGGTCGGGGCCTTCCGTACGCACGTAAAGCGTCACACGCCGTCCACGCGCACACTGGTACATGAACTGCGCCACGGGACCGGGGTCGCGCGGCAGCAGCCGGCCGCCGACGAGCACCATGCCTTCGGCGTCGAGCTTGGGCGCACGGACGTCTCCGCCCAGCCGCTTCGACAGCCAGGCGACGAGGTGTTGCTCCTGGTCCGCGCCCACTTCCACCGGATGGCGTACTTCCGGCGCATAGGTCACGTGCGCCAATGCCGCGCGGTGCGCAATGACCGGTGCCTCGGGCTGCGCCACCGGCACCGGGCCGCGCTGCGCCTGCAGTTGCCACACCGTCGAGCCGCCCAACGCCGCGCCCACGGCGATCCATCCCGCAATCGCCGCGGCGGCCCTCCAGCGCCGGCGCGGCGCCATGGCCTCCTGCAGCCGTGCTGGCACGGGCTCTTCGAGCACCGCGTCGAAGTGCGTGCGCAACTGTTCGCTCAGGGAGCGATACGCGGCGGCACGCTCCGCCTCCTCCGGATGCGCGGCGAGCCACGCCTCGACCTCGGCGCGGCGCTCCGGCGAGAGGCGGCCGTCGACCCAGGCCTGCAGATCCCCTTCGCCAATCGTCTGTGTCTCGTCACTCATTTGACTATTTGCAGCTTCGTTCCGGTCTTTCCGTCCATCGATACGCGCACCTTCTCGCGCGCCCGCGCCAACCGCGACATCACCGTGCCGATGGGGATGCCGAGCACGCGCGCCGTCTCGTCGTAGCTGAGGTCCTCGAGCGCCACGAGCAGCAGCACTTCGCGCTGCGCGGTGGGCAGCGCCGCGATGGCACGCTCCAAGTCGCGCACCATCAGCGCGTCGCCCTGGGCGGCCCGCTGCGCCAGCTCCGGCATGTCATCTTCAAGCGTGTCGGTAGGCCGCGCGGCGCGCACCCGATTCACGTGCACGTTGTGCATCACCGTGAAAAGCCAGGCGCGCAGGTTCGTGCCGTGCCGGAAAAGGTGCAGCTTGGACCACGCACGCTCCAAGGTGTCCTGCACCAGATCATCCGCCGCGCCGCGCTCCACGACCAAGGCACGCGCATAGCGCCGCAGGCGCGGAATCAATGCGATCAGGCTCCCGGCATCGCTCATCGGAAAGAACAGTGCCCCGGGCCGCGCTATTCCGTCAACAAGCGCAAGGACTCATCGCGGGGCCTCTACGGCCGGCGGCAGCGATCGCAGGTAAGCCACCACAGCGGAAAGATCCTCGGGCGTCAGCTGGCCGGTGGTGTTGCGAATGACCTCGCCCATCGTGTCCCCTACGACGTCGCCGTCGGGGGTCAAGCCGTAAGCGAGAAACTCCTTCAGCTCGGCGTCGTCCCACTTCTTCAGTCGTGTCGGCGTCAGATTGGGCGCGCCGCCGCCCTCGGCCAACTCCGCCCCCGCCAGGTAGCGGTCGCGATCGGGGCCGCCCAGCCAGTTGCGGGGCGTATGGCATTCGCCGCAGTGACCCAGTGCGTCGACCAGGTACGCCCCGCGATTCAGGGGTGGCTTGCGCACCGGATCCGCGGCAACCGGCCCCGGGGAAAAGAACAACCTCTTCCAGAACCCGACCAGGAATCGCCAACCGAACGGAAAGCGCAATTCGTGCGCTCGATTCGACCGGTCGCTCGCTGGCAGGCTGCGAAAGTAGGTCCAGAGGTCGCGCGCATCGGCGTCGGTGATCTGCGTGAAGGACGGATACGGAAACGCCGGGAAATAGTGCGCGCCATCGGGCCGCTCGCCCGAGCGAAGCGCGCGCAGGAAATCGGCTTCCTGCCACTGCCCGATCCCGGCCTTGGGGTGCGGCGTGATGTTCGGACCGTAGAACGTGCCGAAGGGCGTTTTCAACTCACGACCGCCTGCGAAGGGCGTGGCGCCCTCCCTGGCTTCGGTGTGGCAGCCTTGGCACCCAGCCGCTTTCGCCAGGTATTCCCCGCGCTTGGCATCTCCTTGCGCGAACCCCGGCGTGAAACAAAACACCAAAAAGAAAAGCCCCGCCTGGGCGGGGCCCGCCTTGAGCACCTGGCGCCGGCTACTTTTGCCGGAAGTCGTTGTGGCAAGCACCGCAGGCCTTGCCGAGCGCGCCGATCTGCGCCTTGACCGCGCCTTCATCGCCGCTCTTGCTGACCGCGACGAGCTTCGCCGCTTCATTTTCCATGCGATTCGCTGCTTCCTTGAACTTCGCGGTGTCGTTGAATACCGCCGGGAGCGCCTTGGCATCCAGGCTACGCGTGCTGGCGTCGAATCCGTCCCACGGCATGCGGCTCAGGTTGTCGACGAATCCCGCATTTCGCTGCACCACGGACGCATTGAAAGGCGCCTTGCCCTGGGCCATCGCGGCCATGGGGCCGAAATACTTGCCGAGTAGCGTCATTGCCGCCTGGCGTTGCTTGACGAGCACTTCAGGCTTGGCTTGCGCAAACGCACCCTGTGCCACTGCAACCCCCATAAAGACCGCCACGGTACCTGCCCACAGCTTCTTGCTCATGGATTCCTCCTCGGTTTGGTCCACCGGGGGCTAACAATGGCTCACGGGCTTTTATTTCGCGGTCGCCTAGCGCAAGCCGGCGGCGTACTCGGCCGCTGCCCCGATTTCCCGGTCACTCAGCCGCGCTGCAGCGCCGCGCATCATGCCGTTGGGGTCATTGGCGCGTGCCCCGTCGCGGAACAGCCTGAGCTGTGCCCCCAGGTACTGCGGAAACTGCCCGGAGAGCCTCGGGTATTGGCCGGGTATGCCCGCGCCGTCCGGCCCGTGGCACCCGGCGCATGCCGGCACGCCTTTCTCGGCGATTCCGCCCCGCCATATCTTCTGCCCAAGCGCCGCAAGGTCCTTGTCGCTGGCAGCGGCCGGGCGCAGGGTTTGCGACTCATAGTAGGCCGCAAGGGCACGCATGTCCGCATCAGAAAGAGCGGCGACCATGCCGGCCATGACCGGGTTCTCACGGGTTGCCTTCTTGGCGCCCTGGGGCTTGAAGTTCACGAGCTGCTTGTGCAGGTAGGCCGCGAATTGGCCCGCGAGCTTGGGATTGACGGGCGCGGTGCTGTTGCCGTCTGCGGCGTGGCAGGCGGCACATACCTGCTTGGCGATCTTCTCACCGCTCGCGAGATCGGGCTTTGCCGCGCCCTGCGCTGCGGCCTGCGCAGTCCACAATAAGCCCATGGCGAGCGCCATCGCCAGCATACGATTCATTCTGCAGCTCCCGGATTCGGTAGGAAACGCCTCATTTTATTAGAATTTCAGGCATGCCAGCATCCAGCAGCGCGTTCTCGCGGGTGGAATATCTGATTTCCGCAGGGGTCACTGGCGGACTGCCGCCACAAGACGCGCCCGAGCTGGCGTTCGCGGGACGCTCGAACGTCGGCAAGTCCAGCGCGATCAACGCACTGGCGAATCGAAAACGGCTGGCGTTTGTTTCCAAGACACCTGGACGCACCCAGACCATCAATTTCTTCGACCTGGCGGGCGGCGGCCGCCTGGTCGACCTGCCGGGCTACGGCTATGCGCGCGTGCCCCAGGCGATCCGTGAGCAATGGGACGAGCTCGTCGGCGGCTATCTGGCCACGCGCCAGGCACTCGCCGGCATTACCGTGCTGATGGACGCGCGACATCCGTTCACCCAGCATGATGAGCACTTGCTGCAATGGCTGCGGCCCGCCAGTCGCCGGCTGCTCGTCCTGCTGTCGAAATCGGACAAGTTGTCGCGCCGCGAACGCCTGGCCTTGCTGCAAAAAGCTCAGGCCCGCCTCGAATCGTCCGATCCCGGCGCGCGCGTGATGCTGTTCTCCAGCCACAGCGGCGAGGGCGTGGAGGACGCACGCGCGCTGCTCGACGAGTGGCTTCGGGCAGCGCGCGAGGAATAAAAGGCCCCCGGTAAAGGGGATATAAACCGGGGGCGAAATGCCTTAATGGAGATTAAGGCAACCCGCTCAGGGAGGAGAAGCGGGAGACGACTTGCATCGTCCGAAGGTAAGATTCCCCCGGGCAGCGAAAGTTCCTTGAATCGAAACTTCGAGAAAAATCAGCCCCATGAAGATATACGGCCAGTTTCCCTCGGTGCGCATGCGGCGCATGCGGCGCGACGATTTCTCCCGTCGCCTGATGCGCGAGACGGTAATCACCGCGAACGACCTCATCTACCCGGTATTCGTGCTCGACGGCAAAGACCGCACCGAGAAAGTGGCTTCGATGCCGGGCGTGGAACGCGTGACGGTGGACCGCCTGCTGCCCGTCGCCGAGGAATGCGTGAAGCTGCGCATCCCGGTCCTCGCGCTGTTCCCGGTCATCGACCAGAAGCTGAAGAGTCTCGATGGCCGCGAGGCATTCAATGCCAAGGGGCTGGTTCCACGCGCGGTGGCGGCCTTGAAGAAGCGCTTTCCCGAGCTGGGCATCATGACCGACGTCGCGCTCGATCCGTATACCTCGCACGGCCAGGATGGCGTCATCGACAAGTCGGGGTACATCCTCAACGACGTCACGCTGGAGGTGTTGGCCAAACAGGCGCTATGCCAGGCCCGGGCCGGCGTGGACATCGTCGCGCCGTCCGACATGATGGACGGCCGCATCGGCCGCATCCGCGCCGCGCTCGAGCAGGCGGGCCACATCCATACGAAGATCCTCGCCTACGCCGCCAAGTATGCCTCCGGCTTCTACGGGCCGTTTCGCGACGCGGTCGGCTCGGCGAAGAACCTCGGCAAGGGCGACAAGAAAACCTACCAGATGGACCCGGCCAACAGCGACGAAGCGCTGTGGGAGGTGGGGCTCGATCTCGCCGAGGGCGCCGACATGGTGATGGTCAAGCCTGGAATGCCGTACCTCGATGTCGTGCGGCGCGTGAAGGACGAGTTCAAGGCGCCCACCTTTGTGTATCAGGTATCGGGGGAGTACTCGATGCTGCGTGGCGCGATCGACAAAGGCTGGCTGCCCAGAAGCTGCATGATGGAAGCGCTGGTCGCGATGAAGCGCGCCGGCGCCGACGGCATCCTGACCTACTTCGCGCTCGAGGCCGCGCGGGAGCTAAGAAAGGGCGGCTAGCCTAGGGCACCTGCGCCAGCTCCAGCGTCTTGAGGAAACGCTCGGCGTCCTGATAGCCGATCACGCGCAACCCGCGGATCTCGCGCCCCTGCGCATCGAAGAAGATGATGCCCGGCGGCCCGAAGAGCGAGAAGCGCTTGAGCAGGGCCTTGTCGGCTTCGTTGTTGGCGGTCACATCGGCCTGCAGCAGCAACATCCGGTCGAGCTGGGCGCGCACGCGCGTATCGGTGAAGGTGAAGGCCTCCATTTCCTTGCACGACACGCACCAGTCGGCATAAAAGTCCAGCATCACCGGCCTGCCGGGGGCGCGCAACTTCGCCTGCAGCTCGTCGAGCGAACCGACGCGCTGGAACGGCGTATGCGCCGCCGCTGCGCCTCCTGCCACCAGACCGGCGAGCGGACGCAGTGGATCCCGGCTGCCGGCGAGCGCACCCACCAGCAAGGCGAGCCCGGCGACCAGCGTCATCACGCCCACGGCCTTGGCCAGCCGCATCGACGCGGGCGCTTCCACCGGCAGTCGATCGATGGCTCGCAGGTACACGCCCGTGCCGACCAGAAGCGCCGCCCACGCCAGCATCACCACCACCCCCGGCAGCACTGGGGAAACGATCCAGATGGCCACCGCCAGCAGCAGGACACCGAAGAATGCCTTTACTGCCTTCATCCATGCGCCCGCCTTCGGCAGCAATGCGCCTTCCGACACGCCCAAGGCGATCAGCGGGGCACCCATGCCGAGCGCCATGGCAAACAGCGCTCCGCCCCCGAGCACGACATCGCGCGTCTGGGAAATGTAGAGCAGCGCGCCGGCAAGCGGCGCCGCGACGCAGGGGCTGACAATGACCGCCGAGAAGGCGCCCATCGCCGCCACCGACGCGATGCGCCCGCCGCGCAGCCGCTGGTGAGCGGCAGACAGGCGCTGGTGCAAGAAGCCGGGCAGCGAGATTTCATAGAAGCCGAACATCGACAGCGCGAGCCACACGAACACCCCTGCGAACGCACCGAGCACCCAGGCATTCTGCAGCGCCGCTGCCAGCATCGAACCCGAATACGCGGCGGCCACGCCCGCCCCAGCATAAGTGAGCGCCATGCCGAGCACGTAGCTCGCGGAGAGCGCGAGCGCGCGCGGCTTGGTCAGGCTGCGCCCCTCGCCGGCGATGATCGAGGACAGAATCGGGATCATGGGCAGCACGCAGGGTGTAAACGCCAGCAGCAGGCCCAGGCCGAAGAACCCGATGAGCACCGGCAGGAACTGTCCCTGAAACAGCGCGGCGATGTCCTGATCGCTCGCGTAGATAGACCACTCCGGCACCGCGCCTACCGAGCGCGGCCCCTCGCTCAGGGACGCGCTCGCAGCAGCAAGCCGGATCGATGCGCGCGATTCCATCGGCACGTAGCACACGCCGATGTCGGCGCAGCCCTGCGAGGTAACGACGAGCCGCACGGGATCCGCACCGCCGAAGGCGACCGGCACGCGGATGTTCACCGCCTTGCGGTAGGTCTCCGTATCGCCGAAGAACTGGTCGGTCTTGCGCTCACCCGCGGGCAATTCTGCCGCACCGAGCTGGGCGTTCTCGGCCTCGAAGCGGAATCGCTCGCGATACAGGTAATAGCCGTCCGCAATCTCGAAGCGGATCTCGAGCGCGTCCGCCGCCAGGGCGCGCGCGGAAAAGCGGAACGCCTGCTCGGGCTCGAGCAAATCCTGCTGCGACAGCGCCGAGGGCGCCACGCTCGCGAGTGCGAGCCACAGGAGCAGGATTCGCGTCATTGGGCGGGTTGGGTCTGCGCGGCCACCCAGTCGAGATAAGCCGGTAGCCCGTGCTCGATTGGGACCGCGATGATCTCGGGAAGTTCGTAGGGATGCAGAGCGCGGATCTGCGCTTCGAGCGCGGGGTAGGCCGCCTGCGTCGACTTGATGAGCACCGGGTGCTCCTCGTCGTGCTGAATCGCGCCTTGCCAGCGGTAAACGGAACGGCAGGGCGCGAGGATATTGATGCACGCGGCGACCCGCTTCTCGATGAGCGCGTCGGCCAGCTTCTCCGCCGCGGCGCGGTCCGGCAGATTGGTCAGCACGAGAAGCGCGCTCATGCAGCCGCCACCGGTCGCGGCACGCCCTCGAACACCGTGCGGTAGCGCAGCCGCACGCCCAGCCCTTCCTTCATGCGGCGGTTGGCAAGGCGTCGCGATTCGCTCATGAAAGACAGGAGCTCCGGCGCGATGCGCTGCGGCGCTTCGCTGCGGGCGATGCGCGGCGGGCGCGGCAGCCCCGCGCGCTCGGCCACCAGGTCGAACCAGTCGCCCATGCGCAGCTCACTGTCGTCGCTCGCGTTGTAGGTCCCCGCCGGCGCGCCGTCCTCGAGCGCGCGTACGATGATCGCCGCCAGGTCCTCGGCGTGGATGTGACTGGTGTACACGTCGTCCTCCTGGCGCAGCACCGGCGTGCCCTGGCGCAGCCGTTCCAGCGGCAGGCGGTCTGCGGCGTAGATCCCGGGCACGCGCAGGATCACCAGCGCGACCCCTCGCTCGCTGCACCAAAGTGCAAGCTGGCATTCCGCGTCCACGCGCCTGCGGGCGCGGTCGGTTCGTGGCCGCACGGCGCGCAGCTCGTCCACGCGTGCGCCGCCGCAGTCCCCATACACGCCGCTGGTGCTGACGTAGACCACGCGCGCCGGTAGAATCCGGCCCTTCGCGAGCGCGGCGAGCAGGTGCGTAGTGCGTGTATCGGCCGTGCCGGTCGCCGGCGGCGGAGCGCAATGCAGCACGGCATCGGCCTCGGGCAGCGACGCCAGCGTCTCGGGGCGGTCGAAGTCGAATCCCAGGCGGCGCGATAGCGGGTGCACCGCGTATCGGGTCTCGAGCCGCGGCGCAGCGCGGCGCGCGACGTCGCCGTAGCCCGCGATCAGCAACCTTTTCATCGAAGCCATTTTAGCGACATGCACAGCGTCACGATCCAGCCGAGCGGGCACCAGTTCCAGGTCGAGGACGGAGAGGCCGTACTCGTGGCGGCCCTGCGCCAGGGGTTTGTGCTGCCGTACGGTTGCAGGAACGGCGCCTGCGGCAGCTGCAAGGGGCGAATCGTCACGGGATCGGTGGACTACGGCGTGTACCAGCCCAAGGCGCTGAGCGAAGAGGAAAAGGCGCAGGGCAAGGCGCTTTTCTGCCAGGCGAAGCCGCTGACCGACCTGGTGATCGAGGCGCGCACGGTCGGCGCGGTGAAGGGCATCGAGGTGAAAACCCTGCCCTGCCGGGTGCACAAACTCGAACGCCTCGCCGACGACGTCATGGGGCTGCACCTGAAGCTGCCCGCGAACGAGAAGCTCGTGTTCCTCGCCGGGCAGTACCTCGAGTTCCTCCTGAAAGACGGCTCGCGCCGCAGTTTCTCGATGGCGAACGCGCCGCATGACTCGGAGTTCCTGCAGTTGCACGTGCGCCATGTCGCCGGCGGGCAGTTCACCGACCATGTCTTCGGCAAGATGAAGGAGCGCGACATCCTGCGCTTCGAAGGGCCCCTCGGCACCTTCTTCCTGCGCGAGGATTCCGCCAAGCCGATTGTGTTCGTCGCCTCGGGCACCGGCTTTGCGCCCATCAAGTCGATCATCGAGGAAGCCACGGCGAAGGGCGTGACTCGGCCCATGACGCTCTACTGGGGCGGGCGCCGGCCGAGGGATCTCTACATGAGCGCACTCGCCGAGGGCTGGGCGGCGCGCGGGCTGCTCAAGTACGTGCCGGTGATCTCGGAGGCGCAGCCAGAAGACGGCTGGACCGGCCGCACCGGGTTCGTACACCGCGCCGCGATGGCGGACTTGCCTGACCTGTCGGGTCACCAGGTCTATGCGTGCGGCGTCCCGGTGATGGTCGATGCGGCGCGCAAGGACTTCACCACCGGCTGCGGCCTGCCCGAGGACGAGTTCTATGCCGACAGCTTCACCACCCAGGCGGACGTGGCCGGGCGCTAGCGCGCCCGGCCGCAAAGTGCGGCGCTACTTGGCGTAGTCGTACTTGCCGCCCTTCCAGACGTAGAACACATAGCCGGGCGCGGTGACGTCGCCCTTCTTGTCGAAGCTAATGGTGCCAAGGACGGTCGAGAACTTGCCCTTGCGCAGCGCATCGGCGACCTTCTTCCACTCCGTCGATTTCGCCTGCGTGACCGCCTGGGCCCAAGCCTGGATCGTGCCGTAGGTGTACAGCGTGTAGCCTTCGGGCTCGTACTTCTGCGCGCGGAACTTCTTCACCACGGCGGTCGCCGCCGCGTTCTTGCGCGGATCGGGGCTGAAGGTCATCAGCGTGCCTTCGCCGGCGCTGCCGGTGATTTTCCAGTACTCGTCCGTAACCAGCGCATCGCCCGATACCAGCTGCACCTTGTAGCCCTGCTCGCGCGCCTGGCGCACGATCAGCCCGGCCTCGGTGTGATAGCCGCCGACGTAGACCACGTCGATGTTCTCGCTCTTCATCTTCGACACCAGCGCCGAGTAATCCTTCTCGCCCGCCGTAAAGGCTTCGTACATCGCCTCCTTCACGCCGCGCTTGTTCAACTGCTTCTTGGTCTCGTCGGCGAGGCCCTTGCCGTACGCGGTCTTGTCGTGAATGACCGCTACTTTCTTGCCCTTGAACCGGTCGGCGAGGTAGTTACCGGCGACCGTGCCCTGCTGGTCGTCGCGGCCACACACGCGGAACACGTTGGGCCCGCCCTCGTCGGTAAGCTTCGGATTGGTCGAGGCGGGCGACATCTGCAGGATGCCCTCCTCCGTGTAGACCTTGGAGGCAGGGATCGAGGAGCCCGAGCAGAAGTGGCCGGCGACGAACACCACCTTGTCGCTCACGAACTGGTTGGCCACCGCCACCGCCTGCTTCGGATCGCAGGCGTCGTCGCCGATCTTCAGCACCAGCTTCTTGCCCATCACCCCGCCCTTGGCGTTGATGTCGGCCACCGCCAGCTCCGCGCCACGGCGCATCTGCTCGCCGAAAGACGCGTACTGCCCGGTCATCGGGCCGGCAGTGGCAATGACGATCTGCGACCAGGCGGCGGAGCCGAAGGCGCTCAGCGCCGCGGCCAGAAAGAGACTGACGGAAACGCGCGTTTTCATGGCTGGATCCTCCTCGGAAATCGGGTGGAATGACTCTAGCACAGCGACTACCCGCCGGGCGGCGTCCTGGCACGCCAGGACAGCGGACCGGCGCGCTCGTACAGCCACGGGTACTGCGACACCATCTTGCGCGCGCGGCCCAGGCGCCAGGCAAGCAGTGCGATCGCCATCAGGCTGGCCGTGTCGATCAGGTAGGCGGATAGGGACAGCAGGCGGCCTTCGAACAGCGCATAGGCGAGGAACCGGTCAGCCAGCCCGAGCAGGAGCGCGTAGACGATCGCGTGCCAGAAGGGCTTCCAGGTGAGGGCCGTCGCCTGGCCGGTCATGAAGGCGGCGAACCCCATCAGGCACCAGGTCAGCCCAAGGTAGACCCCTACGCTGTTGCCGAGCAGCGTCTGCATTACCGCCCCCCTTCGAGGTACGCCCGGCGCACCTCGGCATTGGCGAGCAGCTCGCGGCCGGTGCCCGACAGCACGATCCGGCCGTTGGCCATGACGTAACCGCGATGCGCGATGCGCAGGGCGTGATGGGCGTTCTGCTCGACCAGGAAGACGGTCACGCGATCGCGCGCATTGATCTCGCGGATCACGGCGAAGATCTGCTTCACGAGCAGCGGCGCGAGCCCGAGCGAGGGCTCATCGAGCAACAGCAGCTTCGGCCGGCCCATCAGCGCGCGGGCAATGGCGAGCATCTGCTGCTCGCCCCCCGAGAGCGTGCCGCCGCGCTGGTCGCGCCGCTGGCGCAGGATCGGGTAGAGCGTGAAAACGCGCTCCAGATCCTCTTCGAAGTGCCGCGGGTCGGCGCTGACCGCGCCCATGCGCAGATTCTCGACCACGCTCATGAACGCGAACAGGCGCCGGCCTTCGGGCGCCTGCGCCACGCCGCGGCGCACGATCTCGTGCGTCGGCAGCTGCGTGATGTCTTCGCCCAGAAACTCGATGCGCCCGCGCGAAGCGCGCGGATTGCCGCAGATGGTCATCAGCAGCGTCGACTTGCCGGCCCCATTGGCGCCGATCAGCGTGACGATCTCGCCTGCGGCGACCTCCATGTCGATGCCGTGCAAGGCCTTGATCGGGCCGTAGGCCGCGTGCACGTCCGCGACGCGCAGCACCGTCATGGCTGCCCCGCCGCTTCGTCCAGCTCCTCCTCGCCGAGGTAGGCGGCGATCACCTTCGGATCGTTGCGGATCGCACCGGGCGTGCCCTCGGCGATCTTGCGGCCGTAGTCGAGCACCACGACGTGGTCCGAGATCTCCATCACCACGCTCATGTCGTGCTCGATCAGCAGCAGCGTCACGCGGTGCTCGTCACGGATGTACGTGAGCAGCTCGTTCAGCTCGGCGGATTCGCGCGGGTTGAGGCCGGCGGCGGGCTCGTCCAGACACAGCAGCACCGGCTCGGTGCACAGGGCGCGCACGATCTCGAGGCGGCGCTGCGCGCCGTACGGCAGGGCGCCGGCATTGGCGTCGGCGCGCTCGACAAGGTTTACCCGTTCGAGCCAGAAGCGCGCGCGCTCGATGGCGCGCCGCTCGGCCGCCGCGTAGCCGCCAACACCGAGCAGAGCCCCGAGCGTGTAGCCCGAGGCCCGCATCAGCGCATTGTGCTGGGCGACCAGCAGGTTCTCCAGCACCGACATGCCGGGAAACAGCCGGATGTTCTGGAACGTGCGCGCCACCCCTGCCTGCGCCGGAATGGCGTGGCCCTCCATGCGCTCGAGCAGGAACTCGCCGTGCGCGGGATGGCGCAACCGCATCAGCCCCGAGGTCGGCTTGTAGAAACCGGTCAGGCAGTTGAACACCGTGGTCTTGCCGGCGCCGTTGGGGCCGATGACCGCCGTGATCTTCTGCGACGGCGCGTCGAACGACACGTCGTCCACCGCGACCAGCCCGCCGAAGCGCATCGTCAGGTGCTCGATCGACAGCAGCGGATTCATCCGGGCGGGCCGTGATCGAGGCGCACCGTGGGCTCGCGGTGTGCAAGCAGCCCGCGCGGGCGCCAGGTCATGATGGCGACCATGGCGATGCCGAAGGCGAGCATGCGGTACTGGTTCAGCTCGCGGAACACCTCGGGCAGGCCGATCAGCAGGATCGCGGCGAGCACGATGCCGATCTGGCTGCCCATGCCGCCCAGCACCACGATGGCGAGGATGATCGCCGACTCGATGAACGTGAAGCTCTCCGGACTGACGAAGCCCTGGCGCGTGGCGAAGAAGGCGCCGCCGAAGCCGCCGAACATGGCGCCGATGGCGAACGCGGTGAGCTTGGTGTTGCGCGGATGCACGCCGAGGCTGCGGCAGGCGATCTCGTCCTCGCGCAGCGCTTCCCAAGCGCGGCCCACGGGAAGCTTGCGGATGCGCAGCGTGAACAGATTGGTGACCAGGGCCAGCGCGAGCGCCAGGTAGTACAGGAAGATCAGGCGGTCGATCGGCGCGTACTCGAGGCCGAAGAAGCTGTGGAACGTGGCCCCGCCGTCGGGCGCATCGCGCGTCATGGGCAGCCCGAAGAACGTCGGTCGCGGAATGCCCGAGAGCCCGTCGGGACCCTTGGTGAACTGATACCAGTTGAGCAGGATGATGCGGACGATCTCGCCGAAACCGAGCGTCACGATCGCCAGATAGTCGCCGCGCAGCCGCAGCACCGGGAAACCGAGCAGGATGCCGGCGAACGCCGCCATGATTCCGGCGAACGGCAGGCAGATCCAGAAGCCCAGATCGAAGTACAGCGCGAGCAGCGCATAGCTGTAGGCGCCCACCGCATAGAACGCGACGTAGCCCAGGTCGAGCAGTCCCGCCAGTCCGACGACGATGTTCAAGCCCCAGCCCAGCATCACGTAGGTGACGACCAGGGTGGCAATGTCGAGCAGCCGCCGGTCGGTCCAGGGCAGGAACGGCAACGCTACCGCCAGGCCGAGCAGCAACGGCCCCACCCACCGGGCCCATCGCTGCACCTCGCGGCCCAGCCGGTCCATGCGCGCTTCGCGCTCCTCGGCGCTCGTCTGGCTCCCCGCATGCCATTGGAGCCAAGCGGCGCGCGCACTGAAGATCCAGGCCGCGAGCGCGATCGTTCCGGTCAGCACGGTGCTGCCGAAAGGCAGCAGGCGTTCGTCGATGCCGTAGGCGAGGATTCCGGTGAACGCGATCGCGACCGTGACCGCGACGCCGAACACGGGCACCGGCCGCTGCGCGCGCAGCGTAGTGATGCCCAGGCGCCCGGCGAAGGCCAGCACCGCGGCGGCGATGACATCGTCGAAGCGGAACGCGAGCGGCGGGCCGCTGGAACCGTCCTGCGTGCGAAACCCGACCAGCGCGATCGAAAGCAGGATGACGATTCCTGCGACCTGCCCCGCGTCCTTGAGCGCTTGCGGCCAGTCGAACTGCGGCTTTGCGGCGGCGCCCGCGTCCATCAGACCTTCTCGACGTCGGGCTTTCCGAGCAGTCCGGTCGGCCTGAAGATGAGCACCAGGATCAGGATCGCGAAGGCCGCCACGTCCTTGTACTCGACCGAGAAGTAGGCCGACCAGAAGGCCTCGATCAGGCCGATGAGCAGGCCGCCCAGCATCGCCCCCGGGACCGAGCCGATGCCGCCGAGCACGGCCGCCGTGAACGCCTTGATGCCGGCCACAAATCCGATATAGAAGTCGATCACGCCGTAGTTGAGCAGGAACATCAGCCCGGCCACCGACGCCAGGCTCGCCCCCAGCACGAAGGTCAGCGCGATCGTACGGTCGACGTCGATGCCGACCAGCGAAGCCATGCCGAGATCCTGCTGGCAGGCGCGCTGCGCGCGCCCCAGGGCAGTGCGATGGATGAGCAGCGTGAAGCCGACCATCAGGCCGAGCGTGACCACAATGATCAGCATCTGCAGGAAGCTGAACGACACGGCGAACTCGCTGCCTTCCAGGAACCGCACCCCGCCGGAGATGACCGGCTGCAGGGGTTTCACGCGGGCGCCCTGCAGGAGCTGCACGTAGTTCTGCAGGAAGATCGACATGCCGATCGCCGTGATGAGCGCGGCGAGCCGCGGCGAATGGCGCAGCGGCCGGTAGGCAACGCGCTCCAGTGCCCAGCCGTACATTGAGGTCAGCAACATCGTCGCGACCAGCACGATGAGCAGCGCGAGCGGCACCCAGCCGATGCCGATCAGCCCCAGGGCCACGAAACTGATGAAGGCGATGAACGCGCCGATCATGAAAATCTCGCCGTGGGCGAAATTGATCATGCCGATGATGCCGTACACCATCGTGTAGCCGATGGCGATCAGGCCGTAGATCATCCCGAGTGTCAGCCCGTTGATGAGCTGCTGCAGGAAATAGCCCATTGGATCGACCCGTGCCGCGGTTGCGCGCGTGGGGGTTCAGCCCACTCCCGTGCGCGATGCGAGCCGCGCGCGGGAATGGTTGCACAAAATGGGGCGGCCCGCCCCTGGGGCAACTACTTCGTCGACAGCACCCACTTCACGAGGGCGCGCAGGTCCGCATCCGGCACGCTCGAGTTGGGTGGCATGGGCACTTGCCCCCAGACGCCGGTGCCGCCTTTCTTCACTTTCTCGACAAGCTTCGCCTCGGCGGCCTTCTGGCCGGCGTACTTCTTGGCCACGTCGGCAAAGCTCGGACCGACGGTCTTGGGTCCCTTCACCACGTGACACGCGACGCAGGCGTATTTCTTGGCGAGCGCGTCGCTCGCCTGGGCCGGGACGGCGGCAGCGAGCGCCAGCGCGGCGACGGACAGTGCTAGGAGTTTCATCTTTGTCCCCTTCGAAATCGGGCCGCAATGCTACCGCAAGGCCGTCACTGCGTGAAGCAGGCGCCAGCTGTCATGGGGACCGCTGGATGTGCTCGAGGGTCTGGCGGTAGGTGTCGAGGCGCGGCCCGCCGATGGCGACGGCGCGGCGCGCAGCGGCGAGCGCTTCGTCGCGCACACCGAGCTCGAACAACGCCTGGGCGAGGTTGTTCCAGGCATCGGCAAACTCGGGAAGTTGCTGCGTCACGCGCCGGTAGGCCGCAGCGGCGCCGGCGAGGTCGCGCAGCGCGTACTTCGCATTGCCCAGCCCGAGCAGCGCGGCAAGGTTCTCCGGCCAGCGCGACAACGCCGTTTCGTATGCGCGGCTCGCGGCGGTGGGATCCGCGCGCTCCAGAGCGGCGGCGGCTGAAACGTAAGGGATTTCGGTCGCACCTGCGGGAAGGCGATCCGGCGGCAGGGCGAGCATCGCCCAGTAGCCGCCCCTTGCCCAAGTACGTTCAAAGGTATCGAGCGACATGGCCAGTCGGCGCGTAACCCCGGACCGCAGCACGATCTCCCGGGCTTCGAGGTCGTAGCCGATCACCACTGCGTAGTGCCAGAGCGGCGCCCAATCGAGAGCAAGGTTTTGCAGGACGACAGCCGGAGTCCCTGCGGCGATCTCCCGCAGCAGCGCCTCCACGTTGGGCGCGGGCGGGTAGGCGAGCAGGCCGTGGCGCCGCGCCCCCGCGAGCATCTCGGCCTGGAGCGACCCCTGACGCCCGGGGACATAGACCTGCGGCCGCAACGACTCGGGACTCGCCGCCTTACCAGCATGCTGCAGCACGGTCGCGAGTGACGCCGGCCCGCACTGGTACTCCTCCTGGGGAAAGAACGGCGTCTGCGCAATCTCTACGCGCGTCGGAAGGTCCGGTGGGCGGCGCTCGAGCAGCCCTGAGACCTGCGGGGCGGCGCACCCCGCAAGCAAGGCAGCCGCCCAAAGCAAGACCCCCGCCATAGCGGGGGTCCGGACCCAGGCCACCTGCCTTCAGCGCGCCGAGCGCGTGAAGGGAAAGACCTTGGTGTATCCCATGACGTCGGTAAACAGGAGCACGAGAAACACGATCAGTGCGACGACGAGCAAATCGGCGCCCCCCGCGGGCATGGTATCCATCTGCGCCGCGAGCTGGGCTGCCTCGTCGTCCGAAAGCGCCGCGACGCGGGCCTTGGCGCTCGCGGGGTCCACGCCCAGCGCCTGCAGGCGCTGGCGCACGTCGCTGCGGTCGATGAGCTCTGCCAGGCGCTCGCGCTCAGCGCCAGCCACCACCGTTTCGGTGCTTACAATGCCGGCAAACACGGGCAAGGGGGCAGCAAGCCCGCCCATGCAGACGATCAGACAACCAGCGACGATGCGACGAAAACGGCCTGTCATTGTTCGGATCTCCTTAGCCATGTGCACATGCGAAAAAAGCTTAGTCTGGCCCTGCCCGGGCCGTCAACGGCCCATTGTCGGCGAATGACGACAGCAGCTGACATCCTACGCTTCTGGTTTGAAGAGCACCCGAAGGATTGGTTCGTGAAGAACCCGGGACTCGACGCCGAGATCCGCGCGCGCTTCCTTTCGCTGCACGAGGCGGCGGCCGCAGGGCGGCTTGCACACTGGGCGGATGAGGCCCGCAGTTGCCTGGCGCTCGTCATCGTGCTCGACCAGTTTGCGCGCAACATGTTCCGGGGCGAGGCGCGCGCCTTCGCCTCCGACGAGCTCGCGCGCGCGGCGGCACGCGTGATCCTGGGGCGCGGCTGGGACAAGGAGATGACACCAGCCGAGCAGCTCTTCGCCTATCTGCCGTTCGAGCACAGCGAGTCGCTCGAGGACCAGAATCTGTCGTGCGAGCTGATGAAGGACTTCGACGCGGAGCAATTGCGCTACGCGATAAGGCACCGGGAAATCATCGAGCGCTTTGCAAGGTTTCCGCACCGCAACAACATCCTCGGCCGGAAAAGTACGCCGGCCGAGATCGAATTTCTCCAGCAGCCCGGGTCAGGCTTCTGAGTCGGTGATCGCGCCCTTCGAGGCGGTCGAGACCAGCTTCATGTACTTCGCCAGCAGGCCCTTGGTGTAGCGCGGCTTCGGCGCTTTCCACTTTTTCCTGCGTGCGGCGATCTCCTTCGCCGGGACGTTCAACTGGATCAGGCGCTTCTTCGCGTCGATGGTGATCGAGTCGCCTTCCTTAACCAGCGCGATTGTGCCGCCGACGTAGGCCTCGGGAGCGACATGGCCGACCACCATGCCCCAGGTACCCCCGGAAAAGCGCCCGTCGGTGAGCAGGCCTACGGACTCACCCAGTCCTTGGCCAATCAGAGCAGAAGTGGGCGCTAACATTTCCTGCATTCCCGGGCCACCTTTGGGTCCTTCGTAGCGGATCACGACCACGTTGCCGGGCTTGATGCGCTTGGCCATGATCGCCTGCATGCAGGCGTGCTCGGAATCGAACACGCGCGCCGGCCCCGTGATCACCGGGTTCTTCAGCCCGGTGATCTTCGCCACGCAGCCCTCGGGCGCCAGATTGCCCTTCAGGATCGCAAGGTGGCCCTGCTTGTAGATCGGCTTGGACCAGGGCCGGATCACGTCCTGGTCCGCGCGCGGCTCGGCGGGTACGTCCTTCAGCATCTCGGCCATGGTCTTGCCGTGGATCGTCATGCATTCGCCGTGCAGCACGCCGTTGGCGAGCAGGATCTTCAGCACCTGCGGCACGCCGCCGGCGCGATGGAAGTCCACCGCCACGTACTTGCCCGAAGGCTTGAGGTCGCACAGCACCGGCGCCTTGCGGCGCACGCGCTCGAAGTCGTCGATGGTCCACTTCACGCCGGCGGCCGACGCAATGGCGAGGAAATGCAGCACGGCGTTGGTCGAGCCGCCGGTGGCCATCACCAGCGCCACGGCGTTCTCGATCGACTTGCGCGTGATGATGTCGCGCGGACGCAGGTTCTTCTTCACGGCTTCGACCAGCACGCGCGCCGATTCCGCCGCGCTGTCGGCCTTCTCCGCGTCCGGCGAGGCCATCTGCGAGGAGCCGAGCAGGCTCATGCCCAGCGCCTCGAAGGAGGAGGACATGGTGTTCGCCGTGAACATGCCACCGCAGGCGCCGACCGAGGGACAGGCGTTCTTCTCGATGCCGGTGAAGTCCTCCTGGCTCATCCTGCCGGCGCTGAAGGCGCCCACCGCCTCGAACGCCGAGACGATGGTCAAGTCCTGGCCCTTCCATTTGCCCGGCTTGATGGTGCCGGCATAGACGTAGATGCCGGGCACGTTCATGCGCGCGAGCGCCATCATGCCGCCGGGCATGTTCTTGTCGCAGCCGCCCACCACCAGCGCGCCATCCATCGCCTGGCCGTTGACCGAGGTCTCGATCGCGTCCGCGATCACCTCGCGCGACACCAGCGAATACTTCATCGCCTCGGTGCCCATGCCGATGCCGTCGGTGATGGTCGGCACGCCGAACACCTGCGGCTTCGCACCTGCGGCCTCCAGCGCGCTCATGGCGCGGTCCACCAGCGGCTGGATGCCGGCATTGCAGGGGTTCATGGTGGAGTGGCCATTGGCCACGCCGATGATGGGTTTCTCGAAATCGCCGTCCTTGAAGCCCACTGCGCGCAGCATGGCGCGGTTGGGCGAGCGCGCCACGCCCTGCGTGATCAGTTTGGAGCGGCGGTTGTCGGCCATGCGGCGTGTCCTCCCAGTAGAATTGAAATTCTACCGTGCTGATCCATCCGAACTTCGACCCGATCGCGATTTCCATCGGCCCGCTCGCCATCCGCTGGTACGGCCTGATGTACCTCGTCGCCTTCGGCCTGCTGTGGTGGCTGGGGCGGCGGCGCATCGCGCAAGGCGCGGCGCCCGTCACGCGAGAGCAGTTCGATGACCTCATCTTTGTCGGCGTGCTCGGCACCATCCTCGGCGGGCGGCTCGGCTACGTGCTGTTCTACAAGCCCGCGTATTACTTTTCGCACCCGCTGGAGATCTTCGCCATCTGGCAGGGCGGAATGGCGTTTCACGGCGCCTTTCTCGGCGTGCTGGCCGCCGTGGCGTACTACGCCTGGCGCCACCGTCTCGACTGGTGGCGGCTGATGGACTTCGTCGCGCCCTGCGTGCCCACGGGCCTCGCCGCCGGGCGCCTGGGCAACTTCATCAATGGCGAGCTCTGGGGCCGTCCAACCGACCTGCCCTGGGGCATGGTGTTCCGCGGCGCCGGCGACCTGCCCCGCCACCCGTCGCAGCTCTACCAGCTCGCCCTCGAGGGACTGCTGCTGTTCGCGCTGCTGTGGTGGTACTCCTCCCAGCCGCGCGCGCGCGGCGCGGTATCGGCGATGTTCCTCGTCGGTTACGGCACGTTACGATTCATCGCCGAGTTCGCGCGCGAGCCCGACGATTACCTGGGACTGCTGGCGCTCAACCTGTCGATGGGGCAGTGGCTGAGCCTGCCGATGATCGCCGCGGGAATTCTGCTCTACGCCTGGAGTCAAAGGTCCCGATGACATGAGATGGCTCATCGCAATTGCGCTCGCCTTTTCGGTGTTCGGCGCCCGCGCGCAGCCGGCCGAGGTCCCCGAGTGGTTCGCGGAGTCGTTCCTGGAGTTCCCGCAGGACGTGAAAGACGCGGCAGGCGAGGGCAAGCGCCTGATGCTCTACTTCTGGCAGGCCGGCTGCCCTTATTGCAAGCAGCTCAAGGAGATCACGCTTGCCGATCCCGCGCTCGTCAAGCGCACGCAACGGCATTTCGTCCCCGTCGCGCTCAACATCTTCGGCGCGCGCGAGGCGCAATGGGTCGATGGGCGGCGCATGAGCGAGAAGCAGCTCACGCAGGCACTGAAGATCCGCGCGACGCCGACCCTGCTGTTCCTGGACGAAACGGGCGCGGTCGCCCTGCGACTCACCGGTTACGTGCCCCCGGAACAATTCGCCCAGGCGCTCGAGAACGCCGCGCCCCGGCGCTAGTCCGCGAGAGCGCGCTCCAACACCCGCGCCACGTGCAACGCCGGGCGTCCCGCGCCGTCGGCGATCTGGTGCCGGCAGCTCGTGCCATCGGCGACGATGAGCGCCTCCGCTGGCGCCTTGCGAACCGCGGGCAGCAAAGCAAGTTCCCCCATCTTCATCGACGCGTCGTAGTGCTCGGCCTCGTAGCCGAAGCTGCCCGCCATGCCGCAACAACTCGACGCGACCGTGGAGAGCTTCAGGCCCGGGACCATCCGCAGCACCTGCTCCACGGCCCCCATCGCGCCGAACGCTTTCTGGTGGCAATGCCCGTGCAGCAGCGCCTCGAGCGCCAGCGGCTTGAACTTCGGCTGAAACTGCCCGGCCTGCGCCTCGCTGGCGAGGAACTCCTCGAACAGCATGGCGCGCCCGGCCAGCGCCTTCGTCTCCGGCATCAGAACCGCGTACTCGTCGCGCAGCGTGTACAGGCACGAGGGCTCCAGGCCGACCAGCGGCAGGCCGTGCTCCAGCCAGGGCCGCACGGCCGCGACTAGCCGGCGCGCTTCGCGCCTGGCTTCGTCGACCAGACCGGCCGACAGGAACGTTCGTCCGCAACACAGGGGCCGCTCGCCCGTTACCGGCTGCGCGACATGCACGCGGTAGTTCGCGGCTTCCAGCACGCGCACCGCCGCGCGCGCGTTCTCCGGTTCGAAGTAGCGATTGAAGGTGTCTACCAGCAGCACCACTTCGCGCACGCCGCGCTTGGGCCAGGCACGATCGACGAAGTAATCGGCGCGCCAGGCGGGCAGCTCGCGCCGCGACGTGAAGCCGAGCGCGGCGCGCAGCGTGCGCGAGGCGAAATTCGCCAACGGCGCGGTGCGCGCCGCCCACGGCGCGTAGCGCGGCAGCCACGCAATGGCACGCTCGCGCAGCGACAGGCGGTGGCGCCTGCGGTAGTGCGCGAGGAACTCGATCTTCATGCGCGCCATGTCCACGCCGGTCGGGCATTCGCGCTTGCAACCCTTGCACGAAACGCAAAGCTCGAGCGCCGCCTTCACGTCGTCGTCCGCGGCCGGGCCCAGCTGGCCGGACAGCGCCAGCCGCAACGTGTTGGCGCGGCCGCGGGTGAGATGCGTCTCGTCGCCGGTGGCGCGGTACGACGGGCACATGGTGCCGGCGTCGAACTTGCGGCAGTGGCCGTTGTTGTTGCACATCTCCACCGCCTTGTCGAAGCCGCCCCACTCACTCCAGTCGAGCGCCGGCGGCGGCGTGTCCCGGGCCTCATAGCCGGTCGCGAAGCGAAACAGGCGCGCGTCGTCCATCTTCGTCGGGTCGACGATCTTGCCGGGATTCATCAGCCCCTTCGGGTCCAGCCGCGATTTGATCTCGCCCAGCGTGGCCGTGAGCCGCGGCCCGAAGAACGGCGCGATCCACTCCGAGCGCACCAGGCCGTCGCCGTGCTCGCCCGAGTAGGCGCCCTTGTACTGCTGCACCATCGCGCAGGCTTCTTCGGCGATGGCGCGCATCTTGGCCGCGCCGTCGCGGCGCATGTCGAGGATCGGCCGCACGTGCAGCGTGCCGACCGAGGCATGCGCGTACCAGGTGCCGCGCGTGCCGTGCTTCTCGAACACGCGCGTGAGGCGCTCGGTGTACTCGGCGAGGTGCTCGAGGGGCACCGCGCAATCCTCGATGAAGGACACGGGCTTGCCGTCGCCTTTCATCGACATCATGATGTTGAGGCCCGCCTTCCTCACCTCCCAGATGTCCTTTTGCTGCCGCATATCGGTGACTTCCACGACACTCTCGGGCAAGCCAAGGTCGCCGAGCAGCTGCACCAGTTGCCTGAGCTTGGCTTCCTGCGTTGCCTGGTCGTCGCCCGCGAACTCCACCAGCAGGATGGCGTCGGGTTCGCCGCGGATCGCGGCGTCCACCGTGGCGCGGAAGGCGTCGATGTCGCGCGCCAGGCCGATCATGGTTCGATCGACCAGCTCCACGGCCGAAGGTCCCAGCTTGACGATGTGCCGGGTGAGGTCCATCGCGGTGTAGAACTTCGGGAAATGGCACACGCCGAGCACGCGATGCGCGGGCAGCGGCGAGAGCTTGAGATGAATGCGCTCGAACCACGCGAGCGTGCCCTCCGAGCCCACCAGCAGGTGCGCCGCGTTCGCGTGCGGCGGGCCGAGGTGATCGAGGTTGTAGCCGGCGACGCGGCGCAACACCTTGGGAAAGCGCGCGGCGATCTCATCCTGGTCGCGCGCATGCAAGGCGCGCAGCCATCGCGAGAGTTCGTCCTCCTGCAGCGGGCCGAAGCGACGCGTCGATCCGTCGCTGGTCAGCGCATCGATGGCGAGCACGTTGTGCACCATGTTGCCGTAGGCGATGGAGCGCGAGCCGCAGGAATTGTTGCCCGCCATGCCGCCGAGCGTGGCCTGCGCGCTCGTCGAGACGTCGACCGGGAACCACAGGCCGTGCGGGCGCAGCCTGGCGTTCAATGCATCGAGCACGAGCCCCGGCTGCACCACGGCGCGGCGGGCGGCGACATCCAGCTCGACCAGCCCATTCAAGTACTTCGAGCTATCGATCACCAGCGCCGCGCCCACGGTCTGCCCGCACTGCGAGGAACCCGCGCCGCGCGGCAGCACGGGCACGCCCTCCTCGGCCGCAATGGCGAATGCGGCGCGCACCGCCTGTTCGCTCCGCGGCACGATGACGCCGATCGGTTCGACCTGGTAGATCGAAGCGTCGGTGGCGTAGCGGCCGCGTGACGCCGGGTCGAACAGCACCTCGGCGTCGACATTGCGCCGCAGGCGATCCGCGAGCGACGGATCGCCGGAACGCGGGCGCACGAAGCGGACTGGGTGGGCCGTGGCGTCCATGGGTGCGGCGTAGAATACACTGCGCCGCGAGCATCAATTCCGGAGGGACCATGTCGCGCAACGCCGGTAGGCATTTCCTGCAGATACCCGGTCCGACCAACGTGCCCGACCGCGTGCTGCGGGCGATCGACCTGCCCACCATGGACCACCGCGGGCCCGAGTTCGCGGACCTCGGCAAGGCGGTGCTCGAGGGCATGAAGCGCGTCTTCAAGACGCGCGCGCATGTGGTCATCTTCCCGGCCTCGGGCACCGGCGCGTGGGAAGCCGCCCTGGTCAATACGCTGTCGCCCGGCGATGCCGTGCTCATGTACGAGACCGGCCATTTCGCTTCGTTGTGGCAGAAGATGGCTGCGAAGCTCGGCCTCGCGCCCGAGTTCATCGCCGGCGACTGGCGCACCGGCGCCGATCCGCAGGCGATCGAGAAGCGCCTGCGCGAGGACGCCCAGCACCGCATCAAGGCGGTGTGCGTCGTGCACAACGAAACTTCCACCGGCGTCACCTCGCGGATCGGCGAAGTGCGCAAGGCGATCGACGCGGCGAAACATCCCGCGCTGCTCATGGTGGACACCATTTCGTCGCTCGCGTCGATCGACTATCGCCATGACGAGTGGGGCGTGGACGTCACGGTCGGCGGCTCGCAGAAGGGCCTGATGCTTCCCCCGGGCCTGTCGTTCAACGCGATCTCGGACAAGGCGCTCGCTGCGTCGAAATCGGCGCGCCTGCCGCGCAGTTATTGGGCCTGGGAAGAGATGCTGGCCCACGGCAAGAGCGGCTACTTCCCCTACACCCCGGCGACCAACCTCCTCTACGGACTGCGCGAGGCGCTCGCCATGCTGGAGGAAGAGGGCCTGGACAACGTCTTCGCTCGCCACCAGCGCCACGCGGAAGCCACGCGCCGCGCGGTTCGTGCCTGGGGGCTGGAAGTGCTCGCCACCAATCCGGCGGAATATTCAGGCTCGCTCACCGCGGTGCTGCTACCCGCCGGTCACGACGCCGACCGCGTGCGCAAGATAATTCTGGAGGCCTTCGACATGTCGCTGGGCACCGGCCTGGGCAAGCTCGCCGGCAAGGTATTCCGCATCGGGCACCTGGGCGACTTCAACGACCTCGCCTTGATGGGCACGCTCGCGGGCGTCGAGATGGGCCTTGCCCTCGCCGGTGTGCCGGCCAAGAGTGGCGGCGTGCAAGCGGCGATGGCGTACCTCGCGGAATGCCGTGCGAAGCCCGCGCGCGCCGCGGCATGAGATGGATTTCACCCTCGGCGAAGACCAGCGCCTGTTCCTCGACAGCGTGCGCGCGTTCGCGCGCAAGCACCTCGCCGCGGGCGCCGTAGCACGCGCGCACGAGCCGGCCTATCCGTTCGACGTCGCGCGCCTGATGGCGCACCAAGGGCTGCTCGGCATCACGCTGGCCCAGGCCGACGGCGGACAAGGCGGCACCCTGATGGACGCGGTCCTCGCCATCGAGGCGGTGGCCAGCGTCTGCCCGAGGAGCGCCGACGTGGTGCAGGCCGGCAGCTTCGGGCCGGTGCGCGTACTGGCCGAGTACGGCAGCGCCGCGCAGAAAGCAAAATACCTCGCACCGATCCTTGCGGGCGACACGGTCCTCTGTCTTGGCATGAGCGAGCCCGAGGCGGGCTCCGCGGTCACCGACCTGAAAACCACCGCGACCCCCGACGGCGACGGTTACCGTGTCTCGGGCAGCAAGGTGTTCTCGACCCACGGCCCTTATGCCGCGGTGATCCTCGCCTACGTACGCTACGGCCCCGGGGTGGGCGGCATCGGTTCGATGCTCATCGAGCCCGGCTGGAAGGGCGTGACGTTGGGCAAGCCTTCGCGCTTCATGTCCGGCGAGCAATGGGTGGAGCTGCATTTCGACGACGTTCACGTCCCGCGCGAAAACGTGCTGCTCGGGCCGGGGGGCTTCAAGAAACAAATCGCCGGCTTCAACGTCGAGCGCATTGGCAACACCGCGCGCTCCCTGGCGCTTGGCCGCTATTCATATGACGCTGCCCGCGAGTGGGCACTCACTCGGCAGCAGTTCGGTCGACCGCTGGCCGAGTTCCAGGGGCTGCAGTGGAAGTTCGCCGACATGAAGATGAAGCTCGATGCCGGGGAGCTGCTGCTGTATCGCGCGGCGGCGAACGCCGATCGCGGCATGCCCTCGGCTGAGCAGACCGCGATCGCCAAGGCCTTCT
>Ga0209705_10000043_pt1 | contig 58984 bp, 48 predicted proteins | sample PPLLaktember2015_5_FD_187262 | JGI IMG/M metagenome (GOLD analysis project Ga0209705, IMG submission 187262) | Freshwater sediment microbial communities from Prairie Pothole Lake near Jamestown, North Dakota, USA - PPLs Lake P8 Core (1) Depth... | ecosystem: Environmental > Aquatic > Freshwater... | reverse complement strand
GAAGACACGAAGACACGAAGACACGAAGAAAAGCGAAAACGGGTCTATGAGTCGGTTTCCAGCGATGGCTTCTGAAGGGCAGTGTTCATGTGCGCCAGAGTCCTGGGCGGTTGCGAGTTACGATCACAGTCGTTCCCGTTTCTTGGTTCTTGTTTTCTTCGTGTCTTCGTGCCTTCGTGGTGAGAGGTAGGTCTGAGAGAATGCTCGACGCCTGCGAACAGTCGCCCTCGTACATCCGAGCCATCGCGGCCTACCAGCCGGGCAAGCCGGTTTCCGACCTGGCGCGTGAGATGGGCCTGGGAGAGACGACCATCGTCAAGCTCGCTTCCAACGAGAACCCGCTCGGCGCGAGCCCGCTGACCCACGCCGCCATCTCGGCCCAGCTTTCCGAGCTGGCGCGCTACCCTGACGGCAACGGCTTCGACCTGAAGCAGGCGCTGTGCGCGCATTACAGCGTGCTTCCTGAGCAGATCGTGCTGGGAAGCGGCTCGAACGACGTGCTGGAACTGGTCGCACGCGCGTTCCTCGCCGCCGGCACGTCTTCCGTGTACTCGCAGCACGCCTTCGTCGTTTACCCGCTCGCAACCCAGGCGGTGGGTGCTGCTGGGATCGAGGTTCCAGCGCGCGCTTTCGGTCACGACCTGCCAGCCATGGCCGCTGCGGTTCGCGGGGACACGCGCGTGCTCTGGATCGCGAACCCCAACAACCCGACCGGGACATTCTGCCCTGCCGAACAGGTGCAGGATCTGCTGGCGCGGGTGCCGCGCAGAGTCGTCGTGGTGCTGGACGAGGCCTACAACGAGTACCTGCCCGATGCGCTGCGGGTCGACACAACCCGCTGGCTCGAGCAGTACCCGAATCTTGTCATCACCCGCACGTTCTCCAAGGCCTACGGCCTGGCCGGTCTGCGGGTGGGGTTCGCGCTCGCGCATGCGGAGATCTGCGACCTGCTCAACCGGGTGCGCCTCCCGTTCAATGTGAACAGCCTGGCCCAGGCGGGCGCCCAGGCTGCCTTGCGCGATCAGGCGTTCGTCCAGCGCAGCCGGCGTGTGAACGACGAAGGCATGCGCCAGCTCACCGAAGGCTTCAAGCGCCTGGAGCTGGACTACATCCCTTCCCTGGGCAATTTCGTCAGCGTGTGCGTCGGCGACGCCGGGGCGGTTTATCAGCGGCTGCTGCGACGGGGCGTGATCGTGCGGCCGGTCGGCGCCTACGGCCTGCCGGCGCATCTGCGCGTGACGGTCGGCGTGGAGTCCGAGAACGCGCGCTTCCTTCAGGCGCTGGAACTATCGCTGCACGCCTGACTCCTCGACTGCGGCCGCGAGATGCCAGGGACGCCAAGAGAAACCTCACTGACCACGAAGGACACGAAGGAACACGAAGGACAGCCCGCACTCCCGTGTGCCCGTCGAGTTGATGCGTTTTGCTTGCAGCAGCGGCAGCCAAGAATAGCTGACGAGACCGGAGCCAGCATCGCCCGCCGCCCGAAAGGCGAGACGCACAGACGGGTTTCTTCGTGTCCTTCGTGGTGAATGAGGTTGGGTTCTCCTCTGCGTTCTCTGTGCTGTGGCTGATTGCGGGTTGGGCTTCGACTTGAGTAGCTTGAAGTTGCGCAGGCTGGCGATCTTCGGAGTGGGCTTGATCGGCGGGTCCTTCGCTGCTGCGCTGAAGCAAGCGGGTGCAGTCGCGCACGTGGTCGGCGTCGGGCGCAGCCGCGCCAACTTGGAGCGCGCCCTCGATCTGGGGGTCATTGACGAGATCGCCAGCGATGCGCGCACTGCACTCCTCGGCGCCGACTTCGTGCTGGTGGCGGTCCCGGTCCAGCAAACCGGGACGTTGCTCGCGCAGATCGCACCACACCTCGAGCCCGAATGCGTGGTGACCGACGGCGGCAGCACCAAAGGCGACGTGGTGGATGCAGCGCGCCGCGTCCTCGGCGGGAAGCTCGCGCAGTTCGTTCCGGCGCATCCCATAGCAGGCGCGGAGCGCTCCGGGGTGGAGGCGGCCACGGCATCTCTGTTTCACGCGCGCACCGTCGTGCTCACACCCGTACCGGAAACCTCGTCCGAGGCGCGTGCGCGCGTCGAAGCTGCCTGGCGCCAGTGCGGCGCGCGGGTGGTGCCGATGGACCCGGCGCGCCACGACCAGGTCTTCGCCGCGGTAAGCCATCTGCCGCACGCGCTGGCCTTTGCGCTGGTGCACATGATTGCAACGCGGCCGGATGCAGACGAGCTGTTCTCCTTCGCGGGCGCAGGCTTCCGCGACTTTACTCGCATCGCCGGAAGCTCGCCGGAGATGTGGCGTGACATCTGTGTGGCGAACCGCGACGCGCTGCTGGCTGAGGTCGAGGCATTCCAAGCCGATCTCGCCGCTCTGGCCCGCAGCATCCGCAGCGGCGAGACTGTGGAGGTGGAGCGCCGGTTCCAGGTGGCGCGGGACGCCCGCAGCCGCTGGCTGCGGGGCTCCTGAACGCGCATGACCGCGTACCCGCCTGTCCTCGACCTGCCGGCGCTCGCGCGCGCCCGGGGCAGTGTGCGACTGCCCGGCTCGAAGAGCATCTCCAACCGCACCCTGCTGCTGGCTGCGCTCGCACAGGGCACGACGATAATCCACGACCTGCTGTCCTCCGATGATGTGGACCGCATGCTGGAGGCGCTGGAGACGCTCGGCGTCGGGCTCGAACGGACCGCCGATCCCGAAGTGCTGCGGGTGCACGGGTGCGGCGGCGCGTTTCCGGTCAAGCGGGCCGATCTGTTCCTGGGTAACGCCGGGACGGCGTACCGTCCCCTGACTGCCGCGCTGGCATTGTCCGGTGGACACTATCGGCTGTCCGGCGTGCCGCGCATGCACGAGCGCCCAATCGGCGACCTGGTGGATGTCCTGCGCCAGGCCGGCGCGCAGATCGAATACCTGGGCCGCGAGGGCTTCCCGCCGCTTGAGATCCGGCCCGCCCAGATCAGCGTAGACCAGCCCCTGAGCATTCGCGGCGAGGTGTCGAGCCAGTTCCTGACAGCGTTGCTGATGGCCTTGCCGCTGACCGGCCGGGCCTGTGCGATCCGTGTGGAGGGTGAGCTGATCTCGAAGCCCTACATTGAGATCACGCTCAATCTGATGGCCCGCTTCGGGCTCACCGCAAGCCGGCGCGACTGGCAGTCATTCGCCCTGCCCGCGGGCCGCTATGTCAGCCCGGGCGCTTACCACGTGGAAGGCGACGCCTCCAGCGCCTCCTATTTCCTCGCTGCTGGCGCAATCGGCGGAGGGCCGGTACGGGTTCTGGGTGTGGGTCGCGACAGCATCCAGGGCGATGTGCAGTTCACGGCGGCGCTCCAGGCCATGGGGGCGGGTGTTGCGCTCGGGGACAACTGGATCGAGGCTCGCGCCCCCGACCAAGGCCGGCTCAGGGCCTTCGACCTGGATCTAAACCACATCCCCGACGCCGCAATGACCCTGGCCGTGGCCGCCCTGTTTGCCGACGGACCCTGCCGGCTGCGCAACATCGCCAGCTGGCGAGTCAAGGAAACCGACCGCATCGCGGCCATGGCGACCGAGCTGCGCAAAGTCGGCGCCCACGTGGAGGAGGGCTCCGACTACCTGGTGGTAACTCCGCCTCACGCCTCACGCCTCACGCCTAACGCTTGCATTGACACCTACGACGACCACCGCATCGCCATGTGCTTCTCGCTCGTGGCGCTGGGCGGGGTGCCGGTTCGCATCAACGATCCCAACTGCGTGGCGAAGACCTTCCCGGACTACTTCGACCGTTTCGCGCAGATCACCCAGCCCGCAGGCGTGCCGGTAATCGCAATCGATGGGCCGTCGGCCTCGGGTAAGGGGACAGTGGCCCGCCGGGTGGCCGAGGCGCTGGGCTTCCGGTTCCTGGACAGCGGGGCCCTGTACCGGCTCGTGGCCCTCCAGGCGCTACGGTCCGGCGTCGACCTCGACGACGCGCATGCGCTCGCGCGGGTCGCTGCGGAGCTCGACTGCGGCTTCGACGGGGAGACCGTGTTCCTGTCGGGCGAGCCGGTAACGGCGGCGCTACGCACCGAGAAGGTGTCGGCGGCCGCCTCGCGGGTGGCAGCGCTCCGGCCGGTCCGCGCAGCCCTGCTCGGCCGCCAGCGCGCGTTCCGCCAGCCACCTGGCCTGGTGGCGGACGGCCGCGACATGGGTTCGGTGGTGTTTCCGGAGGCACAGCTCAAGGTGTTCCTCACGGCCAGTCCGGAGGAGCGTGCGCGCCGCCGCCATAAACAGTTGATGGAAAAAGGAATCGATGCTAGACTTCCCACCCTTTTGGAGGACATCAATGCACGCGACGTGCGCGACGCCGGCCGCGAGGCGGCCCCGCTCGTCCAGTGCGAGGATGCCCGCGTGCTCGATACCACCGGGCTGACTGCCGATCAGGCAGCCCAGCAGGTGCTGGATTGGTTCGAGGAGTCATGCAGCAAGCAGCCCCTGTCCTGCTAGAGCGGCGAAGCACGCCGCGATGCCGGCCGGGATCTCTCTTAATTTGGCCCCGTCCAGCGCGGATGGGTTTTCGATGAGTAACGATCGCCTGTGATTACCACTGCCACCCCCTCCAAAGCCTCCGATAAAGCCGAGAACTTCGCTGCATTGTTTGAGGAGAGCCTGTCCCGCAAGGAAATGCGTGCGGGCGAAGTCATCACCGCCGAAGTGGTCCGTGTCGATGCCAACTTCGTCGTCGTCAACGCCGGCCTCAAGTCGGAGAGCTACATCCCCACCGAGGAGTTCAAGAACGACCGCGGCGAGCTGGAAGTGCAGGCGGGCGAGTTCGTCGCAGTGGCCATCGAGGCACTCGAAGACGGCCACGGCGAGACCCGCCTGTCGCGCGAGAAGGCCAAGCGCCTGGCCGCCTGGCACGAGCTCGAGGCGGCGCTGGAGCAGGGCTCCGTTGTGCAGGGGCTGGTCAGCGGCAAGGTCAAGGGCGGCCTGACGGTGATGATCAACGGCATCCGCGCTTTTCTGCCCGGCTCGCTGGTAGACCTGCGGCCGGTCAAGGACACCAATCCCTATGAGGGCAAGCAGCTCGAGTTCAAGGTCATCAAGCTCGACCGCAAGCGCAACAACGTCGTGGTGTCGCGCCGCGCGGTGCTCGAGGCCTCCGCTGGCGAGGAGCGCCAGAAGCTGCTGGAGACCCTGCAGGAGGGCTCGGTGGTCAAGGGTGTGGTCAAGAACATCACCGATTACGGCGCGTTCGTGGACCTGGGCGGCATCGACGGCCTGCTGCACATCACCGATCTGGCGTGGCGCCGGGTCAAGCACCCCTCGGAGGTGCTGTCGGTGGGCGACGAGGTCACTGCCAAGGTGCTCAAGTTCGATCAGGAGAAGAACCGCGTCTCGCTGGGCCTGAAGCAGCTTGGCGAGGACCCCTGGGTCGGCATCTCGCGCCGCTATCCGCCCAACACCCGCCTGTTCGGCAAGGTGAGCAACCTCACCGATTACGGCGCCTTCGTCGAGATCGAGTCGGGCATCGAGGGGCTGGTCCACGTCTCCGAGATGGACTGGACCAACAAGAACGTGCATCCCTCGCGCGTGGTGCAGGTGGGCGACGAGGTCGAAGTGATGATCCTGGAGATCGACGAAGACCGCCGCCGCATTTCACTCGGCATGAAGCAGTGCATGCCCAATCCGTGGGACGAGTTCGCCGCCAACTACAAGAAGGGCGACAAGGTCAAGGGGCAGATCAAGTCGATCACTGACTTCGGCGTGTTCATCGGCCTGCCCGGCGGCATCGACGGCCTGGTGCACCTGTCCGATCTGTCCTGGACCGTTCCGGGCGAGGAAGCGGTGCGGCAATACAAGAAAGGCGACGAGGTCGAGGCGGTGGTCATCGCCATCGACGTCGAGCGCGAGCGCATCTCGCTCGGCATCAAGCAGCTGGAAGGCGATCCGTTCAACAACTACGTCGCCAGGCACGAGAAAGGCAGCGTGGTGGAGGGCAAGGTCAAGTCCGTCGATGCCAAGGGCGCGGTGGTAGCACTTGAAGGCGAGGTGGAAGGCTACCTGCGCGCCTCCGAGGTCGCGCGCGACCGGGTCGAGGACATCCGCACCCACCTGAAGGAAGGCGACACGGTCAACGCCATGATCATCAACGTCGACCGTAAGAACCGCGCGATCAACCTGTCGATCAAGGCCAAGCACGTCGCGGAGGAGAGCGAAGCCCTGCAGAAGCATTCGCAGGACACCGCGCCCGGCGCCGGCACCACCAATCTGGGGGCGCTGCTCAAGGCCAAGCTGGATACGAAGAATACGGGTCAGTAACGGGAGCTCGTCGCAACATCGAGGGGACCGGGCGCTGCGCCCGGTGTTCCTCCTGGCGATGGTCCTGCTGCGCATGCGTGGGGCCGGGCCGCCAGCAAGAACAAAAGGGTAGCCATGACGAAGTCGGAGTTGATCTCGCGGCTTGCGGCGCACTTCCCGCAGCTGGTGGCCAGTGACGCCGAGCTGGCGGTCAAGATGATTCTGGACGCTATGTCCAAGAGCCTTGCGGAGGGGCAGCGCATCGAGATCCGCGGGTTCGGCAGCTTCGGGCTGAACTACCGCCCTCCGCGCGTGGGGCGCAACCCGAAATCCGGCGAGAAAGTCCAGGTGCCGGCCAAGTATGTACCGCATTTCAAGGCCGGAAAGGAATTGCGGGAGCGGGTCGATGCAAAGCGGCAGGAACACGCCGAGCAGGTCTAACCGGCCGGCATCTGCGCCAGGGGCGGTATCGCCGGAAAAGCGTGCCGCCCTTTTCGTTGATCGTGGCGTCAGCCCCCGCGTGTGCTGGCCAGCGACGCGGAGGTGATGGTGGTTCGTGCTCTGGGCTGGGTCGCGAAGGCAGTGCTGTTTCTCTTGTTGGTCGGCTTTGCGCTGAAGAACTCCGAGATGGTCACCCTGCGTTACTTCCTCGGCCAGGAGTGGAGCGCGCCGCTCTCGCTGGTGCTGCTCCTGTTCTTCGGAGTCGGCGCGGTGCTCGGGGCGCTGGCGGTGCTGTCCGTGGTGAATCGGCAACGCCGCGAGATCAACGTGCTACGTCAGGCCGGAGCGGAGCGCGCGCGCGAAGCGCGACCCAACCGTCAGCCCGACCCGGAGCTGCTGTAACAGGATGGAATTCGAGCTCTGGTGGCTGTTCCTGGGTTTCCCGTTGTTCTTCGCATTGGGCTGGCTGGCGGCCCGGGTCGACATCAAGCAGCTGCTCACCGAGTCCCGCGCGCTGCCGTCGTCCTACTTCAAGGGCCTGAACTTCCTCATCAACCAGCAACCCGACAAGGCCATCGAAGCCTTCATCGAGGTGGTCAAGGTCGACCCGCAGACGGTCGAGCTGCACTTCGCCCTGGGCAGCCTGTTCCGGCGGCGCGGCGAGGTCGAGCGCGCCATCCGCATGCATCAGAATCTGGTGGATCGTGCGGACCTGGGCGACGAGCAGCGCCTCGCGGCGCTGTACGAGCTGGCTCAGGACTACCTCAAGGCTGGCCTGCTGGACCGTGCGGAGGCGCTGTTCCTGAAGCTGGAGGGCACGGCCTACGAGCAGCAGGCGCTGAAGTTCCTGCTCGAGATCTACGAGCAGGAGAAGGACTGGCAGAAGGCGATCCAGACCTCGCGCAAGATGGACAGCGTGGCTGGCCACTCCAGCGCCAGGGAGATCGCACACTTCTACTGCGAAATGGCGCAGGCCGAGATGGTTCATGGACGCACGGAGCAGGCGCGCGGGCTGCTGGAAAACGCCTTGAGCGTGAATCGCAAATGCGTCCGCGCCCACATTCTGCTCGGCGACCTGGCGCTCTCGGAAGGCAGCGCAGACGAGGCCATCGAGGCCTGGAAGAGGGTCGAAGCACAGAACCCGGCCTTCCTGACGCTGGTGGCGGAGAAGCTGCTCGGCGCGCACAGGCAGGTCGGCCGGGCGGATGAGGGGTTGGCGCTGCTGCGTGGCTACCTCACGAGCTATCCCTCGCTCGACCTGCTCAACATCGTGTTCCACACCGTGCTCGAGCGCGAGGGACCGGGCGCCGCCAACGAGCTGGTGCGCAGCGAGCTGCGCCGCACCCCCACACTGCTCGGCCTGGACAAGCTGCTCGAGGCCCAGCTGCTGGAAGCGCCGCTCGAGCGGCGCCGCGATCTCGAGCTCATCCGCAACCTGGTCCATGAGCACACCCGCAGCCTGGCCCTCTACCGTTGCGACGAGTGCGGGTTCAAGGCGCGCCAGTTCTACTGGCACTGCCCCGCCTGCCACGGCTGGGAGACCTATCCTCCCCGCAGGAGCGAGGAGCGGGAGTTCGCTGCGTGAAACCGACGAACGCATCCACCACGAAGGACACGAAGGAACACGAAGGAAACCGTCTGTTCCTCGGGCCCTGGCCGAGGTTTGATTCGCTTTACCCTCTCGACAGTGCTGCCAAGCAAGGCGCATCAACTCCACAGGTGCCCGCGACTCCGGGGTCTCCTTCGTGTTCCTTCGTGTCCTTCGTGGTCCATGAGGTTCCTCTCTCTTGGGATCCTCGCGCGTTGGCGGTTCGAGGCATTTGCTCGAGAGACGCAACAACTGTATGAAGCCCACCGAGCCTCGCGTGATCGTTGCGCTCGACTACGCAGACGCCGAATCCGCGTTGGCGCTGGTGGGGCGCTTGTCACCAGCGGTTTGCCGGCTCAAGGTGGGCATGGAGCTGTTCACCGTCGCGGGTCCGAAGCTGGTCGAAGCGCTTGTCCAGCGCGGCTTCAGTGTCTTCCTGGACCTCAAATTTCATGACATCCCCAACACCGTCGCCCAGGCCTGCAAGGCGGCTGCATCCCTGGGCGTCTGGATGCTCAACGTCCACGCGCTGGGTGGCCGGGGCATGCTGACCGCCGCGCGGGACGCGATCGAGGGTCTGCCGGCCCGGCCGCTGCTGACTGCCGTGACCGTCCTCACCAGTCATGCCGAGGTGGATCTGCTCGAGGTCGGAATCGCAGGCTCGCCGCAGAGCGCGGCATTGCGTCTGGCAGGCCTGGCTCAGAGCTGTGGCCTGGATGGGGTGGTGTGCTCGGCGCTGGAGGCCCCTGCACTGCGCAGCCGTATGGGCGCTGCATTCCTGCTCGTAACGCCGGGCATTCGCACTGCCGCGGATGCGGCCGGCGATCAGAAGCGCATCGTCACGCCCGGCGCGGCAGTCGACATGGGCGCCAGCTTCCTGGTAGTTGGACGCCCGGTCACCCGCGCTCCCGATCCGCTCGTCGCGCTCGCGGCCATCAACGACGAAGTGGCAAGCGCCGCCTCAGGTAGGAAATGACCACCTGTAGGCGGCTCAGCGGCCTCAGCCCCCGTCAAAACACTGAAGGCATCTTGTGAAAGTCACCATCATCGGAACCGGTTACGTCGGCCTGGTGTCCGGCGCTTGTCTGGCGGATCTGGGCAACGAAGTGCTGTGCCTGGACCTGGACCAGTCGAAGATCGATCTGCTCAACTCCGGCGGCATTCCCATCTACGAGCCGGGGCTCGAGCCCCTGGTGAGGCACAACGTTCAGGCCGGGCGCTTGCGCTTCACCACGGACGTCGAGGCCGGCGTCCACCACGGGCAGTTCCAGTTCATCGCGGTCGGCACGCCACCGGACGAGGACGGCTCGGCCGATCTGCGCCACGTGCTCGATGCCGCCGGCAACATCGGCCGGCACATGATCGAGTACCGCGTGATCGTGGACAAGTCCACGGTGCCGGTCGGCACTGCCGACCTGGTGCGCCAGGCGGTCGCCGCCGCGCTGGCCGAGCGCGGGCTCGAACTGCCCTTCAGTGTCGTCTCCAACCCCGAGTTCCTCAAGGAAGGTGCGGCGGTCGAGGACTTCCTGAAGCCGGACCGCATCGTGGTCGGTGCAGACGACGCGCGCGCGACGCAGCTCATGCGCGCCTTGTATGCGCCGTTCCAGCGCAGCCACGAGCGCATGCTGGTGATGGACGTGAAGTCGGCGGAGCTGACCAAGTACGCCGCTAACGCCATGCTTGCCACCCGCATCTCGTTCATGAACGAGCTGGCCAACCTCGCCGAGCAGCTGGGTGCCAACATCGAGCAGGTGCGGGTGGGCATCGGCTCGGATCCGCGCATCGGCTATCAGTTCCTCTACGCCGGCGCCGGCTACGGCGGGTCCTGCTTTCCGAAGGACGTGCGGGCGCTGCAGCGTACGGCCGATCACAACGGCACGCACCTTCGCGTTCTGAAGGCGGTGGAAGAGGCCAACGAAGCCCAGAAGCAGGTCCTGCTGAACAAGCTCACTGCCCGCCTCGGTTCCGATCTCACGGGAAAGCGCTTCGCCCTCTGGGGGCTCGCCTTCAAGCCCAACACCGACGACATGCGGGAGGCGCCTAGCCGGGTGGTGATCGACGGCATCCTCACGCGCGGCGGGCGGGTGACTGCCTACGACCCAGTGGCTATCGACGAAGCCAGGCGCATCTATCGTGGAGAGCAGCGGGTGACCTTCGCCGAGTCCCCGTTCGCGGCACTCGACGGCGCCGATGCGCTGATCATCGTCACCGAGTGGAAGGAGTTTCGCAGCCCCGATTTCGGCAACCTCAAGGGACGGCTCAAGCAGCCAGTCATCTTCGACGGCCGCAACCTGTATGATCCAGCAATGGTCAGGGCGGCCGGGCTGGAGTACTACTCCATCGGACGGGCGTGACCGACAAGCGTGACCGACAAGCGTGACCCGTCCTGATCTTTCCTCTGCGCATGTACTCGTCGTCGGCGATGTCATGCTGGACCGATACTGGTTCGGCGACGTGAGCCGCATCTCACCGGAAGCGCCCGTGCCCGTGGTACGGATCGGGCGCCTCGAGGAACGCCCCGGCGGGGCGGCGAATGTGGCCCGCAACGCCGCTGCTCTTGGTGCGCCGGTGGAGCTGCTTGCTGTGGTCGGCGAGGACGAGGCCGGCGCCAGCCTGGCCAGACTGCTGGGGCAGGAGCGGGTGGCGGCCCGCCTCACGCGCGACGCGTCACTGCATACCACCGTCAAGCTGCGGGTCATCGGCAGGCAGCAGCAGTTGCTGCGCATCGACTTCGAGGATCTGCCGGCGCAGGCGGCGCTGGAGGCCAAGCTGAACGACTTCGAAGCCTCCCTGCGCGATGCCGGTGTGGTGATCCTGTCGGACTACGCCAAGGGTGCGTTGACCCACGTCGATCGCATGATCCGCACGGCGCGTGCGGCAGGCAAGACGGTGCTGGTGGATCCCAAGGGCGACGACTACGAGAAGTACCGGCACGCGACCCTGCTGACGCCCAACCGCAGCGAGTTCCGCGAGGTGGTCGGCACTTGGAAGAGCGAGGCCGACTTCGTCGCGCGTGCGCAGCGGCTGCGCGAGGAGCTCGAGGTCACAGCGCTGCTGGTGACGCGCAGTGAGGAAGGCATGACGCTCATCCGCGAGGAGGAGGTATTGCACGTCCCCACGGTAGCCCAAGAGGTGTTCGACGTGAGCGGAGCGGGCGACACGGTTATTGCGACCCTGGGCGTGATGCTGGCGGCGGGGCAAAGCCTTCCCGACGCAGTGCGCTGGGCCAACCGCGCGGCCGGCATCGTGGTCGGCAAGCTCGGCACCGCCGTGGTCCGCCCCGAAGAGCTGTTCGAGGATTGAGGCGATGACAATTGGCAAAACCGTCCGCGAGGAAGGAAGATGATTGTTGTTACCGGTGCGGCCGGTTTTATCGGTTCCAATCTCGTCAAGGCGCTGAACGAGCGTGGCGAGACCGACATAGTCGGGGTGGACAATCTCTCGCGCGGCGATAAGTTTCGCAACCTGGTGGACTGCAGCATCGCGGACTACTTGGACAAGGAGGAGTTCCTCGACCAGCTCGGTGCGGGTGCTTTCGATGGGGAGATCGCAGCAGTGCTGCACCAGGGGGCCTGCGCGGACACGATGGAGAGCGACGGCCGCTACATGATGGAGAACAACTACCGTTATTCGGCGGAGCTGCTGGAGTTCTGCCGGGCGGAGGAGATCCCCTTCATCTACGCCTCCTCGGCCTCGGTATACGGGGCGGGTCCGACGTTCCGCGAGGATCCGGCGAGCGAGAAGCCGCTCAACGTCTACGGCTACTCCAAGTTTCTCTTCGACAATCTGGTACGCCGGCGCTGGCAGGACAACACCGCGCAGGTGGTCGGCCTGCGCTACTTCAACGTCTACGGGCCGCGCGAAGCGCACAAGGGCCGCATGGCATCGGTGGCCTTCCACTTCTTCAACCAGTACCGCAGCGAAGGATGCGTGAAGCTGTTCGAAGGCAGCGGCGGGTACGCGGCCGGCGAGCAGCGTCGCGACTTCGTATCGGTGGACGACGTCGTCGCGGTCAATCTGCATTTTCTCGCGCACCCCGAGAGCGCGGGGATCTTCAACGTCGGGACCGGTCGCGCGCAGACCTTCAACGAGGTGGCCGTGGCAACGGTGAATGCGAGCCGCGCGAGCGAGGGCGAGTCCGCGCTCGATCCCCAGCAGATGCTCTCCAAGGGGCTCATCGAGTACGTGCCCTTCCCGGCGGGGCTGAGGGAGAAGTACCAGAGCTATACCCAGGCCGACCTCGCGCAGCTGCGCGCGGCCGGCTACAGGGCGCCGTTTCTGACTGTGGAGCAGGGGGTGTCGCGGTACGTCGATTGGCTGCTTGCGCAGTGACTAACGGTTCGGCCTCAGTCGGGAACAGTCCAGCGCTCGGGCGAGCGCCACAGGCTGGCGAGCAGCAGCTCGCGCTTGAGCACGAACTCCTTGGGCAGCTTGTCGTAGAGTTTCACGAACAACTCCTCGTGCAGAAGCAGTTCGTGAATCCAGGTATCGCGATCTAGCGCCATAAGCTCTGCGAACTGCGCACCCGAGACGGACGACAGGTCGGACCACTCCAGGTCGCGGCGGCGCGGCATCCATCCCAGCACGCTTTCGGCAGCACTGGCCTGGCCGTGGCAGCGGTCGATGATCCACTTGAGCACGCGCATGTTCTCGCCATAGCCCGGCCACAGGTACTTGCCGTCGATGCCCTTGCGGAACCAGTTCACGCAGAAGATGCGCGGCGGGTTCGCGACCCGCCGTCCCATCTCGAGCCAGTGGTCGAAGTAGTCGCCGATGTGGTAGCCACAGAAGGGCAGCATGGCGAAGGGATCGCGGCGCACCTCACCGGTCTTCCCCGCAGCGGCCGCGGTAGTCTCCGAGCCCATGGTAGCGGCGGCATACACGCCGTCGGCCCAGTTGAAAGTTTCGTACACCAGCGGCACGCCCTGGCTGCGCCGGCCGCCGAAGATGAAAGCCGAGATCGGCACGCCCGCGGGTTGCTCCCAGGCCGCGTCGATCGAAGGGCACTGCGACGCCGGCACGGTAAAGCGCGCATTGGGATGGGCGGCCTTGCGCCCGCAACCCGCTGTCCAGGGTTGGCCCTGCCAGTCGACCAGGCGTGCGGGCGGCTCCTCGGTCATGTCCTCCCACCACACGTCGCCATCCTCGGTCATGGCGACGTTGGTGAAGATGCAGTTGCGCTCGAGGGTGGCCATGGCGTTGGGGTTGGACTTGCGCGACGTGCCGGGTGCGACGCCGAAGAAACCGAACTCCGGGTTGATGGCGTACAAACGCCCGTCCGGTCCGGGCTTGATCCAGGCGATGTCGTCCCCGACCGTGGTGACCTTCCAGCCCTCGAACGCCGGCGGCGGGATCAGCATCGCGAAATTGGTCTTGCCGCACGCGCTGGGGAACGCGGCGGCGACATAGCTCTTCTCGCCTGCGGGCGACTCCACCCCAAGGATCAACATGTGCTCCGCCAGCCAGCCCTGTTCCCGCCCCATGGCCGAGGCGATGCGCAGCGCGAAGCACTTCTTGCCCAGGAGCGCGTTGCCGCCGTACCCGCTGCCGAACGACCAGATCGCGTTCTCCTCTGGAAAATGCACGATGTACTTGTGCTCGCGGTTGCAGGGCCATGCCACGTCGTTCTGGCCGGGCGCCAGCGGCATGCCCACCGAATGCAGGCAGGGCACGAAGCTGCCGTTCTCGCCCAGGGCATCCACGGCAGCTCGGCCCATCCGCGTCATCGTGCGCATGCTCACGGCGACGTAGGCCGAGTCGGTGATCTCCACGCCGATGTGCGATATGGGCGAGCCGATTGGCCCCATGGAGAAGGGCACGACGTACATGGTTCGCCCGCGCATGCAGCCGTCGAACAGCTTGCGCAGCCGTGCTTTCATCTCGTGCGGGTCCACCCAGTTGTTGGTGGGCCCCGCGTCGGCCCGGTGGATGCTGCAGATGAAGGTGCGGTCCTCGACGCGAGCGACGTCCGAGGGGTCGGAGCGGGCGAGAAAGCTGCCGGGGCGCTTCGCGCTGTCGAGCGGCACCAGCGTACCGCTGCCGACCAGCTCTGCGCACAGCCGGCGGTACTCCTGCTCAGAGCCGTCGCACCAGACGATGCGCTGCGGGCTGGTGAGGTTCGCAACATCCATCACCCACTGGCGCAGGCGGTGGTGCTGCACGTAATCAGGGATCTCCGGACTGCCTGCGCCGGCGGGATCGAAGCGTGTGGCAAGGTCCACGGCTGCGCTCTCCTCGCGGGATATCGTAGTTCCAGTGTCGACGATGGTAGCACGGCCGGTCGTTTGGCTCATGCGTTACAATCAATTGTCAAAGGGGCGGAGCATCAGGGGCATCATTTGACGCATCGCGGGGTTTCCCGCCCCCTTGACCTTGGCTGACGTGGCTCCTACCCTGGTATTCGACATCGAAACAGTCCCTGACGTCCAGGGCCTGCGCCGTCTCTACGACGCTCCCGCGGCCCTGTCCGACCGGGACGTTGCGGAGATGGCGTTCCATCGCCGGCGCCAGGCCACGGGCAGCGATTTTCTGCCGCTGCACTTGCACCGGGTGGTGGCCGTTGCCTGCGCACTGCGCGAGCGCAACAGCTTTACGGCCTGGTCGCTCGGCGCCCCGGACGAGCCCGAGGGGGCGTTGATTCAGCGCTTCTACGAGGGCATCGAGAAGTACACGCCCCAGCTGGTGTCGTGGAATGGTGGTGGCTTCGATCTCCCGGTACTGCATTACCGTTCGCTGGTGCACGGCGTGCAGGCACGGCGCTATTGGGAGATGGGCGACGAGGACCGCGACTTCAGATACAACAACTACATCGGCCGCTATCACACCCGGCATCTGGATCTCATGGACCTGCTGTCGCTCTATCAGCTGCGGGCGGCTGCCCCGCTGGACGAGGTGGCGCGACTGCTGGGCTTCCCGGGTAAGCTTGGCATGGATGGCTCGCAGGTATGGGAGGCCTACCAGCGTGGCGAGATCGGTGCCATCCGCAACTACTGCGAGACCGATGTAGTCAACACCTACCTAGTGTTTCTGCGCTTCCAGCACACTCGCGGCGCGCTCACCCGCGATGCCTACGAGCACGAGATCGACCTGGTACGAAACACGCTCGCGCGCTCGGCTGCACCACACTGGCAGCAGTTCGTGGCCGCCTGGCAGAGTGGCCAGGCGCCGGACTCCGGCCCGCACACGACCGCTCAGTAGCACGCCATGGTCTGGGTCGAATCCCTCGATCACGAAGGGCGCGGTGTTGCGCGCGTCGACGGGAAAGTGACCTTCATCGACGGCGCTCTTCCGGGGGAGAGCGTCGAGACGCAGACCTGGCGCCGCAAGGCCCGCTTCGACCTGGCCAATGCGGTGCGCATCCTGCACAGTAGCAGCATGCGCGTGCGGCCGCTCTGCCCGCACTACGAGCGTTGCGGTGGCTGCAGTCTGCAGCATCTGGACACACGCGCGCAGGTGGCGATGAAGCAGCGGGTGATGGAGGATGCTCTTGCGCACATCGGGCGCGTGCGGCCCGATGTCGTCCTGCCTCCGATCCACGGCCCGGCTTGGGCATACCGTCACCGCGCCCGCCTGTCGGTGCGCCTGGTGGCGCGCAAGGGCGGCGTCCTGGTGGGCTTTCGTGAGCGCCGCACACACTACGTGGTCGATATGGATTCGTGCGAAGTGCTGCCGGCGCGTATTTCTGCGCTCATCGCACCACTGCGGGGGATACTGTCGGAGCTGACGCTCGCTGCACGCATTCCGCAGGTGGAGATCGCCGTGGGCGAGGACGTCGAAGTCCTCACGCTGCGGGTACTGGACCCGCCCTCGGAAGGGGACCTCGCGCGGCTTCGGGTATTTGGCCGGCAGTTCGGCATCGACCTTTATCTCCAGCCCGGCGGCCCCGCAACGTTACAGCCGCTCGATCCCTCGACGGCGCGCCCGCTGTTCTATCGGTTGCCCGAGTTCGACGTGACGCTGTCCTTCCGCCCGAACGACTTCACGCAGGTCAATCACGCGGTCAACCAGATCCTGGTCCGGCGTGCGATCGCATTGCTGGATCCGCAACCTGGCGAGCAGGTGGCTGACATGTTCTGCGGGCTGGGCAACTTCACGCTGCCGCTGGCGCGTCGCGGCGCCCGCGTCGTGGGCGTGGAAGGCAGCCAGGACCTGGTGGCGCGGGGAGTCGAGAACGCGCAGCGCAACGATCTAGCCCAGCGGGTCAGCTTCCGGTCAGCCAACCTCTACGCGGATGCAGGGGAGGTGCTGCGAACCCTTCCGCGGCTCGACAAGATGCTGCTGGATCCACCGCGCGACGGCGCGGCTGCGCTGGTTCAGGCGCTCGGCGCGCAGGCGCCACGCCGCCTGGTGTACGTATCGTGCAACCCGGCGACACTGGCGCGTGACGCGGGCGTCCTGGTCGCGGAGAAGGGCTATCGGTTCTGCGCGGCCGGAGTGATCAACATGTTTCCCCACACCTCGCACGTGGAGTCGATTGCGCTGTTCGAGCGTGAGGCGTGAGGCGAGAGGCGAGAGGCGAGAGGGGAGGCGTGAGGCGGGGAGGCTCGACAGAGGTGAGGTAACCTGCGCGCGTATCCTTCACGTTGCAGCACTGATATGTGCGATGAGTGGAGTTCGCAGTGCCGTCGAAGGGCTTGCGGGGGTGCTCGCCTCACGCCTTACGCCTCACGCCTCACCCCAAGGGCGGCTGCCGCCGCCCTTCCTGCTATTCGCGCTCGCCCGCGAAGGCCATCAGGAGGTGCAGCAGGCTGGTGAACAGGTTGTAGATGCCGATGTAGAGCGTCAAGGTCGCTGAGACGTAGTTGGTCTCGCCGCCGTTCACGATGGCGCTGAGCTGGTACAGGATCAGCATCGAGCTGATCAGCACGAAAGCACCGCACAGCACCAGGTGCAGCAGCGGGCTGGCGAGGAAGATGTTGGCCACCACCGCCAGCATCACCACGATCACGCCGACCATCAGAAAATTGCCGAGGTAGCTGAAGTCGCGTCTGGTCGTAGTGGCTACCGCCGCCAGCCCGAAGAAGGTCGCGGCGGTGCCGCCGGCAGCCAACAGCACCAGCCGCCCGCCGTTGCTCAGGCCCATGGCCGTCTGCAGCAGCGGTCCCAGCAGCAGGCCCAGAAACAGCGTGAAGCCCAGCAGCAATCCGACGCCCAGCCCGCTGTCCTTGTTGCGTTCGATCGCGAAAATCCAGCCGTAGAAGATCGCCAGCACGGCAAACGCCGCGATGATCGGGTTGCTGCGCATGAACCCCAGATCCAGGTTGACGCCGATCATGGTGCCGATCGCAGTGGGTACCAGCGTCAGCGCGAGCATCAGATAGGTGCTGCGCAGGACCTTGTGCCTGCTTTCCGCCAGGACTGCGCCCTGCGCGGTCATCGGGTAATCCGGCTGCATGCGTTGCCTCCTTCGCTGTTCTTGTATTGCTGAATAAGACTGGCCGGCTGCGGGGAAGTTCGACGGCCGGCGCGGGTGCCGGGCCTGCAGAGGTGGCGGAGGGTGAGTCCGCTTACTTCCCTCTGCCAACCCCTATAATTCCATCGTCCTGCCAGTTACATAGCTCCACCATTGTCCATTCCATTCCGCCAGAATCCAGCTATAATTGGTGGGTAGAGTGGCGGGTAAAGAGGGCATCATGGGGCGCGTCGCGAAGGAGCTTACCGATAGAGCGGTCCGAAATCTAGGGCCGGGCTACCACGCTGTTGGAAAGTCGCTTTATGTGCAGGTAACGGACAACGGTTCCCGGAGTTGGATACTCCGCACTCTGGTGCAGGGGAGGCGCCGAGAGATGGGGTTGGGCAGTTACCCGGACGTATCGCTCGCCGAGGTCCGGGAGGAGGCGGCCAAGTACCGGAAGATCGCTAGAAGGGGTGGGGATCCGTTTGTCGAGCGGGACAAGGCCAAAGTCGTTGTGCCCAGTTTCGAGCAAGCGGCGAGGACCGTCCACGACGAGCACTCACCAGGCTGGCGCAATGAGAAGCACGCTGCCCAGTGGCTTAGCACGCTGAAGCAGTACGTCTTCCCAGTGTTCGGATCGCTGCCGGTATCCCAGGTGGACACGCCACAGGTCAAGGAAGCATTGCTGCCTATCTGGGTCAAGAAGCCCGAGACCGCACGAAGGGTACGCCAGCGCATCGGGCTTGTATTGGACTGGGCGAAGGCGCACAGGCACCGGACTGGGGACAACCCCGTCGAGACGATCGCCGACATCCTGCCCAAGCAGCCGGACTCAGACCGGCATCACACGGCGCTGCCTTATGCCGATGTCCCGCAGTTCATCGCCGAGCTGCGAGAGGCGTCTACCTCTGAGGTGGTGAAACTCTGTTTCGAGTTCCTCATCCTCACCGCTGCTCGTACCGGGGGTGTTGGGTGCGACGTGGGCGGAGATCGACCTGGACAAAGCGGAATGGCTGATCCCTGCAAACCGGATGAAGGCTAATCGGGAGCACCGAGTCCCGCTGTCGTCCCGCTGCATTGAGATCCTGGAGAGAGCCAGGGAGATCGGCGGTGGGTCGTATGTTTTCCCCACTCCTGAAACCGATGCACCGTTATCCAACATGGCGCTGTTGATGGTGCTGCGTCGGATGGGTCGCAAGATTACCGCACACGGTTTCAGGAGCACGTTCCGAGACTGGGCGGCAGAGCGCACGAACTTCCCGCGAGAGGTCTGCGAGCAGGCGCTGGCCCATACGATCAAGGACAAGGCAGAAGCCGCATACCGCCGGAGTGATCTGTTCGAGAAGCGGCGCGAACTAATGGCAACCTGGGCGGAGTTCGCGACCGCGCACCACGGCAAGGTCATCCCCATCGCCGCGAAGCGAGCGTGAACACTCCTTTTCTGCCCCGCCCCACCCTCGGGAAAGAAGGGGGTAGGGGTGGAACAGTACTGGGGAGTCGCTTCCCCTCTCGGACGCTGCAATTGACAATCGTTGCCAGTCGCCCCCCGCAACGATAGCGTGACGCAGTCAGCAGTCAGCAGTCAGGAGACAGGCTGCGTGACGGTGCCGGAGCCCTTTGACGGCCCTTACCAACGGAAGAGGGAGTGCGATGGCAAGCTCATTTGGCAACACCGTTGTAGCGATCATCCTTGTTTCCGTATGCCACAGCGCAAATGCCGGAGCAATCTGGGCTACCAACGGGCATGAATATGAAGTCGTCTTCTCCCACCGGATAGCTTGGGACACTGCCCGGTCGGCTGCGCAGGGGCTCGGCTCTGGATGGGACTTGGCTACCATCGGATCGGCAGAGGAGAACGTCTTTGTAGCGTCGCTCCTGGATGCCGGTCTGCCTGAGCGCTCGCATTTCTGGCTTGGTGCTGCCGACGCAGTGACGGAGAACACATGGGAATGGATTGACGGCACAGGCTTTTCGTACACGAACTGGTGGCCGTTCGAACCAAATGACTTTACGAATGAAGACTTCCTCGCCTTTGACTTACGCGGTGGCAGTTGGGCTTGGAACGACGTGCAAGCGACTGAAGACAAACTCACAGGCTATGTGGCTGAGCGGAGCCGCAGCACTTCCGTCCCAGAACCGTCCTCCATCGCCTTGGTTGGCGCTGTCGCTATTGCCGGTGCCCGGACTCGACGGCGCAGGAATTAGCCCCACCCCACTACAGGATGCAACGGTGCTGCTGGTGGGGTTGTCCGCTTGCGTCGTACTCGCTATTGGGACACGAGCGCACGCCAATGCATTTCCATCCGAACCGGCGTAGAATAGTCGCAGATTTCATTTCGACGTTGGGCGCAGTCCGCATGCCATCAAGCCCAAGCCAACCCCGGCAGACTTGGTGGGTTTCCAGGCGAAACTAGCGAGACGCTCGAACTAACAGCTTTAGCCGCAACAACCAAGCCGCACAGGCAGCTTTACAGCCGAGCCCTAACGGCAGTTCGAGCGGGTCACAGAAGCCAAGTTAGGAAAATCATCGGGCAAGGCGTCATCGCCTTGCATGGTGCATTTTTTCCGCTTGGCTTTTCGTCTTTCAGCGCCAAGCGGACTTGCTTGGAGCTACTCGAATGTCTTCACGGTTCATTGGCGCGCAGGCTCTGACTCCCAAGGAGGTCTGCCGCAAACTCTCCCGCCGTAAATCCTGGTTGTGGCAGCGGATCAAGTCTGACCCCACGTTTCCACGCCCGATCTATCTATCGCCCAGCGCACCCATATTTATCGAGGGTGAGATTGATGCCTGGCTTGCTGCACTCGCGGAGCGCGTCTGTGGCGCTTCCGCATCCGGTACGGGAGGTGAGTGATGTCGACTACCGCCTCCAAGCTGCTGGACCGACTCGATGGGGTGAAGCCCTCCGGCGAAAGCAAATGGTGCCCAGCTCATGATGATCGCAGTCCGTCGATGGCTATCCGACTCGACGAGTGGTTGGTGGGGTGGCTGAGTTGCCGTCCGCATGGCGCGCCCGGCTTGCACGTAAGCCGCTCACTGCGCCTGAGGCTGCGACGGATGGTGATATCCCCGAGGGACGCCGCAACGTCACGCTGGCGTCCCTGACCGGCACCATGCGTAGGCGCGGGATGAGCCAGCATGCAATAGAAGCGGCATTGGTGGCCGAGAACTGCAACCGGTGCAAGCCACCGCTGCCTAGCGACGATGTCAGGAAGATTGCGGCATCGGTGAGCCGCTATGAGTCCGAGACGGCAACAGCGGGCGATTGCGCGGGTGCGCAATGGCCGGATGCGTTGGAACCTGCCGCATACCACGGGATCGCAGGCGAGTTCGTGCGGATGATCGCGCCGCATACGGAAGCCGATCCAACAGCACTCCTGGTGCAGTTCCTCGTCGCCTTCGGTGCGCTGGTCGGACGTGGCCCGCACTACCGCGTCGAGGGCGACGAGCATCACGCGAACCTGTACGTTCTGATGATAGGCGCAACCGCCAAAGGGCGAAAGGGCACCAGCTGGGGGCGCGTGCGGGAGGTGTTCGAGCTAATACCGGGTTGGAAGCCGCACGTCTCCGGCCTGTCGTCTGGCGAAGGCCTCAAGTATCACGTGCGGGACCCTCGCGAGGAGACGACGACCAACAGGAGAGGTGAGCTGGTGACGGAGCAGGTTGACGCGGGTGTACCCGACAAGCGGCTGTTGGTGATCGAGACCGAGTTTGCGAGCGCTCTGCGCGCGGCGAAACGGGAGGCCAACACGCTATCGGCGCCAGTACGCGAGGGCTGGGATTCCGGCGACCTGCGCACGCTCACCAAGCATGATCCGGTCACGGCAACGGGCGCGCATGTGTGCCTCGTGGGACACATTACGGCCGACGAGCTACGCGCCGAGCTGACCGCGACCGATTCGGCGAACGGCTTCGCGAACCGGTTCCTGTTCGTTGCTGTTCGACGCTCGCAGTTGCTACCGTTCGGCGGCGAGGCTACCAACGGCGGCGCGCGCCAGGCATTCGCGCAGCGCTTGCACGCGCTCGCCGAGTTGGCCCGCAGCCGGCAGCGCATCGATATGACCGGGGATGCCCGCAAGGCATGGACGGCCGTCTATCCCGAGTTGTCAGCCGGAGGGGACGGGCTGCATGGTGCTGTCACGGCGCGAGCCGAGGCGCAAGTTATACGGCTCGCGCTGGTGTACGCACTGTTGGACGGGGTCGAAGTCATCGACGTAGCGCACTTGCTGGCTGCGCTGGCCGTATGGACGTATTGCGACGCAACGGCCAGATACGTATTCGGCGCGCGGTTGGGCGACCGTATGGCCGACGAGATTATGCAGCGGTTGCAGCGGGCAGGCGACGGCGGACTGACGCGCACCGAGATCCGCGACATGTTCGGCCGCAACCTATCGGCGGACCGGATAGGCGCGGCGCTCGATCTTCTCCGACGGCGAGGGCGGGCAACCTGCGAAGCGGTGACGACCGGAGGCAGGCCGACCGAGCTGTGGAGGGCAGCGCGGTGATCAGCAACCGATTACGACATAAACGACCAAAACGATCAAGGGGGTAACCGCAAAGGGTTTTGTCGTATATGTCGTTTTTGTCGTATGAGTGTAGGGCATGAAGCTGCTTGACCTAGCACGCTCGGCACTGCCGGCCGGCAAAGCGTTGTCCGACCCGCCGGGGGAGACCGAGCTGCTCTAGCTAGTGCACCGGATCGCGGATGCGCACGGGTTCACGCCGGAGGAACTGGAGGAGGCGGCACGCAACGCGCTGGCGGACCGAGTAGCAGCGCTGGAGTGCTTCCTAACGCTGGCGGAAATGCTGACATGTGCCTCCTACGCAGTGCATTAAGGCAACGCGTAGTGGATGATTTTGCCCGGCTCACGGAATCCCTTCTCCTTGGTTACCCGGCCGCCTCGAAAACAGGCGGGCGGGGGTGGAACAGTACTGGGTATTCGCTTTCTCAGCCGCTCTACCGCAGCAAGTTCCTAATCCCAGCAAGCAGCCGGGAAAGGTGGTCATCGCCGGGAGGGACTCCTACGCTACCAAGCCACTGGTAGTTCCGGCTCTCGATCCCACCGGACCGCAGCCTGATGCAACCGCGGCGTTACGCTGGCCGCAACGACCGCTTTCGACCCTTATGTATAGATCTTAACTATGCGTAGTTGCCGCGGGGGACCGCGCCGGCCTCTATGGCGGTGAGTGTTCGAGACGAGCGCGTTCTTTACATAGTTACAGCGTCTGAAGGAACCGCACGAGCCAGGTAGGCGCGGAACCGTCGCACCCTCGCGTCTGTGCTTCCAAGCGTGTGAGGGTGTCGGATGTTGTCCGTGGCGGTCTCCTGAAGTGGGACCATCGCTGCACTCGGCCGCCGAAACTATGTGAAGAAGATTGTTGGAGCACCTCGCCAGCAGCCGTGCTGCGCCTGCGTCAAGCGGATCCTGCCCATACGACCTATACATAGTTGAGATCTATACATAGGGGCCGCTATGTAAAGCTTTACATAGCGACCCTCAGCGGTCGCTCGATCTTGCGGAAAGCCGACGTTCGCCGGCGCGAAAGCCGACGTCCAGCGGAGCCGCACCAGTGCCATCGGCTGCAGTCCGCTTGCTATAAGGACCAACTCACAGCCGATGACTTCGGCTGGGTGAACGAGCGCGCCGGCGCCGTTGAGAGTATGGTCGGAGGCGTTGTCGGCGAGCTGATCCAGGGCATCAGCTGGCTTTCGCTCAACAACGAGGCGATCGCCAAGGCGATCGAGACTGCGCTTGGCGTCACGGCCCGAAAAGGCGCGGAGAAATTCGCGTGGTGCTACGCTGCGTGCGGAGGCTGGAAGGGCTTGCCGGCTCGAATCGGCGCTCCATGGGAAGGAGAAACCACGATTCCGTTCGAGTTTCGTCCCTAGCGTTTGCCTTCCTGGCTCGCATCAGTCCAGCCGGATGACCGTATCGAAGTGCCAGGTTCGGCGGATTTCGACCACATCGTACTCGCGGGCCAGCGCATGCGGAAACGCTACGTAGGGCTTCTGGCCCTCCACGATCCGTCGTATCGCGTGATCGACCTCCGCCACGCCGCTGGAGACCTCAAAAGTCACCGACTCCACGGAACCGTCGCTTCGAATGGCGACCGTCACCAGCGGGTCCCTGTGAGGCCGCTTCGCCACCTCGCGGACCGTTTCGACCCCGGTGTTGAATTGGATCCTCTGGGCCCACGCCTCCGCGTACTGGATGAGCTCGAGGTTGGGGTGGGCGCGTCCGAACAGCTTGATTCGACGCGCGGTACTCAACGACCGGGGTAGCAGGTTGGGCTGGCGATCGGCAGTCGAGGCGGCTTCACGCCGGGCGGCTTCTTCATCGAGTTGACGTCCGATGGCCCGAAGCCTCTCTTCCCGTCTTGCCTCCTCTTGTTCGGCCTGGACACGCGCGGCCTCTTGGCGCGCTGTGGCCTGTCGCGCGGCCTCCTGTCGCGCGGCTTCCTGTCGCGCGGCTTCCCGGCGTTCGGCCTCCAGCCGCGCGGATTCGATGCGGGCCGCCTCTTGACGAGCGGCTTCTTGCCGCTGCGCCTCCAGCTCGGCGGCTGCCTGTCGCGCGGCTTCCTGGCGTTGGGCCTCCTGTCGCGCGGCCTCGATACGGGCCGCCTCCTGACGAGCCGCTTCTTGCCGCTGCGCCTCCAGCTCGGCTGCCGCCTGTCGCGCGGCTTCCTGACGCTCGGCCTCCTGCCGCGCGGATTCGATGCGGGCCGCCTCTTGACGAGCGGCTTCTTGCCGCTGCGCCTCCAGCTCGGCGGCTGCCTGTCGCGCGGCTTCCTGGCGTTGGGCCTCCTGTCGCGCGGCCTCGATACGGGCCGCCTCTTGACGAGCCGCTGATTGCCGCTGCGCCTCCAGCTCGGCGGCTGCCTGTCGCGCGGCTTCCTGGCGTTCGGCCTCGCGCGCGGCTTCGATGCGAGCCGCCTCCTGACGAGCAGCCTCTTGCCGCGCCGCCTCTTGCACCGCAGCCGCTTGTTCAACGGCTCGCTCCTGCGCCTTCGTGACGATTCGCTCCTGCACTGCATCACCGGCATCGCGAGGCGCGGGCACGACGGGCTCCGCGCTGGATACGCTTGGCGCTGCGGTGACGTCAGACGTTGGCGCCCATGGGGCGGGGGGCACGACCAACTCGGCCTCGTTGGAGGGCTCCACGTCGATGACGGGCGGTTCAGGGATCTGAGTGGGCGCCGCGTCGGCGGGCCCTTCGGCGCGCGGGAGCGCTTTCGCAGTGTCCGCATCGGCCGCGGCGTTTTGCTTTGGCTTGGCTTCTGCCGTGGGCCTGGCAGAGGGAACGATCGCTAGTCCGTGCGGCGCCGGTGACGCGGAAGGAGTCGGAACCGGTCGACTGGCAGCAGGCTGCTCGACCGGTGCTTGCTGCAAGGGCTCTGCGACCGACGGGATCGCCGGCTCCGCAGGTGTGACCTGTGGCGGAACGAGCGTGACGATCAAACCGGGCGCCTCGATCCGTCGATCTCGCCAGGGGAAGCCGAAGCCCGGAAGCCCAAGCCCCTCGCCACCGAAAGTCAGGCTCAACAGCAGCGCATGAATCAGCAGCGAGAGCAGCAGCGCAAACGCTAGTCGCCTGTGTTCAATCAAGCGTGCTCCGTCATCGCTGCGCACAATGGGGACGGCATTCCCGTCGGCGCCCAACGCTAGCGATCACCAGCCACTGCAAGCGGGCGAAGCCCGCTAAGATCTCGTTAAGCAAATTGTGCCTCACAGCACAGGCAATCGGCGACCCTCGAGAGGAACGACTGCTTTGTAGTGGAATGGGCAGCAACAGTGAGCGGCGGCTCATGGCCGTATCCTGCCGATTGCGCCCACGATGCTCCGCTGCCACCAATTGCCGGTACCCCAGCATCAAGGAATCCCTTCTGCCCACACCCCATACCGGAAAACAGGCCGGGAGGGTGGACCAGTACTGGGTAGCCGCTTAGGGACATATGAACCCGCCATCTCGACCTGTACGCGCCCGTGACTGACTCTGTATGGCCGGACGCCTGCTGAAGCAGTTATTCCCGTGTACGGCGGTGGATGCCAGGGGAAGACGCGCTCCGGTCAGCCTTGCATGTCCCTGATGGTCTTCCGCTGCAAGAACGGCTCCTGGCGGTGCAAATGGCATGCGGGCCGATCCACGGGACCGAAGACGCCCGAAGGCAAGAGGCGTAGCGCGGAGAACCTCAGGCGCTGGTGGGCGAAGCGAAGACGGGATCCAGAGTAGCGGGTCTTAGATGGCGAAAGGTGAGCGCAACTATGGGTGCCTCAGTGCTGAGGCTAGGCAATTAGAATCGAATGACAATGGAGTTTGCTCGACACATGAAAGGACGCCCAAGCGCCATCCCGCTAGCATACAAGCTGCCCGGATGACTCTCGCGGGCAGAATTTATTAGCTGGTGGGTTAGTTGGGGGTAACAAGCGAGCGTAATACACAGCGCTCTGTTTTTTAAGCACAAAAATTGATTGTCTGTCTGGCGGAGGGTGAGGGATTCGAACCCCCGGTGGGTTTCCCCACAACGGTTTTCAAGACCGCCGCATTCGACCGCTCTGCCAACCCTCCCCCGTGTCCGTCCAGCGCAGCCAGTTGCGACAGAGCCCCGCAGACCAGCCTCCGTCGAGCCTGGCCGCTGGGGCGGTCAGGTCATCAGGACCCCGCTGTCGGGGGGGATGATACAGGCAACACCGTGTGCACGCGACCAAGTCCGCGACGCGGGCGCGGTTTTCACCCCCGCTGTGACCCTGCGGAGTGGTTGAGACCAGCGGGGGTTTGGGGGGCAAAGCGGGCCGCAACGCAGGCCGCCGGCTACACTGCGCAGCCGAGCCGTCCGCGCTGCGCGCGGCCTGCTGGGCTCAGGCGCGGTGCCGCGAGCGCTTGTGCACCGAGCCTGACGAGGCCTGCTGGCGCAGGCGCTTGTACAGGGCCGGCTCGGCGCTCTTGAGGTAGGACAGCACCTGGAAGTCGTGACGGTTGATCTTGCGCACGTCGATCTGATCCACGTGCACCAGCCGCAACAGTTCTTTGACAGGTTTGGGCATGGCGCGCCCGCTCTCGTAGCGGGAACCGCCGCTTTGCGTCACGCCGATGCGGCCCCAGAACTCCTGCTGGTTGAGACCGAGCCGGTGTCGGATCTGTCGCGGGTTGAGGCTTCTGTCAGTTTGTTTCATGTGTGTGTCATGTCCGAAGGTTCAACGAATACGGATCCGAGCGAACCCGCGCTTTATCCCTTTGTCCTGCAATCCCCTGGGAAGTTCCAGGGCCTTGCTGCACACCGCCCTTTGCAAGAAAAGTGCCCTCGCGTGCGTCGGCGCCTGCCGACACCGGAGAGCCCGCCACCCATACATCGGGTAGTCCAGGAACCGTGGTGATCGGCTCCTGTTGCGGAAGCACCGCTGGCCCCACGGACTCTGCCGGGGCTTAAGATCAGGATCGGACAGGGAGTGGGCCGACCCACTCCCTCAACGCCCGAAATGCCGTAAGGATTACGGCAGGCTGAACACTACCAGCACGCCGGCGTCCTTGGGGAAGGTATTGAAGGGCTTGCCGAAGAAGCTGGCATAGTCGTCGCCTGCCAGCCCGCCCCAGCCGGTGGCCACCGCGATGTACTGCTTTCCGTCCTTGCCCTTGTAGCTGATGATGCCACCGTTATGTCCCTGGCCGTTGTTGTGCTTCCACAACTCCTTCCCGGTGATGGCGTCGAACGCGCGCAGATAGCCGCGGGCGTCGGGCACGAACAGCAGATTGCCGGCCGTCGACAGCAGGCTGGCGAGCGGCGGCTCGGGGAAGCGCACCTCCCACTTCTTGGCGCCGGTCAGCGGATCGTGCGCCGACACATGCCCGTGCGCCTTGTCGCCCGGCGGGTTGACCAGCGAGAAGCTGGCGCCGATGTTCAGCTGCGCCATGGGCTCGAGAATCGGGGTGGTCTTGGTCACGGTGAGATCCATGCACCACTCGTTGCCGACCTTGTAGTACAGCCCGCTCCTGGGGTTGTACGTGCCCGCGTTCCAGCTTATCCCGCCAGCGATGAATGGGCACAGGCTCTTGTGTGCGCCTTCGGTCAGATCGCGCCGGCCCACCAGCGTGCCGTCGGGCTTGATGTCCTGCACGAAGTTGATGTTCTTCACCAGACGCCAGACGTTGTGCACCTTGCCCTTGCGGTCGTACACGAACACGAACCCGCTCTTGTTGGGGTGCACAATGTATTTCTTGCCTCCGCGCTCGAGCATCACGAACTCGCCCACGGCGCTGTCGAAGTCCCACGCGTCATGGGGCAGTTCCTGGTGGTAGGCCTTCAGCTCGCCGGTGTCGGGGTCCAGTCCAATGACCGAGGTCGTGTAGAGGTTGGTCCCTGGCCTCGCGCCGTTGGTCATGAAGTCGGGCCCCGACCAGTCGTACAGGGGAGCCGGGTTGCCGGTTCCCCACCACACGGTGTCTGTCTCGGGGTCGTAGTTCCCGGGCATCCAGCCTCCGCCGCCCCCCGTCTTCCAGGAGTCGTTGCCCCAGGTATTGCGGGCGTCGGACTTGGTGCCGTCGTTGCCGCCCACGGTGTAGAACTTCCACACCTCCTGCCCGGTATTCGCGTCCACCCCGAAGATGGGCCCGCGGTAGGGCCATTCCCCGCCCTGCGAGCCGATGACAACCTTGTCCTTGACGAACAGAGGCGCGCCTGTGAAGCCAACCGTCAGACGCTCGGAGTCGAGCAGCTTGGTCTCCCACACGAGCTGGCCAGTCTTGCGGTCGAGCGCTACGAGCTTCCCGTCGAGCGTGCCCATGTAGACGTAGCCCAGGCCGACGGCGAGCCCGCGGTTGTAGGGCGAGTGAGTCTGCTTGGACACCAGGTCCTCATTGAGCTTCTGCTGGTGGTACCAGAGCACTTCGCCGGTGGCACCGTCGAGCGCGAACACCTGGTTGTACGAGCCCGAGTAGTAAAGGACGCCGTCCACCGCCAGCGGCATCGACTGCAGGCCCCGCACCGACCGCGGCATCACGTGGGTCCAGGCCACGCGCAGCTTGTCGATGTTCTTGCTGCTGACCTGGTCGAGCGGGCTGTACTGCCAGCCTTTGTAGTCGCGGTTATAGGTGAGCCAGTCGCCCGCATTCTTGTCCGAGTTGCGGATCCGTTCCAGGGTTACGTCTGCGGCGTGCACCAGGCCGTTCGCGCCGAGTGCCGTGGCAGCAGCCATAGCAACGGCCGCTGCGGCCCGACCCATCCGTTTGTGCCAACGCTTCATGAAGCTCTCCTCATAGCCAAGGCGCACCGAAAGGGCGCAGCGCATGGTGGTCGCCAGATGTCCGCCAAGTGAGCCTGGGGTCGTCCCGCAACGACGCACTTCACGCGTGCCGGGGACCGGCGCAGTTGTACGGACTATAGCGCATCGGCAGACCCGCCGTGCGCGGGCGTCACGCCCCTTTTCAGGGCCTGCGGCCCGACGAGAATGCCAGATGCGTAACCGTCCGGCTCCTCATCGGCATGGTGAGCCGAAGCTTGAGCCCGGAGGGCTCGGGCGTGGCCACGGTCACTTCGCGACCTGCCGCTCGCGCAGCTCGTCGAGGGTCTTGCAGTCGATGCACAGCGTGGCGGTGGGCCGGGCCTCCAGGCGCTTGAGCCCGATCTCCACGCCGCAGCTTTCGCAGTAGCCGTAGTCGCCAGCGTCGATCTTGGCGATGGTCTCTTCGATCTTCTTGATCAGCTTGCGCTCGCGATCGCGGTTGCGCAGCTCGAGCGCCATGTCCGACTCCTGGCTGGCGCGGTCGTTCGGGTCGGCGAAGATCGTCGCTTCATCCTGCATCGTGTGGACGGTGCGGTCGATGTCCTGGCTGAGCTCGTCCTTCAGCGCCGAGAGCATCTTGCGGAAGTGCTCGAGCTGCTTGGGGTTCATGTACGCCTCGCCCTTCTTCGGGTGATAGGGCTTGAACTGCTGGGTGTGAAATTCAGCGACCATGTTCTGGTATCCCCGTTGCGTGTTCCGATTTCGAAAAAGGCGCTTCTATAGCAGATTAACTGGGGGGGTGCAAGCAACTTTCAAACCCATGCCGCCAACGGCGGAATTGGCTGGCCCGGATATTTCATCAGGGCGTGGCATATGAACTTGCTGCCTGTTCGGGGGTGGCCTGGTGAAGAATCCGGGCTGGGGCAAATTGACCGAGCCGGACGCCGACGGGCATAATGCACGGCTTCCGGGGTGTAACGCAGCCTGGTAGCGTGCCTGCTTTGGGAGCAGGAAGTCGGAGGTTCGAATCCTCTCACCCCGACCAGCATCGGCACCCTGATAGGCGTGCGCCAGGCGGCGAGCGGCACGCGGTACGGCGCTGTGCATGCGGTGAGCCCTGCCCGTAGCTCAACCGGATAGAGCACCAGCCTTCTAAGCTGGGGGTTATGGGTTCGAGTCCCGTCGGGCAGGCCAGAGCCGGGACGCGCACGCCGGAACGTATTTCGTTGGTGGCTGTAGCTCAGTTGGTAGAGTCCCGGATTGTGATTCCGGTTGTCGTGGGTTCGAGTCCCATCAGCCACCCCATCTTCTCCCTGTTACGCCACGCGCGCAGCTGCGCGCCCCCTGCTGTCCCGTGATCACACTGCGCCAGGTCGTCCTCCAGCGTGGCGCCAAACCCCTGCTGGCGGGTGTGGACCTCACGATCTTCGCGCGCCAGAAGATCGGGATCACGGGTGCCAACGGCACGGGCAAGAGCAGCCTGCTCCAGCTTCTGCGCGGGGAGCTGCACGCCGAGTCCGGCGACGTGGAGATCCAGCCGGGGCTGCGCATGGCGCACGTCATGCAGGACACGCCCGCATCGCCCATCCCCGCACTCGAGTACGTTCTGGACGGCGATCGGGAACTGCGGCGCGTGGAGCAGGCGCTTGCACAGGCAGAAGCGCTGCATGACCATGTGGCCATCGCGCACCTGCACGCCGAGTACGAGCAGCTCGATGGCTACAGCGCACGCTCACGCGCCTCCCGGATCCTGTCCGGGCTGGGGTTCAGCCAGGCCGACCTGCAACGGCCGGTCGCCGAGTTCTCCGGCGGCTGGCGCATGCGGCTCAACCTGGCGCAGGCGCTGCTGTGCCCATCCGATCTCCTGCTGCTCGACGAGCCTACCAACCACCTCGACCTGGACGCGGTGTTCTGGCTGGAAGAATGGCTGAAACGATACCCTGGAACCCTGCTGCTGATCTCGCACGACCGGGAGTTCCTGGACGCGACGGTGGACTACATCTGCCATCTGGAAGGCCGCAGCCTGCGCCTGTACAAGGGCAACTACGCCGAGTTCGAACGCCAGCGCGCCGCCAATCTCGCCAACCAGCAGGCCGCTTTCGAGAAACAGCAGCGCGAGATCGCTCACCTGCGCAGCTTCGTCGACCGCTTCCGCGCCAAAGCGACCAAGGCGCGGCAGGCACAGAGCCGGCTGAAGATGCTGGCGCGCATGGAGGTGATCGCCGCAGCACACGTGGCTGCGCCCTTCAGCTTCTCGTTCCGCTCGCCAGAGCCCGCTTCGGAGCGACTGCTGACGCTCGAGCACGCGCAGGCCGGCTATGCGGGCCGGGCCGTGCTCTCGGACCTGAACCTGACGCTCACCGCGGGTGCCCGCGTCGGCCTGCTGGGCGCCAACGGGGCGGGCAAGTCCACTCTGGTCAAGCTGCTGGCGGGCGAACTGGCGCCTGCAGGCGGATGCCGCACTGAAGGCAAGGGCCTGAAAATCGGCTACTTCGCGCAGCACCAGCTCGAGCAGCTGCGCCCGGACGAAACCCCGCTGCAACATCTGATGCGCAGCGACGGCCGAGCCCGCGAACAGGACCTGCGCGACTTCCTCGGCGGCTTCGATTTCCGCGGCGACGTGGTCGACGCGCCGGTGGGGCGCTTTTCCGGTGGAGAGAAGTCGCGGCTGACGCTGGCCTTGATCATCTGGCAGCGCCCCAACCTGTTGCTGCTGGACGAACCTACCAACCACCTCGACCTGGAGATGCGCCAGGCTCTGACCATGGCATTACAGGAATTCGAAGGCGCGATGGTGCTGGTCTCTCACGACCGCTACCTGCTGCGAGCCAGCACCGACAGCTTGCTGCTGGTGGCAGACGGCGCGTGCGCGCCGTTCGACGGCGACCTGGACGACTACCGCGATTGGCTGCAGGCGCGCCGCCGCCAGGCCGAGGAGCGGTCGCCCGAGGCCCCGATGGCCATCTCTCGCCGGGAGCAGAGGCGGGTGGAGGCGCAGGCGCGCAACCGCCTCTCCGCCCAGCGCAAGCCTCTGGAGGGGCAGCTGCATGAGGTCGAGCGCGAGTTGGAGCGGCTCGGCGGGGACCGCGAGAGGCTTGAAACCCTGCTTGCCGATCCCAAACTTTATGAGCCGGAGAGCCGCGAGCGGCTACAGGCCTGTCTGCGCGACCAGGCTCTAGTCGGCGCCCAGTTGCAGGAGGCCGAAGAGCGCTGGCTGGAACTGCAGGCCCAGCTGGAGGCGCTGGCGAGCAACGCAGGATAGAATGCGCTCGTCATCGCTGCAGGGACGGAACTTGCAGCCGACTGGCGCCATCAAATAGCAGATTTTTTTGCATTCTTTAGGCAATAGCAATAGGAGCGAACCTTGTTAAAGCGCATTGGCCTGTTCCTGATCACCAACCTGGCGATCCTGATCGTGCTCAGCATCACGCTGCGCCTGCTCGGGATCGACTCCTACCTCGCGCAGGGTGGCGGGCTGAATCTGAACGCACTGCTGGTGTTCGCAGCCGTGTTTGGCTTTGGCGGCTCGTTTATTTCACTGGCGATGTCCAAATGGATCGCGAAGCGCGCCACCGGAGCGCACGTGATCGACACGCCGCGCAACGCCGTCGAGCAATGGCTGATGGACACGGTCCGCCGCCAGGCACAACTGGCCGGGATCGGCATGCCCGAGGTCGCCGTCTACGACGGGCCCGAGATCAATGCGTTCGCCACCGGCATGAACAAGAACAATGCCCTGGTTGCGGTGAGCACGGGCCTGCTCAACAGCATGAACCGGGAAGAAGCCGAGGCGGTGCTGGGTCACGAGGTCAGCCACGTGGCCAACGGCGACATGGTCACGCTGGCGCTGATTCAGGGTGTGGTCAACACCTTCGTCATCTTCTTCGCTCGCGTCATCGGCAACATCGTCGACAAGGTCGTGTTCAAGACCGAGAACGGACACGGTCCGGCGTTCTGGATCGCGTCCATCGCCGCCGAGCTGATTCTGGGCATCCTCGCCTCGATCATCGTGATGTGGTTTAGCCGGCAGCGCGAGTTCCGCGCCGACGCAGGCGGCGCGCAGCTCGCCGGCCGCGAGAAGATGATCGCCGCGTTACAGCGACTGAAGGCTGCCTACGAGCCGTCGACCCTGCCAGACTCGGTCAAGGCCTTCGGCATCTCGGGAGGGGAAGGCATGGGCCTGAAGCGACTTTTCATGTCGCATCCGCCGCTCGATGAGCGGATCGAGGCGCTGCGTGCCGGAGCGGTGGGATCGGGGCTGTCGATCGCGCGCTAAGCGCTGCGCCTGTTACCAACTGAAACGCCGGGCTTGCCCGGCGTTTTTTTTCGCACTGGATCTGCCGCCAAAACGCCAAGAAACGCGAGCCGGTGGCAACGTACGTGCACCGACCACCTTGCGCGCCCATTCCGCCCCTTCTGCAAAGTGCCAGGGCGAAGAGAGGGTGTTCTTGGCGCCTTGGCGTCTTGGCGGCCGGTCCGGGGGTTGCTCTTAGGAACTACGCCTCGAGCTGTAAGGGCAGCACCTTTACCTGCAACGTCTGCTGCGCGACGTACTCCAGGCTTATCTGCGCCTCGATGCCGGCGGCGAGAGCCGCAAGCAGCGGCAGCGCGCGGCCGGTGGGGTTGTGCGCGCGCAACCGCTCCAGCTGCGGGTCGGCGCAAACGGTTGGTGCCGTGGCGCAGTCTGATACGGTGACCTCCAGGCTCGCCCAAGCCTGATCGCCGCGCTCACGGGCCAGCAGCAGCGCGATGCCCAGCGCTCCATGGATGGGGCGGAAGGCGTGCAGAGGCGCGGGGTAGGGCAGATCGAATGAGATCAGCAACGCAGCCTCGTGCTCTGTCACGATCTGGGCCGCCGCCTCCAGCAGGCCGGCCCCAAAGCTCCAGTCATAGGCACACAGGCTGGTGGACGGCTCGCGCGACTGGGTGGCGATGCTCCAATATCCCGCGGGCGCGTTGTGCACGGAGTTGTGGAAGCGCGTCGGGGAGACCTGCCGGTCGGCGCCAGCCAGCGTCTCGCAGATCTCGTGCAGGACTTGTCCGTCTCCTCCGGAGGAAGTGAATACCGTCGGCAGCGAGCTCGGTGGCCTGCGTGAATGGGCGAGCGCGTCCAGGCCGGCCGCCAGCGCCAGCTTGACCGGCGCGCCGGTGCGCCGCCGCTCGGCCGCCGGCAGGATGTCGATCTGCGGCAGCCTCGCGTCGGTCGGCGCATAGCCAGCGGCTCCGCAAAGGCAACTGTGTCCCGACTCCCAGCTTCCAAGCCCCGGTCCGAGCAGGCCAACCCCTTCCACGAAAATTCGCATTACGCGCGTCCCAGCACAATGCTGCAGTTGCTCCCGCCGAACCCGAAGGAGTTGCTCATGACCCGATCGACTCTCGCGCTGCGGTTGTCCAGCAGGTAGTTCACCTCCAGCGCGGGGTCCCGCACCTGCGTGTTGCAGCTCCCGGGCAGGAACCCGTGGCGCAGCGCGAGCCAGCAGATGGCTGCCTCGATAATGCCGCTCGCGCCCAGGCCGTGTCCGGTCCAGCCTTTGGTGGAGCTGCATGGCGTCACGGTGCCGAATAGATCGTGCACCGCACGTGCCTCGGACTCGTCGTTGGTGCGCGTGGCGGTGCCGTGCAGGTTGATGTAGTCGATTCCGTCGGCATCCAGTCGGGCAGACTGCAGTGCGCGCTGCATGGCCAGCCGTGCACCCAGCCCATCCGGGTGAGGAGTGGACATGTGGTGGGCGTCCGCGCTCTCACCCACGCCGAGCAGGCGCAGGTCGGTGGCTCCAGCCTCGGGCACCAGCAGGGCGAAGCCTGCGCCTTCTCCGATCGAGATGCCGGAACGCTCCCGGTCGAACGGTCGGCAAGGCGCGGGCGAGACCAGCCCGAGAGAATGGAAGCCGTACAACGCCGTCAGGCACAGGCTGTCTGCGCCCCCCACCACGGCGGCGTCGCACACGCCCGCGGCGATGGCGCGCGCAGCGGCTGCGAACACCTTCGCGCTGGAAGAGCATGCGGTGGAGATCACCTCGGAAGGCCCGCGCAGATCGAGCCAGGCCTGCACGAAGGCCCCCAGCGAATACGTATTGTGCCGGCCTGCGTACTCGAAGTCCGCAGGCAGTGCGCCGGTCAGCGGGTCGCGTCGCCGGTACGCAAGCTCGGTCTCGAGGATGCCAGAGGTGCTGGTGCCCACGAAAACACCCACGCGTGCGGGCCCGAAGCGGCTGCGTGCCTGGGCCACCGCGGCGACGAACCCATCCTGCTTCAGCGCGAGCTGGGCGAGACGGTTGTTGCGGCAATCGAACCGGTGCAGGTCCTCGCGCACCGGCGCTAGCGCACTGTCCGCGACCTGACCTACGAAGGTGTGCAGGTCGACCGTCTCGAAGGCGCAGGGCGCGAGCCCGGAGCGGCGCTCGCGCAACGCCTCCAGCGTGGCGGCGAGCCCGATTCCGATGCTGCTGACGAGTGTGATATGGCTGAGGTAGAGCGGCTGCACTTGGTTGCCTGTCGGATCGCTGCCGGGGTTGGGTTCCGATGGCCAACGGCTCCCGTGGACAGACTGCGCGACACGCGAGCTAGACCGACCACACCTGCGCGCCACCATGTGTCGCCGCCGCATCCGGCGGGCGCCTGCGCAGTGGGTTGTCACATAAACCGCTGTCGGCGGGAGCCTACGCGGTTGCACCAGGTGGCGTCAACCACCGCTCCGGCCGCCTATAGTAGAATCCGCTGCATGCAAGGATCCACACACGAACCGGACGCGAGGCAATGAACAGCGCCCAGATGCTGACGACGCAGGAGCGGGAGCTGGCGGAGTTGATGGTCGAAGCGCTCAACCTCGAGAGCACGGCCGAGGACATCGATCCGACGGCGCCGCTGTATCGGGAAGGGCTAGGGCTGGACTCGATCGACATCCTCGAGATCGCGCTCAGCATCTCCAAGAAATACGGGTTCCAGCTGCAATCGGACGACGCCGACAACGTGCGGATCTTCAGCTCGCTGCGAACTCTCAACGAGCATGTCCAGCGTCACCGGACGCGGTGAGCATGCCTGGTGGCTGGCTGGCGCGGTCTGCGGCCTGATCGGATATCAAGTCCTGGCCGACCGGGCGCTGGCTCAGGGCGCGGCGGGCTCCTGGGTCGCTCTGGTGCCGCTGCTTGCAGCGGTCGTTCTGACTTGGCGTACCCGTCTGCGCTGGCCTCTGGTTGCGCTGGCTGCCGCCGCAGGGATCTGGCTGTGGACACGGCCCGCCGGCGTCGCCGGTGCGCTGCTGGCGGTGCATCTGGCCGTCTATCTGGGGCTGCTGGGGATGTTCGCCCGCACCCTGCGGCGGGGGCGTGAGCCCCTGGTGACGGGGATCGCGCGGCGCGTGCGCGGCGCCCTCCCGCCCGAGGTCGCACGCTACACGCGCCGGGTGACCGCGGCGTGGTGTGTCTTCTTCGCCGCCATGGCGGCCACATCGCTCCTGCTGTTCCTGTTCGCACCGCTACCGGTCTGGTCGCTGTTCGCTAATCTGCTCAACCTGCCGCTGGTCGTGTCGATGTTCGTCGCAGAGTACCTCGTGCGCATCACCCATCTCCGCCATCTGCGTCATTTCCCGATCACGGCAGCCGTGCGCGCGTTCCGCGAGAGAACGGGCACGCGTGACGTGCCGCCGGGTTGACGGTCGCCGGCGGACGGGTGCGACCGGATCTGCGTGGCCATGGCAGGCAGCTGCACCGATCTTGAGTACGACCGTGCGGATCCCGGCGCACTATTGCGTTGCGCGATGAAGCGCGGGCGCGCCCCCGGCCGCCTGAGGGTCTCGGGCCTCTAGCCGGTCCCATGCGCCTCCCCCTCCTGTCCCACACGGATCGCGCCAGCCCGGTGGCTTTTCGCGACGAGCAGCCGATCCGAGTCGATGCGTTCCTGGCCGATGTCGCCGCGCTTGCTGCGCGATTGCCGGCACGCACGCACCTGGTCAACCTGTGCAGCGACCGCTATCGCTTCACGGTGGGCTTCGCCGCCGCACTGACGCGTGGACAGGTGAGTCTCCTGCCGCCCGGCGTCGCACCCGAACTCCTGCGCCAACTCGCGGCGAGCTACCCGGGACTGTATGCCGTGGCCGACTCGCACGTGCCGGATTGCCCGCTCGAGCTGGTGGACGCCACGGCGCTCAACGGCGCAGGCACCGAGGTCGCCATGCCCACCATAGGTGCCGAGCAGCTAGCCGCGATAGCGTTCACCTCCGGGTCGACCGGGACACCCTCACCGCACCCGAAGAGCTGGGGCGCCCTGGTGCGTGGTGCACACGCCGAGGCTCGCGCGCTCGGTATCGACGGCGGCTGCGCCGCGACCCTGGTCGGGACCGTGCCGGCCCAGCACATGTACGGGCTGGAGTCGACCGTGATGCTCGCGTTGCAGAACAGCCTCGCTTTGCACACGCGCCGTCCGTTCTATCCGGCCGACATGCGCAAGGCGCTCGAGCAGGTGCCGGCCGAGCGCGTGCTGGTCACCACGCCAGTGCATCTGCGCGCGCTGCTCGAGGAAGAGCAGCGCCTGCCGGCCTTGCGGGTGATCGTATGCGCGACTGCTCCTTTATCCGCTGCGCTGGCAGCAGAGGCGGAGCGCCGCTATGCCGCGCCGCTGCTGGAAGTGTATGGGTTTACCGAGGCGGGGCAGGTCGCCACACGCCGGACCGCCGGCAGTCAGGAGTGGCACACCATGCCCGGGGTGCGGATGCGCCCGGACGAGCATGGTGTGTGGTTCGGTGGCGGGCATGTGCAGGTCGAGGCGCTGGCGAGCGACGTCATCGAGCCGCTCGATACGCAACGCTTCGTGCTGCACGGACGCAACGCCGACATGGTCAACGTCGCCGGCAAGCGGACCTCGCTGGCCTATCTCAACCACCAGCTCGCCAGCATTCCGGGCGTCCGGGATGGCGTCTACTTCGAGCCTCAGGATAGCGACGAGGGTGTTACACGGCTCATGGCCTTCATCGTGGCTCCAGGGCTCACGCCCGAGGCCGTGCTGGGCGCGCTGCGCGAGCGCGTCGACCCGGTGTTTCTGCCGCGGCCACTGCACTTCGTGTCTGCGCTGCCGCGCAACGCCACCGGCAAGCTCCCGCGCGAGGTGCTGGTGCGGCTGGCGGCCGCCTGCGCCGGGCGCAAAGCTGGGTCCCGATGACCGCGTGCACGCTGGGGGCGGCCGGGTGACCCAGGCATGGCTGGAGCAGCGTGAACGCGGCAGCGTATTCGCTATCCGTCTCCTGGTCGGCGTGGCCGGCCTGCTCGGGAGGCCTGCCGCACGGGTCCTGCTCTACCCCGTGTGCGGCTACTTCCTGGTCTTTTCCCGGCGGGCGCGGGCCGCGTCGCGCCAGTACCTGGCGCGCGCCATGCAACGCCCGCCACGCTGGCGCGACCTGTTTCGCCACTACTTGACCTTCGCCACGGTGGCGCTCGACCGCATGTTCCTGCTCAAGGAACGCTACGACCTGTTCGAGACGCAGCTGCACGGCGTGGAGCTCCTGGAGGGTTTGCGCGAGAGCGGCCGCGGCTGCCTACTGCTCGGGGCCCATCTGGGCAGCTTCGAGATCCTGCGCGCGCTGGGCACTTCGCGGCAGCTCTGCGTCGCGCTGGTCATGTACGAGGACAACGCGCGCATGATCAGCACGGTGGCCAAGGCAGTCAACCCCGCGCTGGCCAACAACGTGATCGCGCTGGGGCGCTTCGACTCGATGCTCCAGGTGCAGGAGCGGCTGCAACACAGCGAGTGGGTGGGCTTGCTCGGTGACCGCGCCCTGGACGATGAGGGGCAATTGCGCGTGCCGTTCCTGGGTGAACCCGCAGGCTTCCCAACCGCACCCTTCCGCATCGCGCTGATGCTCAAGCGCCCGGTGGTGCTCATGCTGGGACTGTACCGTGGTGGCAACCGCTACGACTTGTACTTCGAGAAGCTGTTCGACCCCGAGGGCGTAACCCGTGTGCACCGCGAGGCCGCCATCGAGCAGGCGGTGCGGACCTTCGCCGCCCGGCTCGAGCACCACTGCCGCCAGGCGCCCTACAACTGGTTCAACTTCTATGACTTCTGGAATGGGCGGGGTGGGTAGGGTGCTCCGCCTGCTCTGGCCGCTTTACGCTGCGCTGCTGTGCGGCCAGGCCGGGGCGCAGTCCCCGTCCAGCGCCGAGGAGTGGGGGCTGGAGCGGCTCATGAGCGAGTTCGCCGGCGTCCAACGGGCGAGTGCCCGCTTCGTCGAGCGCAAGTACCTGAAGATCCTGGACCGGCCCCTGGAGCTGACTGGCACCCTCGAGTACCGCGCCCCGGACCACCTGGAAAGGCGCACGCTGACGCCCAGGGCGGAGAGCTTCGTGGTCGATGGCGACCGGCTTCGGCTGGAGGACGCACGCGGGCGCAAGCGCACCTTCGCCCTTCAGGACAACCCGGTGCTGTGGGCGTTCGTCGAGAGCATCCGCTCGACGCTCAACGGCGACCTGTCCCAACTCCAGCGCTTTTACAGCATTGCGCTCGATGGCGGCCGCGAGGCGTGGCGCCTATCGCTCACGCCGAAGCACCCGCGCATGAGCGCGCTCATCGACGTGATCCGCATTGCAGGCAGCGGGGGCCGGATCGACACCGTCGAGATCCACGAGGCGCAGGGCGACCGCTCGATCATGACCGTGCTCGAAGGCAGCCCATGACCCTCGGCGGGCGCGCCGCAGTTCTGGTCTGGATGGCGTTTCTGGCGGGCTGCGCCATCGTCGCGTCGCAGGCGCGCTTCACCACCGACCTGTCGGCCTTTCTGCCGGGTTCGCCTACGCCCTCCCAGCGCGTCCTGGTGGATCAGCTGCGCGAGGGCGTGGTGTCGCAGCTACTGCTCATCGCGCTGGAGGGTGGGCCAGCAGAAACGCTTTCACGCGTCAGCGACGCGCTGGCAGACCGGCTGGCCGAAGCGCCCGAGTTCGTCTACGCCAGCAACGGCGCGCAGGAGCGGTTGCAGGCCGACGGCGAGCTCCTGCTGCGCCATCGCTATCTGCTCAGTCCGGGCGTCACCGCGGAGCGCTTCACCGTTTCCGGACTGCGCGCTGCGCTCGAGGATGATCTCGCGCTGCTGGCATCGCCCATGGGCACGCTGCTGGGGCCGGTCCTGCCGCGCGATCCGACCGGCGAGCTCCTGCGCCTGCTCGAGCTCTTCCAGCCCGAGGGCGGACCACCGAAGCGCGAAGGCGTCTGGTTCGCGGCCGATGGCGAGCGCGCGCTGCTGATCGCCCGCACGCGCGCGGCCGGATTCGACATCGACGGCCAGGAGCGCGCGCTCGCGCGCCTGCGTGGGCTGTTCGAGCAGGCATCCGGCGCCGAGAACGCGTCCGGCGTGCGGCTGCTGGTGACCGGACCGGGCGCGTTCGCCGTTGCCTCGCGGGCCGCCATCAAGCGCGACGTCACGCGCATCTCGCTGCTTGCGGTGATTGCCGTCTCGGTCCTTCTGCTGGCGGTGTACCGCTCGCCGCGCTTGTTGCTGCTGATCCTACTGCCGGTTATCACCGGCGCCACCGCCGGCGTCGCGGCGGTGAGCCTTGCCTTCGGCTCCGTGCACGGCGTCACGCTCGGGTTCGGCGCCACTCTCCTGGGAGAAGGCGTGGACTACGCGATCTATCTGTTCAGCGGCGGCGCGGGCGACCGCCGCTTCGCCCCGGCGGACGGGCGGCTGTGGCGCACGCTCAGGCTGGGTGTGCTCACCTCGGCGTGCGGCTTCGGGGTGCTGCTGCTGTCGGACTTCCCCGGCCTCGCGCAGCTCGGGTTGTTCTCCATCACCGGGCTGCTGGTCGCGTTTGCGGTCACCCGGACGGTGCTGCCGCAGCTCTCACCGGCCGGCTACCGCGCACGGCCGCTGGGCCGGCTCGGCCCCGCGCTGCTCGCGCTGAAGCAGGCACTGCCGAGGCTGCGCGTGTTGCTGCTGATTGTGGTGGCGCTGGCAGCTGGCTGGCTCGCACTGCACGGGGGCAGTCTGTGGGATGACCGCTTAGAAGCCCTGAGTCCCGTGCCGGAGGCCGACAAGCAGCTCGATGAGCAGCTGCGGCGCGATCTGGGGGCACCCGACGTGCGCCACCTGATCGTGGCGTTCGCCGCGGACGAGCAGGCGGCACTGGAGACGGCGGAGCAGGTGGGCGCTGTGCTGGAAGGGCTGCGGGATGCGGGCGCGTTGATGGGATTCGAGTCGCCCGCCCTCATCCTGCCCAGCGCCAGGACGCAGCAACAGCGCCAGCTTGCCTTGCCGGAGGAAGCGACGCTGGCACGGCGAATCGTCGAAGCATCACAGGGGTTGCCCTTCCGCGCGGGTCTGTTCGGGCCCTTCGTGCAGGACGTGGCCAGTGCTCGCCAGGCCTCGCCGGTGCGGCTCACCGACCTTGCTGGGACCGGCCTGAGGGTCCGGCTCGACGCGCTCCTCTCCGAGCGCCGGGACGCCTGGGTGGCCGCGCTGCCGCTGCGCGGCGTCAAAGATGCGGGGGCGGTAGCGGCAGCGGTGCGCGACCTTGGCCTCGCATCTGCGCATCTGCTGGACCTGAAACAGGAAACGCAGGCGCTCTACCGCAGCTATCGCGACCAGGTGTTGCGCTTCGCACTGACCGGCGCCGGCGCCATCGTGCTGGTTCTGCTCGTCAGCCTGCGCTCCCTCCGGCGGGTCGGCGACGTGCTGGCGCCGCTGGCTGCCGCGCTGGTGGTCACCCTGGGCGTCCTCACCCTGAGCGGGGACCGGCTGACGCTATTCCACCTGGTCGGCATGCTGCTGGTGGTCGGCGTGGGCTCGAACTACACTCTGTTCTTCGAGCGTCAGACCTTTGCGGGCGGCGACCCCGAGCGCACTGTAGTGTCGGCCACGCTGTGCAATGCCTCTACCGTGATCGGCTTCGGACTGCTCGGGCTGGCAGCCACGCCTGTGCTGAACGCCATCGGCGCAACAGTCGCAACAGGCGCGCTCTTGAGTCTGATGTTCGCGGCCGTGCTCGCAGGTGCATCCGGGCGCCGGCCGCGCTAGCCCCACTGCGTTACACTCCGACTGGGGCAGCGCTCGCGCAGGGAGATCCGAAGGCTCATGCCTGTTGCATCGAAACGCAGTGACCGAGAGCAGCGTGCGGCGCTGTTGCCGCCAGAGCTGCTGCCGCTGATCAACGACCGCTTCGTCGCTTCCTGCGAGCTGCTGGAGGAGTACGCTGTGCGCCTTGCCGCTGGCGTCCTCAGGTCGACCGGGCTGGAAGAGGCATGCCGGGAGGAGGCCACCGCAGAGGAGGCGGTGACGCGGGCAGGGTTGGTTCCAGCGGTCGCAGCCATACCGGCTGCGTGGTTGCTGGAGACACTGGCTGCGCGCGGCTGGGTTGCACGCAGCGCTGGCCCCGACGGCCAGCCTCGCTATCGGCTGGAGCGGCCACTTCCGGCGCTGGACCCCGACGATCTCTCGAAAGACCAGGAGGCGCTCGACCCAAGTTGCCTGCCCGCCTACCGGATCGCCGCGCTGGCTGCCGAGAACTATCCCTTGGTCCTGCGTGCGCAGCTCAGTGGGGAGCAAGCGCTGTTCGGGCCGGAAGGGATCAGCGCCTGGGTGAAGTATTTTTCCAACGCCAACCCCCTCTACGGCATCAGTAACGCGGTGGGCGCGATTGCCGCGGCGCACGCCCTGCCTGAAGGGGACAGCGCGATCCTGGAGATCGGCGGCGGGCTCGGCAGCGGCGCGGAAGCACTACTCGAGCGTATCGCGACCACCGGGCGTATGCCGCAGATCGCCAGCTATCGGTTCACGGAGATCTCGCCGCTGTTTCTCAAGCGTGCGCAGCGCACGCTGACGGCGCGCTTCCCCCAGGTCCCGTTCTCCTTCGGCACGCTGGACATCGATCTTCCCTTTGCAGAGGGCGGGGTTGCGCCCGGCACCTGCTCCCTCATCTACGGAGTCAACGTCCTGCACGTGGCGCGCGATCTTGCGGTCACGCTGAAGGAGCTGAGGCAGGCACTGAGCGGCAACGGCGTGCTGGTCATGTCCGAGTGCGTGCGGCCGTTTCCCGGGGTGCCGCTGCACCTGGAGCTGGTGTTCAACCTCCTGGGCAGCTTCCGCGATGTTGTGCGCGTGCCCGGGTGGCGCCCCAACGGCGGATTCCTCACGCCCGAGCAGTGGACGGCGGCGCTCGAGGCGAATGGCTTCGGCGATGTCGCGGTCTACCCCGACATCGCCGCGATCCGGGAGGTCTATCCCGGCTTCGTGGTCGCCACGCTCGTGGCCAGGCGCGGGTGAAGGCGACGATCGTCCTCCCGTCTGGCGGAGGTTGCTTCGAAGGCCATTTTCCGGGCCGGCCGATCCTTCCGGCTGTAGCGCAGCTCGACCTGGCGCTGCAGGCGCATACGCGCGCGCGCCAGCGCCCGTCCTCCCTGCGCGGCATCGCTTTTGCGCGCCTGCGCCAGCTCGTGTTGCCGGGGGACCGGCTCGAACTGGCGGCACGCGAGCTCGATGGCGGCCGCGTTCGCATCGATATACACCGGGGCGAGGCGCTGGTGACCAATGCGGAGCTGATCCTGGGTGCTCCCGACGCACCTCCCGGGGCAGCGACAGCGCGTGAGCCGGCCGACCCGGCGCTCTCCGCGGCTCCGCTCGATGCGCTGCTGCCCCACCGTCCGCCGATGCGGCTGGTGACTTCCCTGGTCGGTGAGACGAACGACGGCCTCGTGTGCACGGCCTGCGTGTCGCGCGAGTGTCCTCTGGCAGAGCAAGGTCGTGCCTCGGCGCTGGCGGGCATCGAGGCAGCAGCGCAGACCGCTGCGGTATGGGAGGCCGTGCGGCGCTGGCGCGAAGGCGCGGGTGCCGCGCCGCGTATCGGCTACCTGGTAGCGCTGCGCGACATCGCTTTCTTTGCCGAGCACATCCCGGTAGACGTGGTCATGCTCACGGCCGTTCGGCTGGAGGCGGCGGCCCCGCCGCTCACGCACTACCGGATCGAGGCGTCGATAGACGGGAGGCCGCTCCTGCGCGGAACCATCGCGACTTATCTCGCAGACTAGCCGCGCAGGCGCCGTACCATGAGCCCCGGCAGGCGCAGCAGGAAGCTCATGAACAGCCGCGCGTGCATCCAGGACAGCAGCAGGTTGTCGCGGCCGTAGCGGAAATGCGAGACGCCGCCTTCCTCGGGCCGGAAGTAGCGCACCGGGGTGTCGAGGTTGATCGGCTTCAGGCCCTGCCAGACCAGCCGCACCGAGGCCTCGACGTCGAAGTCGAAGCGGCGCATCCAGCGGTGCGTTTCCATCACGGCGAGGAGCGAGCGGATCGGGTAGACGCGCATGCCGAACAGCGAGTCGCCGATGCCGCCCCACAGGGTTTCCAGGTTGGCCCACCAGTTCGATACCCGGCGTCCGACCACGCGGATGCGCGGCGCGCTCGCGTCGAACACGGGGCGGCCCAGCACCAGCGCAGCGGGCTCGCGCTGCGAGGCGTCCATGAACGCGGGGATGCTCTCGGCCGGATGCTGGCCGTCGGCGTCCATGGTCAGCGCGTGCGTGTACCCGCGCGCCGCCGCTTCGCGCAGGCCATGCAGCACTGCTGCGCCCTTGCCCCGGTTGCGCGGCAACACGAGCACGCGCGTGCCATCGTCCTGCCGGGCCAGCGCCAGCATCTGTTCGCCGCTGCCGTCGCTGCTGCCGTCGATCACGACCCACACCGGGTTCCACCGCGCACGCGCGGTGCGCACCGTCTCGATCAGTCTCGGGCCGGTGTTGTAGCTCGGAATCAGGACCAGATGCGTGCGGGAGGGCGCTGGCGCGACAGGCTCGCTCATTTCAGTCGGCGATCAGGCCGGCGGGCTCAGGGGCCGACCGGGCGCGTCCCTGTGCCGGGGCTGGAGGCTCCAGCTCGCGCCGATAGTAGTCTTCCAGTGCGCGCAGGAACGTCTTGACGTCGCCTGTCACGCGGAAGCGCTCGCCCAGACGTACCCGGTATACCAGCGGGAAGCGCGGCCGCTTGAAAGGCGGCCAGCCTTTGCTGAGAAAGGGGTTGTCGGTCTCGATGAAAACCGTCTGCACCGGCGCGCCGGCCCGCTTGGCGACCAGCGCGAAGCCACCCCTGAAGTCGTTCACCGGGCCGCGGCGCGTGCGGGTTCCTTCCGGAAAGACCAGCAGCGGGTGTCCCGCCCGCAGCTCTCGCGTCGCCTGCCGCACCATGCTGCGCGGCGAGTCGTTGCGGATGTATCCCGCCAGTCTTGCCCCACCGCCGAGAACGACGTTGTCCCAGATCTGCGCCTTCATGATGCAGGCGGTGCCGGGAATGCGGGAGATTACGAACACCGCATCGAGCAGGCAGGGATGGTTGGGCGCGATGATCAGACCGGGCTCATGCTGCAGGGTGTCCAGCGCCGAGAGGTCCACCCGCAGCACCCCGCTTGCCCGCAGCATACCGAGAAAGCCCCGGAAGACCACGCCGATGGCGCTGCGGCCCAGGCGCGCGCCGGTTTGCCGGGGCAGCAAGGGGTACAGGAGCGCACTGGCGAGCGTGACGAGCAGGCCGAGGATGCCGAAGTAGGCATAGCCCAGGCAGAACCAGAAGTACTCGTAGGCCGCGCGGGCCCAGCGCAGGGGGTGAGCCACGGGTTCTATCGTCGTTCAGGGGGTCTCGTGTCGTCGTCACGGCGGTCCCGCGTAGACCCCGGCTCGGGCCCGCAGGTGTGCCACCCCTTCGATCTCCTCGGCGTCATTGTAGAAGGCCGGGACGGCAACCGGCAAACCAACCTGCCGCGACTCCTCCAGCAGGATATGGAGATACTCCTGGAGGTGGCTGGCGGTGAAGGTGTTGGTGTCGTGGAAGGTGACCACGACAGGGAGCACGCCCGCACGGGTCGGCAGTGCAGTGGCTCGCGTGCGCAGACGGTCCAGCCCGGCACGGAAGTGACTGCGCCGGCGCAGGCTGATGGTCCAGCCGTAGATCTTGCCGTCACGTGCGTTGATGTCGGTGAGCAGCATGGCCAGCCCATGGGCCTCATAGGCGGCGCGCGTGCGGGCATCCCAGCTCCAGAACGTCGGCCGAACCAGAGTCGGCGCCCGGCCGGAGAGCGCGGTCAGGTCCAGCACCCCGTCCTCGAGGGAGCGCTGCAGTTCCCCCGGCGGCATGCGACGGTGATCGAGGTGTCCGCGTGCCGAACCGCTGTGCAGGCCGAGCACATGCCCCTCGGCGTGCGTGCGTGCGAGCAGTGCCTGGCCAGTCGGTGTACTGGCGCCGCGCGCGCGCGTCTGGACGAAGAAGAGCGCCTTGATGCCCGGTTGGACATCGTTGTCGGCCAGCGTATCGAGGACCTCGCGGGTCGGGTTGTACGAGGTGAACGCGCTGGGCCCGTCGTCGAAGGTAAGAAGGAAGCGCGCGGGGGGTAGTCGTGGGTCTGCGCCGGCGGGCGGTGGGGCGGACGCGCAGCCCGCGAGCGCCGCGCACAGGCAGGCGCACGCGGCCAGCTTCACGCCCGCACGCCGGTGTCCGGCTCCTCTGCGACGTCGCGAATGAGGCGATGGCGCCGCCGCCATGCGGCCATGTTCGACCTGAGGTCGGCCAGGCTGAGCAGATAGTAAGTCAGCTTGAACAGCCGTAGGCTCCGGTAGATCGGTGTGCCGCGGAACAGGTCGCCGGCGAGCAGGCTCAACACCGCTTCTTCCATGCGCAGGGTGTTGCGCGGACCCATCAGCAGCCGGCGCATGGCCGGGCTGGTCATGCGGTAGATGAACCAGGAGAACTGCGCGAGACCGTGGCGCACGCTGCGCTCGAAGCGCCTGAACGGCGCGGCTGCAGCGGCAGGATTGCGCAGCCACGCATCGAGCGCGTCGGCGCCCTGGAACGCGCTGTTCATCGCCAACATGACACCCGAGGAGAAAACCGGGTCCACGAAGCCGAAGGCGTCGCCGAGCAGGAGGTAGCGCTCCCCGCGCATCCGGCTGCACTGATAGGAGTAGTTGCCGGTCGCTGTGGCAGGGGCCACGAGCTTCGCGTCGCGCAGCCGCTCCGCCAGCGGCGGGCACTGCTCGATGGTCTGGAGCAGAAAGGTCGTGGGATCGGTCTTGCGCGACTTGAGGTAGTGCGGCCAGCAGACCGCCCCCACGCTGGTGGTCCCATCCAGAAGGGGAATGAACCAGAACCAGCCGTGCTCGAACCAGAACACCGTGATGTTGCCCGCCTCGCGACCCGGCAGGCGTGTTGCCCCGGTGAAGTGGCCGTACAAGGCGGCACTGGAGTGCTTCGGATTGCGCTGCTTGAGTCCCAAGCGATTCGCCAGGAACGTGTCCCGTCCGGAGGCATCCACGAAGAAGCGTGCGTGCCAATGGCGCGGGGCGCCGTCATCGAGGCGAGCCTCCACCCGCACACCGTCGGCCTGGAACTCGACGCCGCTCACCCGGCAGCCTTCCAGCCCCTGAGCGCCGCGCGCCACGCAATGGCGGAACAGAATCTCGTCGAACTCGGAGCGGCGCACCTGATACGCCCACGGATGGCTCTTGTCCCAGGCGTGGGCGAAGTCGAAGGTCACCGGCTTCTCGTGCTGCGGGGAGACGAACTGCGCGCCGTGCTTGCGCATGCCGATGCGCGCGATCTGCTCGCCTACGCCCAGGCGCTCGAACAGCGGCAAATTCAGCGGCAGCAGCGACTCGCCGATGTGAAAGCGGGGATGGCGCTCCTTCTCGGCGACGACCACCCGCCAGCCGCGCTCGGCGAGCAGGGCGGCAATGGTCGAGCCGGCCGGTCCGCCACCCAGGACGAAGACGTCGCAGGCAGCCATCGGCGGTACAGTCGATGTCTCTGTCACCAGATCTGTCAGCGGCGACGCTATTGGCTGAGATAGCGCATGGAGAACTCCTCTGCGCTGTCGGTATCCAGCGCGCGTAGCTTCTCGTAGATCTCCCGCGCCTTGGCGTGTTCGCCCTGCTGGGAGTACAGCACACCCAGATCGTACACCGCTGGCAGGTAGCCCGGCTGCAGGCGCAGGGCCTCCTCGTACGCCTGGATGGCTTGCACGGCCTGGCCGCGCCGGGCCTGCACCAGCGCGAACTGATACCACAGCAGCGAGGACTGCGGATTGAGCTTGAGCCCTTTGCGGCAGGCAGCCGCGGCGAGGTCCGGGCGACCCTCGGTGGCGTGGGCCACCGCCAGCGCTTCCCACGCCTCGTCGTAGGTCCTGTCGAGGTCGATCGCGCGGTGCAGCTCTTCCACCGCCTCGTCGTAACGCTGCAGCGCAATGAGCGCCACGCCGCGGCCGTGCCGGGCTTCCGCGGACTGGCCGTCGGTGCGCACGGCCTCGCCGAAGGCGGCCAGGGCGTTCTCGTCGTCGTCGGCGGTCATATAGGCGGCGCCGAGGTCGAGCCACGCGCGGGTGAGCTCCGGCTCCAGCTTCGCCGCCGAGCGCAGCGCCATGACCGCCTCATCGGTGCGCTTCAAGGCTGCGTAAGCCCGCCCCAGCGCGTGCCGCGGCAGGGCATCGGCGGGCGCCACTTGGATCCACTCCCGCGCGACCTGCACCGCAGCCTCGTAGTTGCCGATGTCCATCAGCGCCAGCCCCCGGGCGCCCAGAGGATGTGCCGCGGTCGCCTCCAGCCCGGCCTTGGCCCATCCGGCCCGCACTCGTTCCGATACCTCGGGCACCCAGCTCGCCGGCACAGCGAAGTTCAGGTTCTGGCCGCGCGCATACTGGAACGCGGCGATACCGACGAGACGGCCTTCGTCGTCGAACAGGCCGCCACCGCTGGAGCCGCGCGACATCGCGGCGCTGGTCTGGATTACGAACGAGCGGGCACGCGGACGCAGGCTGGAGATCAGCCCCTCGCTGAGAGTCAGCTCCAGACCCTTGGGGGTGCCGATTGCGTAGACCCGCTGGCCGACCTTGAGCTGCGTGGCCGGCACGACGCGCACCGCCGGCCGGTTCAGCTCGTCCACCTCGAGCTGACAGAGGTCGCGCTCCACGTCCGCATACTCGAGCCTGGTCGGCAGCCGTGCGCTGCGCACCCTGACCTGGACGGCCGCCGCCCCGCTCACGGCATGGCAGCTGGTCACGACCCGGCCAGGGCCCACCACGACGCCGCTCGCAAAGCCGTTGCGCTTGCCCGCGGCGTCCAGTCGCTCGACCACCACCACGCTGGGCGCGGCGCGCTCGAACACCTCCTCCGGCGAGGCGGCGGTGGCGTGCAGGCTCGCAGCGAGGGCGAGGGGCAGTAGAAGCGCTGGCAAGGCCCAGTGCAGGATGAGGAAGCGTGGGGTGGACGGCGACGTCAACCCAGTCGGCGTAGCCGGATGAGGCGATAATAGCGCAACCATGCTGATCTTCGAACTCATTGCGGAGCGGCGCATCGCCGAGGCTGCGGCGGGCGGTGAGCTCGATAATCTCCCCGGTGCCGGCCGGCCGCTGGACCTGGGCAACGACCCGCTGGTGCCAGAGGATTTACGGCTTGCGTACCGTATCCTGAAGAACGCAGGTTTCGTGCCTTCGGAGGTGCAGACGCGGCGCGAGATCCGCGCCCTGGAGGACTTGATCGCCGTCGTGGGCCGCGAAGGCGAGGCGGCGGGCGAGGCGTTGCGCAAGCTGCAGCTGTTGCGGCTCGAGCTTGCCGAGTCCGGCCGGCGCCTCCGGCGGCTGGGCTAGGGCTTGAAGTCGCCCCACCCGCCACCATCTGCCTCTCTCGCGCAGCGGTTGACACCACGGGGCAACCCGCTATTATGCGCGGCCCTCTAGCGCAGGCAGCTGCCGGTCCTTTTCCTTCAGGAGCAGTCGACGTGCACATCGTCCGCCATCTGACTTCAGTGCTTCCCGCGTCGCGCGGGAACGCGGACGTGCGCACGCCTCGCCAGCGGCAGGCTGCTCCCGCGCCAGCGCGCTAGACCCCTGACGGTCGACCACCGCCAGGCACTGGCGGGCCCGGTCGACCGGATTGCTACTCCTTCTTCCTCTGTCGACCGGCCTCATCCAGGCCCGGCCGGGCCGTTTTTTGTTGTTTGCCAAGAAAAGAGGAGGCAGCCATGACCATGAACTTCGACGATCGGCTCAAGCAGATGCTCCAGCGCCGCATGCGCGAGGCGGTGGCGAATCCGCCCCAGCGTGCGATCGCGCGCGACCTCCTGGCGCGCGGGCTGACCCCCAATGAGATCCACCAGCTCGTGGTGCTCGACCACGCCTTCGATGCCGTGCCGTACTCGTTCCGGGTGGCGGTGGCCAACGCCGCCCGAGAGCTGGCGGCCGCGCCAGCGGCTCGGCGGCGGGCACCTGCGGGGGCTCGAGTCCCCCCGCCCGGAATCGAACCGGGATCTAGCGCTTAGGAGGCGCTCGTTCTATCCATTGAACTACGGGGAGATAGGGAGGTTACTGCGGGTGCCGATCGGCATTTTACCTCGACCTCGTGGAGCACCTCGCCCACCGTCGCGCGACGAGCTGCGACGGAAGATCAGATCTCGCCGGCTCGTTTGCCGGCTTGCGCCTGCTGCCCGACGCGGGCCTTGGCGGCCGCAGACCGAACCGAATCAGGCCGACAACAGCCCGGCGAGGTCTTCCAGCGACTGTGCAGCGACGTCGACGGGCACAGTCGGACGGGGCTCCCCGGTGCCCGGTCCGTACTCATCCGGGCGCGCCACGTGTGCGGTGCGCAGCCCGACCGCTGCGGCAGCCTTGAGGTCGCCGCTGTGGGCCGCGACCATCATGCATTGCCCCGGCTCGAGGCTGAATGCATCGGCCGCAGCCAAATACACGCGCGGCTTTGGCTTGTAGTCACCGGCGATCTCGGATCCGAGGATCGCATCCCAGCGGAAATCGTTGCGGCGCGCGAGGTCGGCCATCAGGGAGATATTGCCGTTGGACACGGGCGCGAGCAGGAACCGGCGCCGCAGCCGGTACAGCCCAGGTGTCACGTCTTTCCACGCGTTGAGCTTGTGCCAGGCGAGGTTCAGGTCCCGTAGCACGGCCTCCTCCAGCCCGCCGAGGCCGAAGCGCGGACGGATGCACTCAAGCATCCGGCGATGGATCACGTCGAGTTTGGAGAAGGGGATGCGCCCGGAGCGCACTTCCTCCATCCCCGGCTGATACTCGGCGCGCCAGGCGTCGGCAAATGCGATCCAGTCTAGCGAATAGCCGAGCGGCTCGAGGATGGTCCGCGCCTCACGCGCCACACCGGTGCGCCAGTCGACCAGCGTACCGAACACATCGAAGAACAAAGCCTTCACATCATCCATGGACTCTCCCGTTGAAGCTTGCGACCACGCCCGACGCGGTGTCGCCAAAGCGGCCGCGGGCAACGTCCCGGCCATCGCGAGTGAAGCGAGCCGGCGAGCGAAATCCCGACGTGACAAGGTGCGCATTGTACGGTCCTCGACGCTACCAGTCGCCCGTTGCGCCGGCATCCATGATCTCGAGCAGCATGTCGCGGATCCTGACGGCGTCCGCCTTCAGCTTGGGATCGAAGCGAGGACTATGGATGAACATATCCAGGTTCATCATCATCAGCCAGGCCTGACCTTCCGCGTCCTCCACCAGCGCGATACGGCACGGCAGGTAGGCGGCGAAGCTGATGTCGTGCTCGACCATCCTCTTCGCGGTCAGCGGGTCGCAGAACTGGAAGATGTCGATGCGCCGCGATTGTTCGCCCATCGCCGCGACCTGCCTCGACAGGGGCATCTCGGCCACCAGCTTGAAGTTCAGCTTGTTGGCCCGGATCTTCATCGCCTCCACCGCGTCCTCCATCGACACGTCCCGGGCCAGCGGCTGCTTGACGATGGTTTGTGCCATGTCGAGCAGCGGGAGCGTGGCCGGCGACGGCTCCTCGGCGCCGGCCGGCGCGAAGGCGGTCAGCGCCCATGCGGCTAGCAGGAAGGTGACGGAACGCTTCATCAAGCGACCTCCTTCGGTTTACTGACGGTGTGCGGCTGGGCGGCGCGTGCGCCGCCGCAGGGAGCACAGACTACACCCTCCTTACCCGGCAGGCCTGTGGCGCTGCGGATTCGAACAGGGCGTATAGTTCTCCGCCCCTCCCGAACCGCGCAACGTGAAGCTTCCCCGCACCGTTCTCGTCCTCGGCTTCGTCAGCTTCTTCAACGATCTCGCCTCCGAGATCGTGGTGCCGCTGATCCCGATCTTGCTCACCTCCGTGCTGGGTGCCGGGCCGGTGGCGCTTGGGTTGATCGAAGGGGTGGCCGACGCCGTTGCAGCGTTCCTCAAGCTCTGGTCGGGACGGCGTTCCGACGTGCTGGGCGGCAGACGCAAGCCCCTCATGGTGGCCGGCTACGCACTGTCCAACCTCGCGCGTCCGCTGCTGGGGCTGGCAGGAAGCTGGGTCACAGTGCTGCTGCTGCGCAGTGTCGACCGCGTGGGCAAGGGCCTGCGCACTGCGCCGCGCGACGCTCTGGTCGCCGACGCGACGCCTAGCACCGTTCGCGGCTATGCGTACGGTTTTCACCGCGCGCTGGACAATGCCGGAGCCGTAGGTGGCAGCCTGATCGCAGCCGCTGTGCTCGCCTTCTCTGCGGTCAGCCTGCCGCAGATGATCCTGCTGTCGGCAATTCCCGGGTTGCTCGCTGTGCTGTGTCTGGTGCTGGGCGTGCGCGAACCTCGCCGAGTGCGCCCTGAAGGCGCGGAATCAATAAGCCCCGAACGCAAGACTCCCGTCCCCCCGGCTGCTGCGCAGGCACCTGCTGTTTCCCCTCTTTCCCAAGGAGGGGTGGCGCCCCCGGGGCAGGCTGCGGCGACGGGGTGGTTCGCGAAGGAGGGGAGCGGCGCGCCAGCGCTTGCGTGGCGCACACTCGAGCTGCCGATGCGGCGCTATCTCGCCGTGTTGGGCTTGTTCACTCTGGCGCGGGCATCCGAGACCTTCATCCTGCTGCTGGGACACGAGCAGGGTGCGACGATCGTCGAGGTGCTGTTGCTGTGGGCGCTGCTGAATTTCGCCAAGGCCACGACTTCCACGCTGGGTGGAAGAATTGCTGACAGGCTGGGCCGTGGCGGCGTGCTCGTGGCGAGCTGGCTGTCGTTCGCCGTCGCCTTCGCGCTGTACGGGCAGGTGGATGGCCCGCTCGGCCTGTGGCTGGTCACGCTGGGATATGGACTGTTCGCCGGGCTGGGCGAGGGCGCCGAGCGCGCGGTCGTCGCCGACTTTGCGGGCGAGTCCAGCCGCGGCACTGCGTTTGGTTGGTACAACCTGGTGGCTGGGGTGGCAGCCATCCCAGCCGGGTTGCTGTTCGGAAGCGTGTGGCACTTCCAGGGGTCGGCGGCGGCGTTTACACTCGCGGCCGCAGTCGCACTGGCAGCCGTGGGGCTGCTCCGCGCCTGGGCCTGGCCGCGCCGTGCGGTGTTGCTTTCCTGATCCCTTATGCCTCTGCTGACCCTCGAATCTGTCTCGCTGGCCTTCGGTCATGTGCCGCTGCTGGACCGCGTGGACCTGGTGCTCGACAGCGGCGACAAGGTTGCGCTGATCGGCCGCAACGGCACCGGCAAGAGCAGCCTGCTGCGCATCATCGCCGGGACCGCCCCGGCCGACGACGGTGTGGTGTGGCTCAAGCCCGGCCTGCGGCTCGCGCACGTCCCGCAGGAGCCGCAGTTTACGCCCGGCCAGACTGTGTTCGAGGCTGCGGCCGAGGGGCTGGGCGAGACGCAGCGCCTGCTGGGCGAATACGAGCGCGTCGCGCACGAGCTGGAGACTTGCCACGACGAGACACTGATCGCGCGCCTCGAGCAACTCGGCCACCAGCTCGAGTCCGGCGACGGGTGGCGCGTCAAGTCGCGGGTCGAGATGGTGCTCTCGCGGCTGCATCTACCCCTGCATGCGCGCGTGGAGGAGCTGTCGGGCGGCCAGAAGAAGCGGGCGGCGCTGGCCCGCGCGCTGGTCGTCGAGCCCGAGCTGATGCTGCTCGACGAGCCCACCAACCATCTCGACATCGAATCGATCCAGTGGCTGGAGCAACTGCTGGCCGATTTCACCGGCGCGTTGCTGTTCGTCACCCACGATCGCGCCTTCCTCGACCATGTGGCGGGGCGGGTGATCGAGCTGGACCGCGGCAGGCTCACCTCGTTTCCCGGCAGCTTCAGCGCCTTCCAGCAGCGCAAGGCCGAGCAGCTCGCCCAGGAGGCGACCGTGAACGAGAAGTTCGACAAGCTGCTGGCCCAGGAGGAGGTCTGGATCCGCCGCGGCGTGGAAGCGCGGCGTACGCGCGAGCACTGGCGCATCCGGCGGCTGGAGGATCTGCGTCGCAAGCGCAGCGAGCGGCGCGAACGGCTCGGCACCGTCAGCATCAGTGTCGAGGAGGGCGTGCGCTCCGGCCAGCTGGTGGCCGAGCTCGCACACGTCACCAAGGCCTTCGACGGCAAGCGCGTGGTACAGGACTTCTCCTGCCGCATCCTGCGCGGCGACAAGGTAGGTGTGATCGGTCCCAACGGCGCGGGAAAGACCACGCTGCTCAGGCTGATCCTGGGCGAGCTGCAGCCCGACGCCGGAACGGTGCGGCGGGGCACGCGTCTGGCGGCGGCCTACTACGATCAGTTCCGCGCCCAGCTCGACGAGGAGGCCAGCGTGCTGGACACGGTCGGGCAGGGCTCCGACTACGTCGAGGTTGGCGGCGAGCGCAAGCACGTCATGAGCTATCTGGGCGACTTCCTGTTCTCACCGGAGCGCGTGCGCTCGCCGGTGAAGTCGCTCTCCGGTGGCGAGCGCAACCGGCTGCTGCTGGCCCGGTTGTTCACCCGCTCGGCCAACCTGTTGGTGCTGGACGAGCCCACCAACGATCTCGACATCGAGACCCTGGAGCTGCTCGAGTCGCTGCTGCAGGACTACGCTGGCACGGTGCTGCTGGTCAGCCACGACCGCGTCTTCCTCGACAACGTGGTTACGCAGGTCATCGCTTTCGACGGCGAAGGCAGGTGGGTGGAGAACCCGGGCGGGTACGAGGAATGGGTGCGGGTGCTGCGGGCGCGCGACGGGGACAGGCGCGCAACCGCGCCGGATGCGCAGCCTGCGCGCCGCGCGGACGCGCCCCGTGCCGCGCGGGCGCCCAAGCTGAGCTGGAAGGAGCGGCAGGAACTGAAGGACCTGCCCGCGCGCATCGAGGACCTGGAGCGCGAGCAGGCCGAGCTCAGCCGGCAGCTTGCCGACCCGGAGTTCTACCGTGCCGACGCTGCTCAGGTGAAGGAGGCGAACAGCCGCTACCAGGAGCTGGAGGGGCTGCTCTTGACGGCACTGGAGCGGTGGACCGAGTTGGAGGGCAAGGCGTAATACACGCTACGGGCGTGCCCACTCACTTCAGGCTGGGCCGATAGTTCCTGCCGAAGTAGACCTGGAGCTGCAGTGTGATCGATGGTTGCGGACGGAACCCATTGGTGCGCGGGTAGACGACCTGGGGCCGCAGCTCGGCCGATAGTCAGTCGCGATAGACCTTCCGGCGATAGCGCAAGGCAGCCGAGTAGGCGGTGTCCTGGAACGCGGGCGATGTGGTCCCGTAGGCGGCCAGCTCCAGCGCCACAAGTGACACTTCCCGGGCCTGTGCTAACGTTGCGGCCGGCGAGCCGGGGGCATGGGGTGCGCACCAGGGGTGGACGAGGAGGGGAAAGGGATGGCCGAAGAGCGTTTCCCGCCGGAGGAGATCAGCCCATTTCCAGCGGTGCGCACCATCCGAGCGGACGCGCCGGTACGTTGGCTGAAGCGCGGCTGGGCCGACCTGCGCGCCGCGCCGCTGGCGAGCCTGTTCTATGGCGTCGTGCTGGCGCTGATGGGTGTGGTGATCGGGCGGTTCTTCGGCCAGGCCGCCTACGAGCTGGCGTTCGTGACCGGCTTCCTGCTGGTTGGGCCGTTCCTGGCCATGGGCTTGTACGACATCAGCCGGCGGCGCGAGCGTGGCGAAACAGTGCGGCTTGCTCCCACGCTCGCCGCGTGGCGCGCGAACGTGCCGGCCATCGGCTTCTATGCGCTCATCCTCGCGCTGTTGATGGCCGTGTGGATCCGCGTTTCGGTGGTGGTCGTAGCGCTCTTCTTCGAAGGCGGCATGCCCACCGTACAGACGCTCGTGCGCGACATTTTGACGTCCGAGAACGGGCTGTTCTTCCTGTTCGCCTATGCGGCTGCCGGTGCGGGCTTCGCGCTGCTGGTGTTCGCCACCAGCGTGGTGTCGCTGCCCATGCTGCTGGACCGCGAGAAGATGGATACGCTCACCGCCATGATCAGCAGCTTCAATGCCGTGCGGCTGAACTTCTGGCCCATGGTGTCGTGGGCGCTGCTCATCGTGCTGCTCACCGCGATGGGGTTTGCCACGCTCTACCTCGGGCTGATCGTCGTGCTGCCGGTGATCGGGCATGCGACTTGGCACGCATACCGCGAAGTCATCGAATCTTAGAGAACACCTCTCGCCACGAAGACACGAAGAAGAGCGGAACAGGCTCTGTGCGCATCGCGCCAATGGCGAGCAAACATACCCGATGCGAATGCACCTTCTGGCATGATCCTGGTAACCGGTTTCGCGCGAGGCATGCGGAACTGCCGGCGCACGAGCATCTGAAGGGTGTTCTTCGTGCCCTCGTGTCTTCGTGTTGAGAAGCTTCCTTCGGGGGAAATATGAAGATCACAGCCATCAAGACGCTCATCTGCAACGCCGAAATGCGCAACTGGGTGTTCGTGCGCGTTGAGACCGACCAGCCCGGCCTGTACGGCTGGGGTGAGGCGACGCTGGAGTGGAAGACGCGCGCGGTGGTCGGCGCAGTGGAAGATCTCGCGCCGCTGCTGATCGGCAAAGATCCGCGCGACATCGAACGCAACGTGCGCGTGCTCACCAAGCACTCCTTCTGGCGCCTGGGCGTGATCGGGAACACCGCCATCAGCGGCATCGAGTTGGCGCTGTGGGACATCTGGGGCAAGGAGCTCGGCGTGCCGGTGTGGCGCCTGCTGGGCGGGCGCACGCGCGAGCGCATCAAGATCTACACGCACCTGGGCTTCGGGGACATGGTGTACGTCTACGAGAGCCTGGAGAAGAACGTGGTGGTGGAGCGCGCCTTGGAGGTGATCGAGAAGGGCTATCGCGCGCTGAAGGTGGTGTTCGTTCCCTACACCCACTACACGGCATCGCCGAAGGAGTTGAGCCGGGTGGGCGGAATGATGCAGGGCCTGCGCGAGGCCGTCGGCGAGGATGTCGAGATCATGATTGACTTCCACGGCCGCTGCGCCTCGACCAGCGTGGCGCTGCAGTACATCGAGGCGCTCGCGCCGCACCGCCCGCTGTTCGTGGAAGAGCCCATCCAGCCCGGCGACGCGCCAGGGCTGAAGCAGATCATGGACAAGTCTCCGGTGCCGATCGCAACGGGTGAGCGGCTGGTGGACCGCAAGGAGTTCGACGACCTGTTCCGCCTGCGCGCACTCAACATCGCCCAGCCCGACCTATGCCATGTGGGTGGTTTCGGCGAGGCCCGCAAGATCGCTGCGATGGCCGATACGGTCGGCGTGGGCATCGCCCCCCACAACCCGCTCGGTCCCCTGGCCGGTGTGGCTGCATTGCACTTCGACGTCGCCACGCCCAACTTCGTCATCCAGGAGGAGATGTCCGGGGCGGTGCCCTGGTATCACGATGTGGTCGACAGCCCGATTCGCGCGCAGGACGGTCATTGGCTCGTGCCGGAGCGCCCCGGCCTGGGGGTCGAGGTCAACGAGGCCGTGGCGGCGAAGCATCCCTTCAAGCAGGAGGTGCTGCACGCCACGCATGCGGTGCTGCCGGACGGGACGGTGGTGGATTGGTAGCAGGAAGGACGAAGGAGCTGCCGGTCTTCCTCTTCGTCCTTCGCAGTTCGTCCTTCGTAGTTCGTCCTTGGGGTCTTTGCCCGAAACCCGCGCCCCACGGCCCTTGCAGCCTGGGGCTGAACCCCAATTTACGGTATCATCCAAGGCTTTAGGTGCCGCACGGCAGCCCCACCGGGGCTTGCGGGCACCGAGAAGGAGTATTCGAACGCATGCAGTTCACTGATCTCGGCCTCGCCGCCGAGTTGCTCCGCGCAGTAGAGGAGCAGGGCTACACCGAGCCCACCGCCATCCAGGAACAGGCAATTCCCCCGATCCTGCTCGGGCAGGACGTCCAGGCCGGTGCCCAAACCGGCACCGGAAAGACTGCGGCCTTCACGCTGCCGCTGCTGCAGCGGCTCAAGGTTCACGCGAACACCAGCGTCTCGCCGGCTCGCCACCCGGTGCGCACACTCATTCTGACCCCCACGCGCGAGCTTGCTGCCCAGGTGTTCGAAAGCGTGCGCACGTACGGCAAGCACATTCCGCTTCGCGCGGCCTGCGTGTTCGGTGGCGTGAGCATCGACCCGCAGATGGCCGAGCTGCGCGCAGGCGTGGAGATCCTGGTGGCCACACCGGGGCGCCTGCTGGACCACGTGCACCAGCGCACCGTCAACCTCTCGCAGGTACAGATCCTGGTGCTCGACGAAGCCGACCGCATGCTCGACATGGGCTTCATGCCCGATCTCAAGCGCATCATCTCGTTGCTTCCAGCGGTGCGGCAGAACCTGCTTTTCTCGGCCACGTTTCCCGACGACATCAAGAGGTTCGCCGACCAGGTGCTGAAGGACCCGGTGCGCATTCAGGTCGAGCGACGCAACACCGTCACCGATCTGGTGTCGCACTCTGCCTTCAAAGTCGACCCGCTGCGCAAGCGCGAGTTCCTGGAGAATCTTGTGCGCACTCGCGACATGCGCCAGGTGCTCGTGTTCACTAGCACGAAGATCATGGCCAACCGCCTTGCGCGCAGCCTCGAGCGCGACGGCTTCAACTGCGCCGCCCTGCACAGCGACAAGACCCAACAGGAGCGCATGGCCGCGCTGGCCGCCTTCAAGGAGGGCAAGACCCAGCTTCTGGTGGCCACCGATATCGCCGCGCGCGGGCTGGACATCGAGCAGCTGCCGCATGTGATCAACTTCGAGCTTCCCCCCAATCCCGAAGACTACATTCACCGCATCGGGCGCACCGGCCGTGCTGGCATAGCCGGCGAAGCGATCTCGCTGGTGGCGCCGGACGAGATGGATTCGCTGGCGAGCATCGAGCGGCTGATCAAACAGAAGATTCCCATCCAGGCCGCGCCGACCGATACCGTGGCGGGGCGCAGCGCACGGCGCAGCCACGCTCAACCGCCCC
>Ga0209705_10000042_pt1 | contig 59118 bp, 40 predicted proteins | sample PPLLaktember2015_5_FD_187262 | JGI IMG/M metagenome (GOLD analysis project Ga0209705, IMG submission 187262) | Freshwater sediment microbial communities from Prairie Pothole Lake near Jamestown, North Dakota, USA - PPLs Lake P8 Core (1) Depth... | ecosystem: Environmental > Aquatic > Freshwater... | reverse complement strand
CTGCTTCCCCATCTATCAGCCCAGCAGTGACTTGTGTATGATGGACCTGGAAGCCGCCCGACAAACGGGCAATTTTACTTACCGTCGCCTTGAAGTCAACAGTGATCGGAGCGAGTCATGGCATTGTTGGTCGAGCAACGGACGGTGGGTAGTTTTCAGCAGTAAAAGGCTTGACGGAGTTTTTATACGCAGTTACATCAGCTATGTGGACGAAGACGGCAAGGTGTATAAGCCACTGCTGCTGCCTCAAAAAGATCCGGATTTTTACGACACATTTCTGAAGACCTACACTGTTCCTGAATTTGTCGTAGAACCAGTTCGGATCCGGGAAAAAAAACTAGCTGATGCTGTGCGTTCACCCGCTCAAATCGATGTGTCTATGCCCCTGACCGGTGCCACCCAGAAGGTCGGTCCGCCCGATTCCTGGCAGCAAAAGCAGGAATAGCATTGCAGATTTGCGTGTATGGGTATAGCTCAATCGTCATGAGTATGCTGTTGAATAATTGTTCATGATATTGTTATAATCGGTCCCAGTGGCTTAATCTCCAGTATTGTCGGCGTCAGTAACAACGAAGTTTACCGGAGGATGAATGAAGGTGATAGAGCCTGTTCAGTGCAAATATATACGGCAGAGTATTTGTTTGCCGGGCTGTACCGCTGTTTTTTTCGGCTTGTATTATCTTTACGTTTACCTGTGTATCGAACCAACACTTATTTATCATGGTCATATCTTTAATCTGAAGTTTCCAGTTTTTTTCGTGGACGGCTTTTTTATCAGGAGTTTCCTGGTCCGCCCGGGCGGTTTTACTGAATGCCTGTCAGCATTTTTGAGCCAGTTCTATTATTATTCCTGGGCAGGAGCGATGGTCATTACCCTGATAGGTTGGCTTTATTATTTGGCGGTAGGTGCGCTTGTCAGGGCCTTTACCGGGCGGGATGTTTACCTGCTGCGTTTTGTCCCCGCCGTCGGATTACTGCTGGCCTATAATCAATACATTCACTGTCTGGAAGGAAGCATCAAGATATTGTTGGTATTGTTGTTTGCATTGGTTTATGTCAAGATGCCGTTGCACCGCGGGTGGATGCGGTGGACGGTTTTTTTGCTGCTGTCTGCCTTACTTTATTGCGGGGCCGGTACCGGTGGTTTGCTTTTTGCCTGGTTCTGCGTGCTTTTCGAGATTCGCAGGCGCAGGTTTATAACCGCCCTGTGGTGTTTTGTCTGTGCTACGGCGGCGGCGTATATATTGGCAAATTATTTTCTCGACAGCCTTTTGAGCAGAATGTGGTTGATTTTTCCGATGGAGCAATCGCTCGATGATTCGCGAATAGCGAATATTACGATTTGGTCTTATCTGGTTTTTGGTTTGATGGTAATGGTAATGACCTTTTTGCCGCGGCCCCAGACGGCGACCGCAAAGGTCAACAAAAGCAGTTCCGGCGGCACAAGCAGGCATTCGTCGTCCACCGGGTTAGCCGTTAAAGACCAGAAAAGTAAAATGCCGTTTGTTATTCGATGGTCGGTCTTACTTGCCATAACAGCGGCAATCATCTTTTTCACGTTCGATCGCACAGAAAAAAAACGCTTGCGAATATATTATTACGGATACCACCGAAAGTGGCCTGAGCTTTTACGCCAGGCGCGTGGGATACCAGTTGAAGAGTATAATTTTTTTCTTATTTCTTACATTAATAGAGCGCTCTTCTATACCGGCAAGCTTAGTTGTGAGATGTTTTCATATCCTCAAACAAGCAGCGGACGTGTTATCATGTCGCAAGGTCGTGTTCGTCTGGCAAACGTCGGGCTGCGTTTCGAACTCGGATTGGTTAACGATGCTGAGCAGTTGGCACATGAATCGCTCGAACTTTTTGGCAGTCATCCGATGACGCTGAAGCAACTGGCTTTGATCAACATTGCCAAAGGCCAAACCGAGACAGCCTGCATTTTTCTTGGCGCTCTAAGCAAGGATTTGATATTCGGCCGGTGGGCTCGCGATTGTCTCAAACGTCTTGAGATCGATCCGCTGCTCATGGAAGACGAGCAAATTCGTCAAATCAGAACATTCATTGTTACCACAGAGCCGTTGGAACGGGTCGATATTTTCACAGTGCAGTTGCAAAAACTGCTTCAATACAATATGAAAAATAAAATGGCATACGAATATCTGATGGCGGATCATTTGTTGAACAAGTGGTTTGATGCCTTCGTCAAGCATATCCGGTATCTGGACAATTTTGGCTATGAGGATATCCCTCGTCATTATCAGGAAGCCATTCTGGTTTATACCGCCCAGACTGGAAAACCCATTGATCTCGGAAACCGCAAGATCGCCTACGAGACTAAGCGACGGTTCGATGATTTCAGGAATATCGTTAGAGCTAACAAGAACGAGCCGGTAACCAAACAAAAAGTATTGTTAAAGGATTTTTCCGATACCTACTACTATTATTGTTATTTTACGAGTATCGATGATTCAGGACGGGCAAGATGAATAAATACCGCTGTTACCAGTTCTCGTTGATCGCCGTGGCGGCATTGGCAGCCACTTTGCTGTATTACTTTTTATGCGATTCCAACTGGTCCGTCGATGGTGCAACTATGATTGATCGGCCTGCTCACATCCGCCCTGATTATACGGACACTGTCATTCCGCCGAACATTGCGCCTTTGAACTTCGTAGTAAAAGAGCCCGGCAGGCGATATTATGTGAGGGTACACTCGACCCGAGGCTGCGATATCAACATACACAGCAAAAAGGCCTCTATAGTTATCCCTACAAAACCCTGGAAGCAATTGCTGCAAGACAACCAGGCGGATAAGTTGTATTTCGATGTTTATGTTGAGAACAATGATGGCGTGTGGAAGCGATTTGGCTCCATTACCAATAAGATTTCCCAGGTTGCTATAGACGACTATTTGGTTTATCGGCTCATCAAACCACTATATTATAACTGGTTCGACGTAGGTATTTACCAACGGCATCTGCCAAGCTACGACGAGTCGGCCGTGCTTCGTGGTCAAAGTTTCGGGAAACAAAATGAAGGAGGATGTGTCAACTGCCACTCCTTTTGTAATAATCGGGCAGATAAGATGACGATAGGCATCCGGGACAGTAATTATGGTGCTCCTACATTGCTGGCCCAAAACGGTAAGGTAACCAAGATCGCAACCAAGTTCGGTTATACCGCCTGGCACCCCACCGGTCGAATAGTAATATATTCACTAAACAAAGTGCGGCAGTTTTTTCACATGAAGGGCCTGGAGGTTCGGGATGTGCTTGATCTCGATTCTGCTTTGGCGTACTATGATCTCAAGTCGAAAACAGTCAAGGCGCCCCCACAACTGATCGACAAATCTCGGCTGGAAACTTATCCGACATGGTCTCCGGACGGCTGTTATTTGTATTTTTGCAGTGCGCCGATGTTATGGTCCGATCGCGATAAAGTGCCGCAAAAAGACTTTGAAAAAGTACGCTATGATCTCATGCGAGTCAGCTATGATATTGACACGGATAGCTGGGGCCAGCTTGAAACAGTTCTTACCGCCGAGGAAACGGGCAAAAGTATTATGCTGCCCCGAATCTCTCCGGACGGCCGATTCCTGATGTTTTGTATGTGCGATTACGGCTGTTTTCCCATTTATCAGCCCAGCAGCGACTTGTATATGATGGACCTTGAAGCCGCTCGACAAACGGGCAATTTTGCTTATCGTCGCCTGGAGGTCAATAGTGATCGGTGCGAGTCATGGCATTGTTGGTCGAGCAACGGACGATGGGTTGTTTTTAGCAGTAAAAGGCGTGGCGGAGTTTTCACACGCAGTTATATCAGCTACGTAGATGAGGATGGTGAGGTGTATAAACCCCTGCTACTGCCCCAAAAGGATCCCACTTTCTACGATTCGTTCCTCAAAACGTACAGTGTTCCTGAATTTGTCGTAGAACCCGTTCAAACCAGGGAAAAAGACCTGGCCTACGCTGTGTGTTCACCCGCTCAAATCGAAGTAACCCTGCCGCTGACCGGCGCTACTCCGAAAGCCGGCCCTTCCGATACCTGGCAACAAGATCGGGAATAACTATATGCCACGATCACTGTCGTCATCACCACCTTCGGTCTCTTCGGCTTCGTCGTCAATTTCTCCGGGAGTGATGGCTGTTGCTTCCAGGATACGGTTGATTTTTTTTCTTACCAGAGGCAGTAGTGGAACATGGGGGATTCTTCGCAGCTCCCTTCTGCCGGTAGAATCAAAAATTACAAGATCACCGGCCATGCAAAGCAAAAGCTCAAAAAAGTCAGGATAACTGGAACGCACGCGTTTGGCGCCGCGGGCCAGAGAATCATCCATTCTGCCGAACTGATAGTGCTCGAATTCGTTGTGTGTAATCCGCCATTTTGAATTCACCCGCGTCCATATCCACATGACCAGATAAAGAACCGAAAGCACAATACTTATCATAGCTCCCAGATTTCTCGAATAGGACGGGTCGAGGTCGGCAAAGAAATCGTAGATATCAGAAAATATTCTGACTCTTTTTACGTCCCGAAGCCATATAACCAGAAACCAGATGCCGCCTATCAGCACCAGCCAAAAAAAAGTGTAGTTACGGCTCAGATCAAAGCCCACCGTCACCATAACCACCAGCAGTGTTATAGCCCAAATCCACGCCAGAGTTTCTGTGTCGGCCACGCTGTAATAGTCAAGAATCCACAAAAGAAAACCCATAAGTATAAGAGGCCAGCAAAACAAAAACTTTGGATATGTATAGAAAACTACTTCGTGTCTTGCTTTTTGCCGCTGTTTGTCGGTTCGATTGGTCATAGCAGATTCTCCTGAACAATATGTTTAGTATGCCCAATGGGCATTAACCATAATTATTTGGACTGGGCCTTGTCGGATGGACCGCTTTTTGAGCCAGGCTCGTCCGGCAGATCGACCAGACTGATCAGTATAACTATTCTCCGACAATTTGAGTTTTCAGGATGCGAACTCGATCAGGGCTTTGATCACACCATCGCTGTACTGAGCCACCATATCGAAGGCTTTTTGGGTCTGCTCGGGCGTAAACTTATGAGTTATCATAAAGTCAACATCAAGCTTCCCGGCAGCGATCATCTCAATCGCCTCTTGAACACAATTCCTTTGTCTTCTTACATTTATAACAGTAATTTCCTTACGGCGGAGTCTGTCGATAACAAACGAAATCCGCTCATCCCGGGGAATGCCGATCAGCATCAGTTTGCCTCCGGGTTTGAGCAACTCTACTGCCTGGTCGATGCTTTCTTGCTGACCGGCACACTCAAAAACCGCATCCATTCCTCGTGATTGCTGTTGGTTGATAGCTTCAACAACATCCTGACGGTCGGGATTACCTGCCCAGGTACATTGAGCCTTACGCGCAGCCTCGACCCTGGCGTCAATCTTGTCAGTCACGTAAATCTCGTTAACTCCTTCACTATAAGCAGTTACAAGCACACTTAGCCCTATGGGACCCGCCCCGAGAATCGCGATAGCAGCCTTGGGTGGCAATTGGGCTTGCCTAACCGCATATACACCGATCGATAGCGGTTCGCACAAAACGGCCTGATCGAGTGTGATCTTACTTTCGAGCCGATAGAGGCTGGTTTGGTCCATGACGATATATTCACACAGACAGCCCTCGGCCTGATCAGGACAACCTAAGAATCTGAGGTTACGACAGGTGTTTTCCCGGTCCGCCAGGCACTGATCGCAACGATGACATACCATCGCGGGGTCAACGGCAACTTGATCGCCGACCTTAACACGCTTAACACAACTGCCTATATCAACTACAGTTGCGGCGCATTCATGGCCGAGTTTGAATGGAAACTCGACAACCTGATCGCCGATTCGACCTGTTTCCCAGTAGTGTACATCGGAACCGCACACGCCCACCTTCTCGATCTTCAGCAGAACATCGGTTTCGCCGGCAATAGCTGGATGGGGAACATTCTGCAATTCCATTTTTCTGATATCTGTCAAAACAATAGCTTGCATTTTATGCTGCTCCAGCAGGAGTTTATATAGTGTGCTCTTAGTACCGAACATACCGTAACATATTATCATTTAAGTAATTATGATCGGCGTGGCGGGCCGATCCCACTTGTAATAAGTATATTCAACTGCGAACAACAATCAAGAAACTTCTAGTACACTTAATGTCACCCTCGCGCAGGCGCTTTTGACGAAGAAACTGTTTTTTTGTTTTGACAACGCCCCGGATATCTCGGTAAACTTACAGTCAGTCGTAGTTTTTTGTCAATCTTTCTAACTAACTAAAGGAGTCTGAACCATGAGATATTTAACATTGTTTATTGTTGGTATGGGATTGTTGGTTGCCTGTGGATGCCAAAACAAAGAATTGTTGCAGTGCCAGGACCAGTTGACAAAGGTTCAACAGGAAAGGGCCAATGAAAAGGAAACGTCTGAGAGTTTATTCGAGAGTATCTTGGCCAAGAGCAAAGAAGATATGGACAAGATAAAGAACCTGGAAGCCAAAGTGACAGATTTAGAGGCAGAAAAAACCGAATTGGATCGGTTGCTAAAAGAAACCCGGACCAAGATGGACAAAGTTTCGACAAACCTTATTCAGGAAAAGGTACAACTGAAAAATGAGATTGAAAAGCTCACAAAAGAGCTGGCAGCGACAAAGAAGATATTTGAAAATTCCAGTAAAATAGCACTAGGACTGGAAGAGGAGAACAACAAACTGCGAGCCAAGATTAGCGAGCTTGAAAAAGAAAAACAGGTGCCAACCGCCACCGAAACACCATCTGAAGACAAATAAAACGCTCAGTTTGGGTTTTATGCTCATAACGATTGAGTTTCCCTGTTTTTTTTATTATGTATTTACTTATCCTGAAAGCCGTTATAGTTGGCCCTGCCAGGAATTATCATACCCATTGGGTAAACTTTCCAACTGGGATTGGTTAGCCAATCCCAGTTGGAAGTTGGCATCAAATTTCAGTCGGGACTCAATGGTTGATTTGCGCGAGATTCTTCCGGTAAGGGCGATTTTTTTTGGGTCATTTTTGATATAATCAAGTGGCTTAATATGTCCGATACCCACCGTATAGGCATTAGCTGTGTTTTGTCTTACAATTGTTTTTTCGGCAAGCGTAACGCGTAACATGTTGCGGTATAAGTGGTTACGGTAAACGGCGATTTTGGCACGGTTTTCTATAGCAAAGGAAGGCGAGAGGATATGAGGAGGATTGCGTGTTTATTTGTGTTTTTTACCGGCCTGACATATCTGGTTCGTGGGGCCGATGCGGATATATGGCAGGTCCACCAAGGTCAAGACACTATTCAACAGACGATAGAAGTTGCCGCCGATGGCGACGTAATCATTGTCAATCCAGGCACTTATAGCGAAAATATCAATTTCCTTGGCAAAGAAATTACCCTCACCTCTACCAATCCGGACGATCCTAATATTGTTCGAGCTACCGTAATTGATGGCAGCCTTACCGGCGACCCCAATAATGGTTCTGTTGTGACATTTAACAGTGGTGAGAATAATTCTTCTGTATTGACAGGATTCACCATCACCGGAGGTATTGGCACTTGGCTGGTGATTGCCTGGGAGCTTCATGAGCCTTATTGGAACCTTTGTGGCGGCGGGGTGGTTTGCTATAATATGTCACAGCCCACCATCTCCAGGAATATTATCCGGGATAATACCGCCGGCGAAGGTGGTGGGGTGTATGTCTATGGTGATCCGGTAAATATAAACGCCCCCAGTAACCCGCCAGTCCACATAACCCCGGTTATTGCGGATAACACTTTTTTGAATAATTCTGCCATAAAAGTTCACGGATATCCCCCCCCAGACAACGATTATCCTGCCGCCGAGCATGGCGACGGCGGTGCGATCGTATGTTTTCAGGGTGTTGATGCTGCTATTACCGGCAATACTATCCAGAATAATCATGCCGACTTTTACGGCGGCGGGTTGCACCTGCGTCAGTGGAGCAATGGCGAAATATCAAACAATCAGATAATCAGCAATGATTCTGCGCTTGGCGCAGGTGTGCATATAACATACATGTCCAGCCCAACCATCCGAAGAAACACTATCCAAGGCAACTCAGCCGGCAACTTCGGAGGTGGCGGTATATTTGTATATTACAATTCAAACCCACTAATTGAACGCAATCGTGTGCGAGCAAATTCTTCCCTGACAGGAGCAGGAATTTCCATTAATTATGGTAGTGCCGGAATAGTCCGAAATAATCTGATCGATCAAAATTTATTAGGCTCAGCGATTCAACTTGCCGGATCTTCACCGTGGATTAATCATAATACGATTGTTTACAATGTGGCTAAAAAAGGCACGTCAAGATACGCAGGTATCGAATTTATTGGCAATTCTTTTCCTTTAGTGGAAAATAACATTATTGCTTTTACCAGTTCCGGATATGGTTTGTATGTAAGTGGAAATGCTATTCCTGTCATGCGTTATAACAACCTTTGGGAAAATGAATTGGGCCATTACGGACCCGGGTTAACGGACCAAACCGGAACAGCGGGAAATATTTCTGTCGATCCCGATTTGATTTGCGATGTGGACAAATGTTTACGATTACATTATCTGTCACCTTGCGTAAATACCGGCGATCCCAATTATACATCAGGTGGAACGGTGGATTTTGACGGTGATCCGCGTGTCGTGCTCAGCCGCACAGATATTGGTGCGGATGAAGTCTTACCCGTGTGGAATATCGCTTCCGGGCAACAATATCTGACGATTCAAGCGGGGATTGACCAGGCCGATACCGGCGATATTTTAGTAGTTCTGCCCGGTCGATACGCGGAAACCATAAACTTTAATGGCCGGGTCATTACCTTGCAATCTACTATGCCGTCAGACTGGACAACAATAAGCCAGACGATAATCGATGCGGAAGGTTCGGACAACCCGGTGGTGAGCTTTTCCGGGACGGAAGACCCTAATTGTCAATTAAAGGGCTTTACCATTACCGGCGCAGGTCACAATGGCAATGGTGGCGGTGTATATGGGCAAGGAACACAAGCGTCTATTACCAACTGCATAATCACGAATAATTACGCTTCCAATGGGGCGGGTATATATGATTTTGATGGCTTTATTTATAAATGCCAAATCCTCACTAACAACGCCCAGTTTGATGGTGGTGGGATTGGTTTGGGTGATGGAGCGATTTTCAGTTGCGTCATTGCCCACAATCAGGCTGACCAGGGAGGGGGTTTGCACGCATATACCGGGGACATGGTGAACAATACCATAGTCGATAATACTGCTGTTAGTAGTGGTGGAGGGGCGCAGGATTGTGTCGGGAGTATAACTAATTGTATTTTCTGGGGTAATTCGGCGCCTGATGGTTCTGACTTAAAAAACTGTTATACGCCCCAATACTCCTGTGTGCAGCAAGGCACTGGCGGCAATGGCAGTATTGATGATGATCCGTTTTTTGTGGACCCCGATCATGGAGATTATCATCTTACCCTTTTTTCGCCCTGTGTCGATTTAGGCAATAACAGTGCCGTCCCGGCTGCCGCGGCAACCGACCTTGACGACCAGCAGCGAATATTCGCCTTTGACCCGGGCAAGCCACCCATCGTGGACATGGGAGCCGACGAGGTAGTCACCAATCCTGTGGATGTAAACATGGATGCCTGGGTGGATATTTACGAGATGACCTTATTGACCGAACAGTGGCTCATGCAGGGCGAAAATCTCCTCGCAGACTTTTTCCCCGACGACATGGTCGATATGAAGGATTTTTCAGCCCTGGCAAGTCAATGGCTCTGGCAGGGCTATTGGTATAAACCACCTGCCGGCGCATTAGAATTCGATCATGATTCGGATGGTTACGTTTGGATTCATACTCCCGAAGGGAACATCTTAAACAATGTTTACACTTTCACCTATACCGCGTGGATATATCCATTAAGTTTTTCTTCCGGCAATGCCCGGATAATTGGCAAAAACGAAAGGGCCCTCACGATATCCTATGGCGGTACACTTTTTGGTTATTCCAATGGTTTTTATACAGCGGCCAGCCATTCCCAACCAGGCACGTTAGAGACAAATAAATGGTACTTCGTGGCCATGACCCGTGATGCTTACGGTGATAGTAAAATACGCTTTTACGTAGATGGTAATGAGGCTATTTACCAAACTCAATTAGTTTCGACCCAAATGACCCATCCTCACCCGGACTGGCGAGCTGAAGGCCAGTGGGATCTTATGATCGGTTCGCAAGCATGGACCCCAGGGAATGATATACCTGACGCGATTATCGATGAAGTGGCCATATTTGATCGCGTCTTAAGCATAGATGATATAAAATACCTTTATAACATTGGTTATGGACGATCTGTACCGTTATCGATGTATCCGATAGGACTGTGGCATCTCGACGAGGGTTCCAATTCTACCGCAATAGACAGTTCCGGCCACGGCAACCACGGGGCTTTGATAGGCGCCCAGCCCCCTCAATGGGGCACTGGAAAGTTCTAGCGGCCTGTTTATCCTTTCGTTTTGGTGGTTGACGAACCGATTTAAGGATATTACACTGCCGGTTTGGGATGATGGTATTTCAAAGTAAAGTCCAATGGAGTCTCTCTTATGAACGCATTCAAATTACTTATTGTAGCAATTGGGATGTTGGTTTTGATTGGCTGTCAGACCACAGGTGAGCTTGACGATTGCCTCAGCAAAAACCAGGAATTAACCAGCCAAATCGAAAAACTTCAGCTTGATTTGCAGGCTAAAGATGTGGAGCGCCAAGAGATGTTAGGGTTCATCAGCAGCTTACTGAAAACCATCGAAGAGGCAAAGTTAAACCCTTCCGATAGTCTTAAAGGTTCCAAATAGGGCAATTAGTCAGGACGCGGTTAAAAAGATTTCTGGCAATCACAGAGGATAGAAAAATCTGCCATCTGACTTCCGCCTTTTGACTTCTGCCATCTGAGACAAGTGGTTTTACAAAAAAAAGCGAGGCAAGTCATTACAACTTACCTCGCTTATCTTTTTGTCAGCTTGCCTTAATTAAAGACAAACCAAACTTTCGGTCATCAAACCAAATTAGGCGCGACGACGACGAAGCAGAGCCAGGCCGCCAAGACCAAGCAGACTCATAGTCATCGGTTCAGGAACGTGAACAATTATACTATCCATTACCGTTCCTGGTAGAATGATAGGTTGCGAGCCAGTAAGAATACCAACCTCATCATCATATAACAACTTTGATATACCATAAGGTGCAACCAATTCAATTGTTATATCGGTCATTGTCAGACAATGGAAGTCCAGGCCATCCATCAGTACTGGATAGCTCAATGCCGGTACCGCAGGAATAATCGGCGGGAAACCGGCATAAGGTTCGGCGTTATTGGTCGAATTCCAACTAAGACTTCCACCAGACATCATGTATTCCGTGGGAGTATCCTTCACTGTCATATATGTGATCCCCGTCGGAGAGTCATCCTGTAGAGTCCACATCCCGAAGGTGTACGTCTTCATAGTCGCAAGCGGGAACACTACTCCACTACCATCCAGAGCGCCTTGATTATTGCTCAACCTGATGGCAAAGTCACCGCCATTGAACACAGTACCCGGCTCTATATGGATGTCCAGTGTTATGTGCTGAGATGGCTCTATTTCAATCACATCCGGCGCCGGCTGTCCATAAACACTCAGTATGAAACCAGCCTGTGCCATCGAAACCATGCCTAAAACCAATAAAAACACCAACAACTTCTTCATAATAATCACTTCCTCCCGCGGGAAATCCCGCAAACGAAACCCACACATTCAAAAAAACGTGTGTCAAAATAAACCACAAGAACTCCTTTACATCCCTATCATAGTTGAAACATACGACCCGTGTCAACCCTTTTTTTTGATTTTTTGCAAAAAAAACACACTTTTCCTCAAAAAACGGGTAATCTTAAACGTTCCAAAGGGGACAATTAGCCCGCATATTTCATACCCCTTGGCGAAATGTGACCTAACTTTTTGTTAATAAAGAAATTACACATATAACCCAAAATTACACCCTGTAAATTACCACAAAATCACAAAAACACCATAACATTTTTAATATAAAGCAGTTACATTCTCCAAGACCTCTGTGCCCTTGTGACTATGAAATATTCGGGGGTTAGCCCGGATGCGGTTAAAAAGATTTCTGGCAATCACAGAGGACAGAAAAATCTGCCATCTGACTTCCGCCTTTTGACCTTTGACTTCTGCCATCTGAGACAGGTGGTTTTACAAAAAAAAGCGAGGCAAGTCATTACAACTTACCTCGCTTATCTTTTTGTCAGCTTGCCTTAATTAAAGACAAACCAAACTTTTCGGTCATCAAACCAATTAGGCACGACGACGACGAAGCAGAGCCAAGCCACCAAGGCCCAGCAGGCTCATGGTCATCGGTTCAGGAATCTGATGAATCACAATGCTGTCCATCACTGTTCCATCTTGAATGATTTTTTCTGAGCCAGTCACAACGCCAGAGGCATTATGTAACAACCTTGATATACCATAAGGTGCAATCAGCTCGACTACTACGTCAGTCGCTTCCACGCAATGTAAGTCCAGGCCATCCATCAACACGGGATAACTGTTTGCTTCTACGGCAGGAATGTAGCCACCAAACCAAGGCCCTTCGGTCGTGGCGTTATTGGTCGAATTCCAGGTAAGGCTACCACCAGAGAGCATGTATTCATTGGCAGTATCCTTCACTGTCGAATACGTGATCCCCGTCGGAGCGTTGTCTTCCAGCATCCATAGACCCATGTTAAACGTCCTCATAGTCGAAAGCGGGAAAACAACATCAGCACCGTTCAGAACGGCTTGATTATTGCTCAACCTTATGGCAAAGTCACCGCCATTGAACTCAGTACCCGGCTCTATATGGATGTCCAGTGTAATATGCTGAGATGGCTCTATTTCTATCACATCCGGCGCCGGCAGTCCGCCGACACTCAGTATGAAACCAGCCTGCACCATCGAGGCCATGCCTAAAACTAACAAAAGTGCTAACAACTTCTTCATAACAAATTCTCCTTTGTTTCTAAAAATCAACTTTTCGCTGCCTCCGAAAAAACCTCCACACAAGGACATTTTTCTATAGCAGGCAGCAACAACAAAATTCACACAAAAAACCTTTTTTATTGCCAAAGGCAATTATGGACAAGGAACGGGACATACGGGAGATCCCTGGAAGGCCGTAAACAAGGCCATTACATCACCAGAGAACGTCAGTAGTCCATCCATGTTCCAGTCGCTACGTCCCGTGAGGGACAAAGGTGACGTAGGATTCTGGAAGTCACCATACGCCATCATCACGTCACCGGCAAAGGTGACAAGGCAGTCGCCATTGACATCACCTTGTAGCCAGCAGGCGCCACACCAATTTTGTGGCTCACCCCAGGCCTTCCATGCTGCAACCTGTGCCGGAGTACCGGTGAAACACTCTTCGTCGTCTGTTACATCAATCGTATTGTCGCCGGGCGTACCATTACCGTCCAGATCGAAAACGATATCGACGGGACTACCAACGGCGCCGCCACGAAGGGTATCGGCTGCAACAGTAACGGTGCAAGCGCCTGAAAACGCTATTGTGCACAGTTCCTCAGGGGCTCCCGCACTTCCGGCAGGAACTCCACCCTGCGCGCCACTTTCATCAACCATGCCTACGCAGATCGAGAAGTCGGAAACATCGCCAGCCGGTACGCCGGGGCCATCAACTTTGGCCAAAGGTCCGCCGTCACCCAGATTGTAAGTTCCCTCAGCGGTGACAACATCGTAGGCATAATCCAGGCAAACGTTCCAGTTCTCACCGGCGGTTGTGCCTGCAGCATTGGTAGTGGCATCGCCGGAATTAAGCGTCAAAGCGACGCCACGCAAATCCCCATTGACGTAATACTTAAGCGTCAACTCCTTTGGCACAGACACGTCACCGACAATCGTGACGGTCGCTGCTAAAACAGGAGCGGTCATTACTAAAACCGCTATCAAACACACTAAAGTCTTCATAAGAGTCTCCAATAAATGAACAGATTAGCCAAATACTTACTGTTCTACGATCAAATTTTGACTGCTTGTTGTTAACTTCGCCTCAATTGTCGTTAACTTCGCCTCAAACCCATTAAGCAACAGGGCTTAGTCAAAACCGATCATAACAAAAAAACCCTAATCTCTAATTTCTTCCCGTCTCCACCTTCCTTTCTCGCCTCTTAGCCAGAACTCCTAAGATCAGACCCGCTTTCGTCCGCGAAAAATCCCGCAAACGAAAACCACGTATCCAAAAAAAGTGTGTGTCAAAGTGAACTACAAGAACTCCTTTACATCCCTATCATAGTTGAATCATATAACCCGTGTCAACCCTTTTTTTTGAAATTTTGCAAAAAAAACCACTTTTCCTTAAAAAAAAGGTAAAAAATCGGCTCTTTCTCCAAAAAAGGGCATAATCTCCTCTCTCTTTCTCCACACACACGGCAAAAGTCTCTCACACCTTCACATTCCCACGCCATTCTCTATATTTAATGGCAAAAAACAAGCCAAAAAAATAAAAAAACAAAATATTTTTTATTATTGCGATAACGTCTTTTTTATAAAGGTGTTATGAATCTTATTCCGATGAGAAAGATCACAGGCGTTTCGTTTTACGATCAGGTCTGTCGAAAAAAAACAACGCCAAAAATAAGGTTATAACGCATAACCAACTTGTACTTAAACACTTATGTAAAATGATGCCTCGTGGCAACACCTGACTGTGAACTCAACACAACCAACAATAGCTTTTCGCAGAGCCGACGCACCTGGCAATGCCGCCAGTCTTCCTGCTGCGACTACTTTATCATAGTTCGGTAAACTAGATAAGGTGCTATAATCAGGATGAAATAAATATTTGCAGCCAAGACGAGGTGCCGGGAGGACCTTAAGTAGTATGTCTGGTTCAGCCGACAACATTATTTCGATAGAATACTCACCCGATTCGAATCGTAACTTGTTGCAATACTCGGTGTTACGTATTCGGGTAAAGGTTCGCCAGCGCCAATTGGGCCATAGCGGACCGTTTACGGTGGTTATACGGACGAACCTGAACCAGGCCGGTCGTATCCGCCGGCAGGTGATTGATCTGGTTGAGAAGGGCCAGAGCTCCTCGACGGATTATTATGATATACCAACCAGTTACGACGCCCAGCGGGACGAATATGGGGTGGATGTGCTGCTTGGAGAAGTGGGCTACTTTGAGTTTAAGGTGCGCGTGGAGTCGGTTCAGCGGGATCGGCCGTGGGTGAAATGGGCCGACGGCGCCAACGTGGGCATTTCTGTAACTCCTTTAGAATACGGACGTAACAATTCAATTTATTGTGCGTTTATTCGGCAGTATGGATCTGACAAGGATCAGGCCGACCTGCACAATGAGGCATTAGAGACGCGGATCATCACTCTGGAGGCCGAAGGCGCCTATGTGCTGCCGCCTGGAGGCAATTTCGAGACGTTCAAGGACTGCCTGCCTTTTATAATAGAACAATTAGGCATGAAGATCATACATCTGCTGCCGATCAACCCAGTTCCGACCTCGTATGGGCGGATGGGAATGTACGGCAGTCCTTACGCGACCACGGATTATTTTGGGATCGACCATACTTATGGGACGTTCAGCCAATATAAGACCATTGAGGATCAGTTTATCGATCTGACCTCGACCATCCACGGATTAGGGGCCAAGGTGTTTCTCGATATGGTGATCAACCATACCGGTTGGGCCAGCAGTATCCTTTTTGCGCATCGACAGTGGATCAAAGTAGGACATGACCGAAAGATTATTTCACCCGGAGCGTGGGGTGTTGTCTGGGGCGACCTGGTAGAGTTGGACTACAGTCATCTGGATTTGTGGAAGTATATGGCTGATATGTTTTTGACCTGGTGCGGGCGGGGCATTGACGGATTTCGCCTGGATGCGGGCTATAAGGTGCCGTTAGGGGTGTGGCGATACATAATTTCCAGGGTTCGCCAGGAATTTCCGAACACTATGTTCCTATTGGAGGGATTGGGTGGCCCATGGCAGACAACCGAAACACTCCTTACGGAAGGACAGTCAACCTGGGCATACTCCGAACTGTTTCAAAATTATTCGCGCCAGGAAATAGTGGACTATCTGGATTATGCTCAGCGGGTTTCCGGGGGCAAAGGAGTGATGGTACACTATGCGGAAACGCACGATAACGATCGACTGGCCAAAAAGGGCAGGATTTATACGCTGATGCGATTGCATCTTTGCGCTTTCACCTCGTTTTCGGGGGCGTGGGGCTTTACTAACGGGGTGGAATGGCTGGCTACCGAAAAGATCGACGTGCACCGTAATACAGCTCTCAACTGGGGCAGCGATAACAATCTGGTAAAAGAGATTACGAGAATTAATAAAATCTTGGCCGAAAACCCCGCTTTCTGGGAGCTGGACAATCTGGAGATATTTAATACGAACAATGACGAGGTCCTGGGCTTTGTCCGCAGCAATAAAGATCACAGTAATGTTATAGCCTGCATGATCAACCTGAACACGCAGGAAAGCAAAAAAGCCAAATGGCCCTGGTGGCAAAGCCGATTCAACGAGATGATAGAAACAGACAGCGTCGTGTGCAATCTACTCAACGACCAGATCGATGAATTGCCCCAGGATCGCATCAGCCAGAGTGTACTGGAACCTGGCGAATGTGTGGTTTATCGGTTAGAAAAAAAAGAACAGCCAATACGCCCGACGATACCGGCAATATTTGAGATCGACTGCGAAGCGATATCGTTGATATACCAAATATTACTGAGCCGATTCAAACCGTACGAACTCGGCCGAATCGATCAGGAGAAGCTCTTACGCAAGGTGACCGATTACAGAAAGTTCATTGTGCTGGTCAATACGGTAAGTGTGGAATATCTGATTCAGCACGATCTCTCCGAGGCATTGGCGAGAATAGAAGACGATATGGTGGAGCGGTACTCGTCCGTATGGACGTTTCGGGAGAGCAGTAAGGAATTTATCATATCGGGCGACAAGTGGCTCGTGGTGCACACGTTCGTTCCGTGTACGGCGTATCTGAAAACAGGGCAGGAGTCGCTTCGCGTCGAGTCAATTCCATGTCCGGATGGGGTGGGGCATTTGGCGTTTTTCCCACCTCGGGGCGACAACCAAAGAGCCGTGTTGAGTTTCAACTGGAAAATTGAGCGAAACAAAAAAGTGATACGACAGCTTCAGGAAGAGGAATATCCTGTTTTTTCGTTGCCTCCGGGCCGAGAGAAACCGCGAGAACGAAAAATTTATCCGATCAAACTGGACAAAGAGCATCTCCATGCGGATGGTGCTACGGTACTCTTGACCAATGGGATAGGCGGCCTTTCTCAATGTCCGGCGCGCCCCGGCGTAATCAACAGTAAATATGATGCCCTTTTCGCCGTGACGCCCGACAGCTCTCGGCCGGAGCATCGTCTCTCGCTTATCAAGACAACCAAAGAAACGATTCAGGTGGGGCAGAAATTTTTCGATCTGGATGAGAGCTTTCTCAACAGCTTTACTCGCTATCCGCAGCCGCTATGGGAGTTTATCTACGATGATGGAGAATACTATCTTATAATCGAGCGATCTGTGGTTATGCCTTATGGGGAAAATAAACTTTTCGTTCGCTATAGGATAAAGGATGCCAGTACCGCTGTCACCTTGACGAGCAAATGTTACATAGAATGCCGTCGTGTACACGATCAGATGAAAGCGGCCGAGAATAAAGAGTTACGGCTATGGATAGAGCGGTCATGCCGAACGACCTCTACATCGAACGGAGTGGTCTTTACGCCCTGGAAGGGAATGCGGCTGACGGTCACAGCCGAAAATGCGAACTTCATTGAACAGCCGCACTGGATATATGGCTTGGATTGTCCGCAGGATGCCCAGTGGGGGCTGCAAGATAAAAGTGATGTCTTTGCGCCAGGCATGTTTAATTTTGAACTGGTCAAAGGCGACAGCGCCATAATCGCGATAGACCTTGCCCTCCAGGATTCCGCCGATCCCAGGCAGGATGAACAGGATGAACGCGATGAACAGTCCACTCGCAAAGACCTGCTCCAGCGATCCATTCGGGCCGCTGAAACCTCACAGAATAAACGCGTTAAAAACTTGCTTGCTCAACTGCCGGTAGAAAAAGCGCAAAAAGACCCCTTGGTGAAAATGCTCACTCATGCGATGGATCAGTTCCTGGTGCATCTCAATAATGAGTGGCAGATCATTGCGGGGTATCCGTGGCTGGGCGTGCGGGTGAGAGATTCGCTACACTGCGTCAACGGACTGATGGCAGTGGGAAGAGAAGATGTGGCACGCGATGTCATTATGCAGGCGGCACGCACCGAATCGGACGGACTGCTGGCCGACTGGCTGGGACCGGCAACGGACCGGCGGACCAGCACCGAAGCTTCATTACGACTGTTCCTGGCCGGACAAAATTACGTTAAACATGTTTCCGCTGGCGATGATACGCCATTCTGGGACAAGGACCTCGGCACAAAACGCTCTTTACGTGAGATATTGGCAAGCATCTATGAAAGTTTCCGCCAAGGCAAAGGCAATGGGCCGATGATAGACCAAAGTAGCGGATTGCTTTTCAGCCCATCCGGGTTCAGTTGGATGAATACCAGCTATCCGTGTGCGACACCGAGGGGCGGATTCCCGATCGAGATACAGGCTCTGTGGTTTCAGGTGTTGGCCGTGCTGGCAGAGGTTTGTCCGGCTTATGCCACGGAATCGCAGCAACTGCATAAGCAAATCGCGGAGAAATTCATCTCATTGTACTGGAATGAAAAACGTGGGTATCTGGCCGATGTCCTGATAGCACAGAAACATACAGTTGCCGAGAAGGCATTGGCTGACACTTCACTGCGTTTTAACCAGTTGGAGGCCATAAACGCCGGCCTGGTACCGCTGGACCAGGCACGTCAGGTCATCGATCTGATTACAAGGCGGTTGTTGGTCCCGGCGGCCGTGCGATCGCTGTCGGAGGATCCGCTGGCAGTACCATTGAAGATTGTGGATGATCGAGGCATTCTGCTGGCCGATCCACGAATGCCGTATCAGGGTACGTGCAGCGGGAACGAGACCACTCGGCGGGTGGCATACCACAACGGTACGGCCTGGCTGAACGTATATCCGGGTTTTATCGAGGCAAGGGCATCTGTCTTCCGATTTACCGACTTGGCGGTAAGACAGGCACTGGCGTTTTTCGAGCCGATCAAAACACATCTGATGGAAAATGGTATCGGCACTATTTCGGAGATGAAAGACGGCAATTATCCCCACCAGGCGAGGGGCTGCTACGGATACGCCCTGAGCGTAGCAGAGGCCCTGCGAGTTTACATGCTGCTGAAATATCAACAACGCCCGATGCAATTCGCAAAGAAAGAATTTCCCGCTGCCGCACAAACTCAGAAATAGAACAGATGTTCCACTCCTAGCCCAAGTTACGCTACTAAAAATATGCCATTCTTATAGTGTTAACTTTGTGTATAGACAATACACAAGAAAAAGTGCGACATGTAGAGCCGCGTAAGCGAAATTGCACTTTGTGAGAAGTGCGGGCTAATCGGTCGTGAGGGCTTCGTCGCGCAGAGCCTGTGCCCGCTCGATGAGAGCGTCGGTATCCGTTGGGCTTGTGGGGGTCAACTGATAATGCCAATGGTGGCGGTCCACCAGCCGAAATGGCAGTAAGGTTTCAGAAAAAAAATCAAGGATCGGCCATTGATATAACGGCACCAGGGTTTTGCGGGATGTTTTGATGGTTTGAAATCCTTGTTTTCGCACGGCTAATTCGTATCGGCCGTACCATGTGAAAGGTACCGTTACCGGGGTGACGCCTACTTCCTGGTCGTTGAGCCAAACAAGAGCGCCGGGCGGATCGGTTGATACCTTGATCAGCCGTTCGACACAGCCGGTCAGGGTCCAGCAGATCAAGAGCAAAGCAGTGAGTAATCCGTATTTCATACCTCGTCCGGCATCTGCTCAGAGGTTTCTTTTTTCTCAGCGGTCAGCGCCCGGTAGAGACACCAGATCAAACCGCCGACGATGATAAGGAGCATCCCAGCTAAAATCAAATAAGCTTCGGTGGACAGCACCCCGTCGTAATCTATTTTTGCAAGTATTTGCATGACAAGACCTTAGAAGGATATCAGCGTTAATGAAATTCCTACAGCATCTCCAAAACTTTTATGTTGGTCGCTGGTTTCACGATCGCTTAGCATAGAAATATTAAATTTACTTGTCAACCAGGAAAATCCCGCTAGAATGACAGGGCTTGGGGATTTCAGAGATGGGGTCCGATCTGCGTGGGGCATAGGATCCTTCGCGGCATTGTTATTGTTGAGCTTGGAAACAGGATAAGATTTTGGAGGTGCAGAACGTGTCAGAATTAATTATCGATGAAAACTATGAGTCGAAGTTGTCAGTGCGAGAAACCGAAAAGGCAATCAAATTCATTAAAGACTGTTTTCAGAATAATCTTGCCAAAGAACTGAATCTCCAAAGAGTGACGGCGCCACTATTCGTAGCCGGCGGTACGGGCGTAAATGACGATCTCAACGGTGTTGAGGCAAAGGCGTCGTTCACCGTAAAGGTTACGGGAACGGTTGGAGAATGTCTTTTTTCGCTGGCCAAGTGGAAAAGAATGGTGCTGGCTGACTATGGCTTTAATCATGGTGAAGGATTATATACGGATATGAATGCGATTCGTCCTGATGAGGAGTCGCTCGATAATCTTCATTCGGTATATGTGGACCAGTGGGACTGGGAAAAGGCCATAACCAAAGAACAGAGGAATCTGGATTTCCTGAAGGAAACCGTCAGAAAAATATACAATGTGATGAGAAGCACGGAAAAGGCAGTCTATGGCCAATATCCGTATCTGCAACCCGTTCTGCCGGAGGATATAACATTTGTTCATACGGAAGATTTGGTGGAGATGTATCCGAAACTAGACCCCAAGCAAAGGGAAGATAAGGTTACGGAGAAATATGGCGCGGTCTTTCTGATAGGCATTGGCGGACAGTTGCCCGACGGCCGATGGCACGAAGGCCGGGCGCCGGATTATGACGACTGGACGACCGACACCGGCAACGGCAGGAAGGGACTCAACGGGGATATTTTATTGTGGTATCCGCTGTTAAATAAAACCTTCGAGATCAGCTCCATGGGAATCAGGGTGGATAAGGAGGCAATGCTGCGACAGTTAAAGATAAGAGGCTTTGAAGACAGGAAACAGCGGGAATGGCATAAGAGACTGCTAAACGACGAATTTCCCGAGTGCGTGGGCGGCGGTATCGGTCAATCGAGGTTGTGTATGTTCTTTCTGCGGAAGATGCATATCGGCGAGGTGCACGCCAGCATTTGGCCGGATGAAACAATAAAAAAATGCAGGGAAGCCGGGGTCAGGCTGTTATAACTTAGGGAACCTCTAAAACTACAAACGGCTGCAATTCCCGCCAGCGTCAATTTTATGTAAAAAAAATGGTTAAACTGACTATCGACAATCGGCAGGTGGAAGTGGCTCAGGGAGCGACGGTCCTTGAGGCGGCCTGGAAACTGGGGATTGATATCCCGGTGCTGTGCTTTCGGCAGGGGTGTGAAGCATCTACATCGTGTATGGTGTGCGTGGTGAAGATAAACGGTCAGGACCGGCTTGTGCCGTCGTGCGCTACTGTGGCGGTGGACGGTATGCAGATAGAAAGTGAGTCGGTGGAAGTCCGGCAGGCAAGAAAGGCGGCGCTGGAACTACTGCTGAGTGATCATCTGGGAGACTGCATAGGACCCTGCCAAAGTACGTGCCCGGCGGGAATGAATATTCCGCTGATGATCCGTCAGATCGCGGCAGGAGATATGCACGGGGCTATCGCAACGGTCAAAGAGGATATCGCGATGCCGGCGGTACTGGGGCGGATTTGTCCGGCGCCGTGCGAGAAAGGATGCCGAAGGGCAGGTTACGATAGTGCGGTGGCAATCTGTGTGCTGAAACGATATGTGGCGGATGTCGATCTGGCGAGTGAACGGTCGTATCTGCCCGTGCGGGAGCCGGCTAAGAATAAAAAAGTCGCAATCGTCGGAGCGGGACCGGCAGGGTTGGCCGGTGCGTTTTATCTGCTGAGGAAAGGGTATGCGTGCACGATCTTCGACGAACATGAGAAAGCGGGCGGTATGCTCCGATATGGGGTCAGTGAAGATAAACTGCCACGAGATGTGCTCGATGCCGAGATCGCGTTGATTGAAAAACTCGGTGCTGAATTTTGCCTGGCGAGGAAGATTCCAACGGACGCATCGGCTGCGGGTCTGCAAAATGATTTCGACGCGGTTCTGATCGCGACCGGCGAGGGGAAAAGCTATCAGGGTTCGGGACCGGGGGTATTTGCCGCGGGGGATGTGGCCCGCATGCGAAAATTGGCGGTGTGGGCGGTGGCTGATGGTAAAGCGGCTGCTGATTCCATAGAACAATATCTGTCGGGTCTTGAGGTGACAGGCAGGCATAGGCCGTTTAATGTTCATATAGGCCGATTGCAGAAAGATGAGATGGCTGAATTTATGGCCGGCGCCAGCCGGGCGGAGCGAGTTGAACTGCCGGGCGATTCAAAAGAGGGACTGACCGACGAGCAGGCACGGAAGGAAGCAGGACGGTGTCTGCACTGCGATTGCCGCAAATTAGACGAATGCAAGCTGAGACGCTACAGCGATATTTACGGTGCCAAACCGAGTAGGTATAAAGGTCAGCGGCGGCGTTTCGAACAACAACTGCAGCATCCGGAGGTGATCTACGAACCCGGTAAGTGCATCAATTGCGGTTTGTGCGTTATTCTCGCGGCCAAAGCGTCGGAAGAACTGGGGCTGACATTTATCGGGCGAGGTTTCAACGTGCGAATCGCGGTGCCGTTTGGCGAGAGTCTCGAAAAAGGACTCAAAAAAGCCGCTGTGGAGTGTGTAAACGCCTGTCCCACCGGGGCGATTGCATTTAAGGATAGCCTATCAAAGATGTGAAGTTGACTAACTGTCCAAGATGCGAAACTTGCTGCCGCCAGGAAAGCTCGCAAAGCCAAAAGACATGCGTCGTAAGAAAAAGAAACTCGACAATAATTTGTCAATAATTGTACACCCGACAAGAATAGTATCGTCTGGCCAAACGGAAGTAGGCTCTGCCCAGGTACAACCTGCCAGGAACAATCAGCCGGGATGGCGGAATACCGTCCGGGTGGGCTTTAGTGTCCACCCACTTCCTTCAAAATGTATTCTTGATTCCCTTATGCCTAAAAAAACCTTGATTTGCCAAAGGCAAATCAGATAAAAATAGGTGTAAACAATTAAATGCGTTTGTCCAATTCACGCTCAACCAGTACATCCTTCCCTACTGGTTTTTCATCCATTGCGGCGATAGCCGCACTGTTCCACTCTCTACTTTCTCCTGCTCTAGTTGGCTGGCAGGGTTTGAACCCTGCCAGCCAACTCGGGGCGACAGGACTTGAACCTGCGACCTCGTGACCCCCAGTCACGCGCGCTAGCCAAACTGCGCCACGCCCCGTACAGTTGAAATCTTCACAAGTCAGTCATCGTAATCGGCGGTCGGCCACGGTTTTTCCGCAGCCGACAGTCAACTATCTTTCTGCTCACGAGAACTCAGCACACAGGCGGCAGTGGGATTCGAACCCACGAATAACGAATTTGCAATCCGTCGCCTTAAACCACTTGGCCATGCCGCCCTAATATATCACCTTTAACCAGCTTACGCTGGACCTCCTTGTGTCAAGACGATGGTATCGTGCTACTTAGTTTATATCTGCTTTTGAAGGCAATGTCAATATCCCTATTACTGAATTATGCTGTCCATTTGTAAAGGACTAAAAAAAGGCTGCGCCCGCAAGGCACAGCCCTGAATTTTCCGTTTTATCGTAAGAAATAGCTGTTCAGACTCTATTTCACACCGCCACACAAGCCTGTCGGCACCGGCTGCGAAGATTGTCCATCACGTTCATAAAGTTGATATATGAATCGTACGGGCTATTGTAAGGATTAAAGTACTTGTGTACGTCACCGTCGGCAAACCACTTGGTGCACATATAATAAAAATGATCGGAGGTCTGCATTTTTCGCCAATCGTCGATGATCTCCGGGTTTTCTGTCTCCTTGATCTGCTTTTCCATCTGAAAGAGTTCGTGCAGCGCGTTAGACTGCATAGCGTTACCCAGCCACGCCGACAGATCCCTTTCGATATCAGCCCAACTGACCATATGGGGCACGTCGATCTCCCCCGCGGCGTCGTAGTCCCGTATAACCTCCGATGGAGTCTTGAAATCATTATCGGGATGTTTGAATATCTCGTCGGGCAGATGTTCCAGGAAATCGAATATCCCTGTGTCTTCCCACTGGTGCTCTCCCAGCGTTTCGTAGTCCATGAAGAGGTTTACCGTGTTTCCGTTACCGTTGACATCCGATATCCAGCGTGCGAATTTCGGAGCTGTCAGCGGCCATTCCGCCCAATCTCTGTTGGAAAAGCGAAAGGCAATATCGTCACTCAATCGATAGTTTTTCAGCAGCAGCTTGATGCCGCTCACACCTGGTGGTTTGTACACAAAATTCGGACTGCGATAACCAAGCAGATGATCCGCTCCCTCACAAAGCACTCCCTTAAATCCCATTTCTTTGATAAAATGAGCCAGGTCGTTATTGTAAACTAATTCGGTATTTCGGAAAACAGTGGGTTCCTGCCCAAAAAGCTCACGTATTGTCTTCTGTTGCATCCGAACCTGCTCTGCAAACTCCTGCCTCGAATACAGGAACGATAAAGTGTGGTGATATGTTTCACATAGAAACTCTACACACCCCGTTTGCGCCAAAGCGTGAAACGTGCTCAACACCTCAGGAGCATATTTTTCCAACTGCTCTATCAAAACACCGGTAATACTATATGCAATCTTGAATCTGCCTCCATGCTTCTGTATCAGCTTGAGCATCAGCCTGTTGGCCGGCAAATAGCACTTACGCGCCACTTTACAGCAGATTTCAGCGTTTTTGTAATCGTCAAAATAGTTGTGACCAGTATCAAAAACACTGTAACGACGCAAACGAAACGGTTGATGCACCTGAAAGTAAAAACATACTGATGCCATACTTTTCTGTCCCTCGAGTGATATTATCTATATTGCCTGTCCAAGAGGCTATGTCAAAATCCACTCCGAAACGCGATTTTAAGCATTGAAACTGCCGTTTTTCGCCGTCTTGCCGGAGTGATCGAACAACTCACCGCTTTGTCCCACTCTTGGTATCCGCAAGTGCGAAGCTCAGCCTCATACTACCGCAGCTTCTAATACTGACTCGTAAACCGCCAGGCACTGCTTGGCCGCGTCGTCCCAGGAGAGCTTACGTACCTCAAAATTGCCGTGCTCCCGTAGCGTCGAGTGAAGCGGCGGGTGACGCAACACAGCAATGATCTTATTTGCCATCTCGTTGATGTCCCAAAAATCCACTTTCAGAGCGTGAGTGAGCACTTCTGCTACTCCACTTTGCTTACTGATCAGGACCGGAACATCATTTCTCAGTGCCTCAAGCGGCACTAATCCGAACGGTTCCGATACCGAGGGCATCACAAACAAATCCGCCATTCGGAAGATTTTATCGACGTCGTCGCCCCGTAAGAACCCTGTGAATAAGACTTTATGTCCAATACCCATCTCCGCGGCCATTTCGATAGTCCGCTCTACCATATCACCCGAACCAGCCATTACGAATTTAACATTGTCCATAACCTCAAGCACTTTCTTGGCTGCTGCCAAAAAGTACTCTGGTCCTTTTTGCATAGTGATCCGTCCCAGGAACAACACGATTTTTTCGTCTTTTTGGACAGCCGGCCCACCGGCATCGACGAAGCTTCCGCTCCTTTCGATTGCATTGTAAACCACCGAGACCTTCTCGCTGCTAATTCCATAGCGATTAACGACGATATTCTTGGTCAGATGACTGACCGCAATCACCCTGGAGGCGTAATGAAGACCTTGTCTTTCAATGTCGTACACCATCTGGTTGACATTTTCGCCGCTACGGTCAAATTCGGTTGAATGAATGTGCACAACCAGAGGTTTTCCGGTCAGTCCGGCAATCGTTATTCCAGCCGGGTAAGTCATCCAATCATGTGCGTGGACAACATCGAACTCCTCCTCGCGCGCTATTATCGCTGCCAAACGGGCATACCGCTGCACCTCCTGGTAAAGATTGCCTCCGTAATTCGCTGACAAACCCAAGCTTTTTACATTTAGCAATTCCTTGATCGTTTCTTCTTGTATTTGCATCTCGCCCGCTAGTTGACGTAATAATTCATCATACGTGGTGTCACTCTGGTATGGCTGAATCAGAGAGTCAATGGTACGGAAACAGACAGTTGAAAACTCCTCCAGCCCGAAAAGTTTCCGTCCCGATATCTTTTGACCTATTAAAGAAGGACTGGCCAGTTTTACATGGCTGGCGTATTCCGATGAGACAGGATGTGGTAATACAAATGTTATCTCCGCACCGTACCGGCCCATTGCACGCGTCAGCCCATAACAAGCTGTACCCAAACCGCCCGATATAAACGGTGGAAACTCCCATCCAAGCATCAAAATTTTCATCGCACCACCATCCTTAAGTTTTCCCGGCCAAGTTGCTATGCGATAAGCTACTTCCCAAATGTAACGATGGCGTTACATATCCAATTGTCATAGGCCGACATTTCATACAGACAGCCCCTCTTAGCCCAACCCCAGGCCTCCCAAAAATAAAAGCCTGATATTATCCATGCAACTGTATTATTACCGAAAAAATCGACAAAGCAAGCATACTTTTTCAAAAATACGTCCATTTTTAAATAATTTTATTCGATTATACGGAAATCCTTCAGTTTACCAGTGCAGCAACCCACGATCCTCATGACAAGACTGGCCAACTTTGCAGATGACACCTGTTAACATAGCGGTTTCCCGGCTTGCCGCGGCAGCAACCTACGATCTATCCGGCGAAGGTGACCAACTCCACAGGCGAAGCCGTACACCAACACGTCCCACCGTCTCCCTTGCCAGGTTTTGTATCGGCATGGACCGACCGTCAAGATTAGCAAATTTTTAATATTAGCTCTTTACGAGTAAAATCGTACGCGAAATAGTCATAAAATATTTACCTCACTGCAAATTCTTACACAACCCTATCCGGTTTCAGTGCCTTGCCTGGCAGGCTCAACAAAATCGTTTTTATCATGTTTTCTATGAGTTATCTCTTTGAGGTTGATTATTTTGTAACCTCCACTTATACTTGACTTTCATAGTTTTTTAGGCCCAATTTTCATTCGACATGGCCTGTTGTGCGAAAGTGGGCTTTTATGTGATTGAGGATTATCTGATGTATGAAAACCTTACTTACAAGATATTGCGTAGTCATTTGGTGGACGGTCGTCTCGAAGCTGGCTGTGAAATCGGCATCCGTATAGATCAGACCCTCACTCAGGATGCCACCGGCACAACTGCTATGCTGCTTTTTGAGTCGATGGGCGCCGGTCGTGTTGCGACCCAGCTATCTGTCAGCTATGTCGATCACAATATGGCCATGTTTGGTCCGGAAAACCATAATGACCACCTGTATCTCCAATCGATTGCCCGAAAAATCGGCGTTTATCACAGTCGCCCGGGCAACGGTATCTGCCATCAGGTCCATCTCGAGCGGTTCGCCCGTCCCGGTGCCACCCTGCTCGGCAGCGACAGCCATACCCCTACCGCCGGTGGAATCGGCTCGCTTGCTATCGGGGCCGGCGGTCTTGATGTTGCGGCAGCTATGTGCGGCGGCCCTTTTTATCTGACCGCACCGAGAGTTATCGGCATAAGACTCACCGGGACCCTTTCCGACTGGGTCTCATCCAAGGACATAATCCTCAAGGTTCTGGGCATACTATCCACCCGCGGCAACGTGGGCTGCGTGGCTGAGTATTTCGGTCCTGGGGCAGCCTCGCTCACCGTTCCCCAGCGGGCTACTGTCACTAATATGGGTGCCGAACTGGGTGTGACCACCAGTCTTTTTCCCGCCGATGAGCAGACCGAGTCATTCCTCAAGGCTCAAAAACGTCTGGATACTTCTTATCAACCGTTGAAAGCCGACCCCGATGCCAATTATGACCGTGTTATCGAGATTGACCTGTCTCAATTGCAGCCTATGTGTGCCTGTCCATCGTCACCTGATAACATCAAAACCATAGCTGAGTTGAAAAACGTCAGTGTCCACCAGGTTCTTATCGGCAGTTGTACCAACAGCAGTTATCGCGACCTTATGACCGTCGCTGGTATCGTCAAGAACCAAACCGTCCATTCCAATGTGGAGCTGGCAATTGCCCCCGGTTCACGTCAGGTGCTCAATATTCTCGCCCAAAATGGGTCCTTGAGCGATCTGATCGCCGCCGGGGCCAGAATTCTGGAAAGTTCCTGCGGCCCGTGTATCGGTCAGGGCCAATCTCCCGGCCATGACAAGGTCAGCGTTCGCACCTTCAACCGCAATTTCAAGGGTCGCAGCGGTACCACTGACGACCAGGTTTACCTGGTTAGCCCTGAAGTAGCGTCTGCTGCGGCTCTGACCGGCCGGCTTACCGATCCTCGCCAATTACCCGATCTGTTTGGGATCGACTATCCCCGGATCGAAGAGCTTACCGAGATACACATTGATGACTCACTGATCGAACCGCCTCTGCCGCCTGAACAGGCCCGGGGCTGTCAGGTCATCCGCTCTGATTCCATCGTTACCCCACCCACCGGCCAAGTTCCGCCCAGGCATCTCCTTGGCAAGGTATTGCTCCATTGCGGCGATAAGATTACGACCGACCATATTATGCCCGCCGGAAGCCTGCTGAAATTACGTTCCAATGTACCCGAATACGCTAAATATGTTTTCAATTGCTTCAATGAACCTGACAAGCCTTCCTTTGCCCAGCGTGCGCTGGCCTTGCGCGATGCCGGGGGGCATGGCATTATCGTAGCCGGCGACAGCTATGGGCAAGGTTCAAGCCGCGAGCACGCCGCCCTGTGTCCGATGTACCTGGGCATCAAACTGGTCATCGCAAAGACCATCGAGCGCATCCACCACGCCAACCTGATTAATTTCGCCATTACCCCGGCTACTTTCGCCGACCCGGCCGATTTCGACCGTATCAGTCAGGACGACCAACTTGAAGTATCCGATTTCCTCCAACTGCTCACCAGCGATGAGACCTTTGCTGTAAAAAACGTTACCGCCGGGTTCGAGTTCCACTGCCGGTTGAACCTGACCTGCCGCGAACGCGACATCCTCCTGGCCGGCGGCAAACTTAATTACGCCAGTAGCTTATAGTATCCACTCATGAAAGTAACAGCGTTAATATTTGATCTTGATGGTACTCTGACACGTCCTTATCTGGATTTTGGCTTGATACGGGCTGAAATCGGCAATGTCACCGGTCCGCTGCTGGAAGCTATGGATCGGATGAAACCCGATCAAAAGCAAAAAGCTCTGGATATATTGCATCGGCACGAAAAAGCCGCCGCGGAGAATTCCCAGTTGAATCCCGGCGTTCACGAAATATGTGCCTGGCTGCGTGAGCGAAAATTGGCGATCGGACTGGTTACCCGCAATCAGCGTCGTAGCGTTGAGCACATCTGCCAGGTTCATAATCTCAGTTTCGATGGTATCGTCACCCGTGAAGACGGACCGGTCAAACCCGACCCGTTCCCGGTTCTTCAGGTCTGCCGTCTTATGAATGTCCAGCCGTCACAGTCGGTGGTAGTGGGCGATTATTTGTTCGATCTGGTCAGCGCCAGAGACGCCGGGGCCTGCAGCGTGTTGCTGAGCACGAACGAGAACTATGCCGATTTTGCCCATGAGGCGGATTACGTTATTGCCAGCCTCAATGAATTGCCTGCCATAATCGATAATATGAATGATTAATGTTGGAGTTAAAAGTTAAAATGAAAAAAAACGTTGCTGTACCAATGTTGGTTTTACCTGTACTAATCGGCTCGGCTTTCGCACGCGGCCAATGTTCTCCGGCCGAACCGCCGGCTACTCCAAAAACAGCCCAATCGTCCCCAACCTCCGGGACCGCTGAAAATACGGATAAACCGATTTCCGACCAACTAAACCGGTTGCTCGATAAAATCGAACAAGCGGGCGCCAAGCTGCAAAGCTTTCAGGCGGATATGACCTTCAAACAAAAAGACCTGTTACACGAAAGCCTTACCCTCCGTAACGGAAATTTGTATTACCGTGTGGATAAAGATACCGTTCGTTTCCGTATTCACTTTAAGGATCTTCAACAACAGTACCTTGAAGAAGAAACTGTTGCCAAACCGGTCAAGTTTGATGAAGACTATGCCTTCGACGGTCTGTGGGTCACCCGCCGTAACGGGCACACCAGGCAGATACAGATGTGGGAGGTCTCCAAACAGCACAGCGACAAAGAAACGTTCCGCCTTGGCAAAGGTCCGTTTCCGCTGCCCTTTGCCATCAAAAAGAAAGATGTCCTCGAGCATTTCGAAATTGAGCTTGTTGCCCCTGACCCCAATGATCCGGCCAGTACCGATCATTTGAAACTGCTGCCCAAAAAGAAAAGTCCATACGCCGAGGAATACGTTCAAATGAACCTTTGGATCTCCAACGCCGACGCCCTGCCGGTCCAGGTCAGCTACGAAAAAGACAACTATGAAATTACGACCGTAAGGTGGTCCAAAATCGAAATCGACAAAAAGATAAAAGACGAAATTTTCAAGCTCAAACCTGCCGGCAAAGGCTGGTCTGTCGAGAAAAACCCCCTGGAAGAAACACCCAAAAAACCACCGAATTAACGACCGACATAAACACATCCGACAAATCTGGGGACATCCGGCCGCCCCTCCTTCTTGCTCATGTCTTCAGTGGCATGTTTTCGGACGGCCAAACAGCTACAGATTACTCATCAACCAAATCGAATGAAGTAAGCCCTGCCCGAACAGCGTACTTGGCCAACTCCACTACGTTACGAATATTCAGTTTGCGCATTATGTGCTCGCGGTGCGTAGCCACCGTCTTGCCATCTATATTCAGACTACTGGCTACTTCCTTGGTTGTCATGCCTTCCGCCATGAGCTGAAGCACCTCCCGCTCCCGGCGGGACAGCACCGAGCAAGGCGATGCTCTATCACCCGAAAGATGATTTACATAATCATCTACTACAATACTGGTTATATCCGAACTCAGATAGGAATGGTTCGACATCACTGCCTGAATCGCATCGACCAATTCCTCAAAAGCGCAGTTCTTCAACAGGTAACCAGACGCACCTGCTTTGAGCATATAAGAAATAAATTGCTTGTCGGAATGTATCGACAGTCCTAGCACTTTGACCTTCGGACACTCCTTTACAATCTGCCTGGTAGCGTCAATACCATTCAACACCGGCATGGTAACATCCATAAGTACTATATCCGGTGCCAGTTCCAACGCCAACTGGACCGCCGTTCGTCCGTCCCCAGCCTCACCCACCACTTCCATGTTCGGCTGTTTATCTATTAAGCTGCGCAACCCCTCCCGTATAACACGATGATCATCAACCAACAAAATCTTTATACACATCCTATTTAGCCCTTACTATTACAGCACCGGTTCAGCCTTGGCCAGTTTGTCTTGTTCAGACCTTCCACGTAACCCGATTATTCCCACATCCGTAAAATTTTTCCACTAACTTGACGCCGGCGTCAAAACTATTTTGATACGTTGATTCCGGCACCTAGAGGGTGTTTTTAGGCGTGAATATCGATTTTTGACGGTATCATCTAACTTACGAAAATTTCTCAAAAAATACTTCCCGTCACATCGTTTGTTCCATCTCAACGCTATTCCAGTCGCTTATGCTTTTGCAATTTTCTGTCCTTCCCGGCTACCAACATACCAAAGTGGGCCGCCCATAGTGGCCGATAGAAAATAACAAACTTCTGAACTTAATATCGATGTCAATTTAACAAAGATCTCAAAATATGTCAAAAACAGTAAGAATGCGGAAACACAGTCATTATTAGCATAAATAGCTTGCAATAGCAAATGTTTAAAAGACACATTCACGAACATAATACTGATACGACCCTTCTAAAGCCTCTGAGCTGCCATGAAAATCGGCAATGCCCGAGAAGAAGCCATTTATCACTCATGTAATACGGATAGCCTGACGCTGACAATATGCAGCGTTTTGTCCCCTTTGCCCTGGGAAAGTTCTATGGTTATTAGCAATAATCTAGCGGGCCAAATCCAGCAAAAGCTGATATAATCAACCAAAGGTATATGGAGTCTTGCGTAGATGGAGCCTTATTGAGATACCGGGATATGTGTGGTCGGTATCGATTAAGTTCGCTTCATTAGTATTACAGGTTCAAGCACATTAGAGGCGGTTGAAGTCAAAATGAGTATAAAAATACTACTTGTCGACGATTATACTATGGTTCGTGAGGGACTTTACGTTTTATTCCAGGATCAGCCGGATATCGAGATTGTTGGTCAGGCCGAAGACGGCCAGACAGCCATTGATCTCGCTTATGAATTACAGCCGGATCTGGTTATTACAGAAGTCAAACTGCCAGGTACAGACGGCATTGAGGCTACCAAACAGATTACCAGCAAGTGCCCTAATACCAAAGTGCTCGCTTTGTCCATACATTCTAACCGATCTCCCGTGATGGACATGTTCAAAGCCGGCGCATCCGGATATGTGCTCAAAAACAGCTCCTTTGAAGATTTGCTTTACGCAATCAAAACTATCATGTCGGATGAGTTCCCTTACATAAGCCCACAGATAGCCGGCCTCATGATCGATTCTTATGTGGATAGGAGTGGTCTGAAAAATAATAAATCGGCCTATTCTGCTCTTACCGAACGAGAAGCCACAGTTCTGCGATATCTTGCCGAAGGCAGATCACCTAAAGAAATCGCCGGACTGATCCAAATGAGCAGCAAGACTGTCGATGCCTGTCGCCGACAACTAATGAACAAGTTGAAAATCGAGGACTTGGCCGGCTTGGTCAAACATGCCATCCGTGAAGGTTTGACCTCTCTGTAATGTGACGATCTCACCCTTAGCAAATTGGTTGGTTGTCCCTGCTCGCACATCCTTCCCTGACGTGGATACGCCAAGAGCTTTCCGGAACACCACCAAGTCTGGAATTTGTCATTTGTAAACCATCGGTTCACCAAATACCGCATTCCCATAACAAAGTTAAAAAAACACTTTACAAATTAATTATCCGATATACAATGGTCCAAGCTGACTGTTTTATGTTGGCGGATGCGCGCAACTACTTCATGGACACTTAGTTATAAGTCATAGGCACAATGGCGGCGTAGCTCAGCTGGTTAGAGCGGCGGATTCATAGCCCGCAGGTCTCCGGTTCGATCCCGGACGCCGCTATTTGTAACATTAGTGTTGACAGTCGGTTACGTTTAACGGTCTTTTTTGGCAACCGCTGCTGCCTCTGGGCGACTCAACAAAAACCGTGCTCAACCTGCCTTCCATCCAGGAGGATCGATCATGTCACGAAACAAACTCACCATCTTAGCCATAATGATTCTTGTTACGTTCTCCGCCACTCCAGAGATATCACGAGCCACCACTGAATCGGATTACACCATGTTCGATCCACTCGTTGACGTGGCCGATCTGATTGAGAAATACTATGTCAGCGAAACCGATCAAAATGAGCTGATTATAGGCGCCCTTAATGGTATGCTGCACAAACTCGATCCCTATAGCGAATATATACCCGCCAAGGATCTCCAGGAGTTTCAAAAGCAGGTCAGCGGCAATTATGAGGGCCTCGGCATCGGTATTGACGTTCAGAACGGCTATCTTACCGTCATCAGTCCGTTTGAAGGCTCTCCTGCTTACCAGGCCGGCATTCTGCCAGGCGATATTATTCTCAAGGTGGACGACCGATCAACCGAAGGCTGGTCCGGCACCTATGCTGTAAAAGAACTTACAGGGTCGGCCGGTACCGATGTCACGCTCAAGATTCTTCATCGCAACGGTTCCGAAGAAACCATCAACGTTACCCGCAGGCAGGTACATGTTCCCACCGTCAGAGGATGGCGATGCAACACCACCAGCGGCACCTGGCAATATATGATAGATGCCGATCGTCGTATCGGCTATCTTCGTGTCATCCAATTTACCGACGATACTGCATCGAACTTCGATCAGGCCATGACTCAACTTCTCTGTCAAAACATGCAGGCTTTGATAATTGATCTTCGCAGCAATCCGGGCGGATTAATGCCCGCGGCCATCGACCTGGTGGACCGCCTGATCGAACACGGTGTTATCGTTTCCACCCGCGGCGCCAACTCACCTGTCGAGCTTCAGGAAGCGCACCAGCCGGGTACATATAGTTATTTCCATCTTGTGGTGCTTATCGATCAGGGCAGTGCCAGCGCTTCTGAGATCGTCGCGGGTTCTCTACAGGACCACAATCGCGCTGTTATTGTCGGCAAACGTTCTTGGGGCAAAGGCTCGGCACAACGAATATTCAAACTGCCCAACTCCGGCGATTCAGTCAAGCTCACTACCGACTATTATTATCTACCTAAAGGACGCTGCGTCCATCGCCTTGACAACGCCGATTCATGGGGCATCACTCCCGATATCGAGGCGGAAATCGATCCTGAAGACGTTTCGGAATTACGCGACCTTATGAGAAAACTGGACCAGCCTCCTTCACCAGACGATCAAACCACGGAAAAGCAACTTGCTGAAAAACTGCTCCAACTCGATGACCAACTCGACCAGGCCGTCAAACAGTGCATAGGTCTCATTCGCACCAAACCTGCCGAACAGGCGGTCTGTGAAACCACCACAGAAACTGGGAACAATTGACACTAGAGCACTGTTCAGTTACACTCAATGGGTATGATAATTCCTGGCATGGCCGATTGTAGAGGTTTTAAGGACAAAAAAATAAGAAAACGGAAAAACTCAATCTTTATGAGTATAAAATTGAGGCGAGCGTGGCGGAACTGGCAGACGCGCAAGACTTAGGATCTTGTACCCTAGTGGTGTGGAGGTTCGAGTCCTCTCGCTCGCAGTGGCATACTAAGTCAGATCATATTCTTTAATTTTTCGGTAGAGGGTTCTCTCGCCGATGCCGAGCATTTTAGCGGCCGCTTCGCGGTTTCCGGCGACCATCTCCAAAGTCCGCTGGATAGCGGTTTTCTCCAACTCGTCGAGACTGACCCCAGCCAGATTGCTTAAGTTGTCTTCGCCGGTGGTCTGCCGATGTATCTCAAATGGCAGGTCCGCCACACCCAGCAGTTCCGACTCAGCCAAAACGACCATGGTCTTGATGCAGTTGCGCAGCTCCCGAACGTTGCCGGGCCAATCGTAGCTTTTCAGAATCCGCAGCGCCACCGGGGTGAAACCTTTGACCGGCCGACCTTCCGATTTGGCAAATTCGTTTACAAAATAGTCCAGCAGCAGTGGAATATCTTCACGCCTCGCTCGTAGCGGCGGTATCTCGATGTTCACACCTCTTATACGAAAGTACAGGTCCTGACGAAATTTTTTCCCCTCCACCATTTTTTCCAGTTCCTGATTGGTAGCGCTGATAATGCGAACATCGACCTTGACGCCGGCGGTAGAACCTACCGGTGTTACTGTCTGGTCTTCGAGAACCCTCAGCAGTTTAGCCTGCATCTGCAGGGGCATGTCACCAATCTCATCGAGGAACAGCGTGCCTCCGTCGGCCATTTCGAAAAAACCCTTTCGGTCGGTCATCGCTCCGGTGAAAGAGCCTTTGATGTGTCCGAATAGTTCACTTTCCAGCAGGGTATCGCTCAATCCGGCACAATTGACGGGCAGAAAAGCCCTTGATTTCCGTGGCGAATTGTAATGTATCGCCTCTGCCAGCAGTTCTTTTCCGGTTCCGCTTTCTCCCTGAAGCAGTACGGTCACATTGGAATCGGCGGCACGTTGCAGCTTATCGAGGATACGCAGCATTACCGGCGAGTCGCCGACCACTCCGCTAAAGTCGAACTTCTCTTCCAGTCGCGATTGAAGGCGTCGATTATCGCGTACGAGATCTACCTTTTCCAAGGCTCGCCTGACTACCGCCCGGAGCATCTCCAGATCGATGGGTTTTTCAATATAGTCGTATGCCCCATCTCGCAGGGCCTGCTTGCAGGTGTCTATCGAACTGTGTGCGGTGATCAGCACGACTTCGCATGACCGCGAGCTTTTGACAATCTCGTTGAGTACGTCCAGCCCGTCCGTCGAACCGCCGAGTTTCAGATCGGTCACCACCACGTGTGGATCACCTGCCCGGAACTTGGCAAGTCCCTCCTCACCGTCAGCGGCGGTGGTAACATTGTAGCCTTCCAGCCCCAGGGCCTCGGCCAATATCTCGGCATGGGCCGCTTCGTCTTCAATCACCAATACCGGTTTCTTATCACTCATATCTGCATTCTAATCAGATTTGGCAGAATCAACCAGTAAAATTTCCCCATATTTGACACTGGCGTCATATTTTGGTTCTGCCGTAAAAGATATTTTTCACGGCTTCAATACGCTGTCCTGTCGGCGATAGGCTGATTTAAGAATCGCTCACCACGTTTTAGGGGTTCTCTTTAGTCTTTGGTTTTTTCGAGCAGGGCGTCGAGTTCGCCCCGGGCTTGCGGATAGTCTGGGTCGATCTGAAGGGTTTGGCGATAAGCGGTGATGGCGAGGTCCTTTTTGCCCTGCCTGGTGAAAACAACGGCCATGTTGTAATAGGCTCTGGCAAAACCAGGATCAAGCTCAAGGGCCTTGGAAAAGTTGGCCAGGGCCGCCTCGTATTTGCTCTGGGAAGACAAAACAGAGCCAATATTATTGTAAATAGGGGCATAATCCGGTTTCAACTTGAGAGCTTTGGAATAGTTGTCAAGGGCCGGCCCGTGCTTACCCTGCAGGAACAAGACATTTCCCAGATTATTGTAAGCCAGGGCATGATCCGGTTGTAGCTGAATTACTTTATTATAGCAGTCGATCGCTTCTTCGAATTTGTTTTCCCCGGCAAGAGCGTTGGCCTTACTATATAATTGGGCTGCGGTCGTTTTTTTATGCTGAGCTAACAGACGGTTAATTTCTCGGCTGACATCACTGTCGTTCGGCCTGTATTTGAGCACCTCACGGAAATGAGCAATGGCCTGATCGATCTTACCTTGGCGGGCAAGTATGACGGCCAGGTTCTTGCGAATGGTGACCTGGTCTGGTCTGATTTGCAATGCCTCGGTCCAGTGTTTGACGGCTTGGTCTGGTTTTTCCTGTTGTAAGTACAACTGGCCGAGATTGCTGTGCATGATATCGTTATTGTCGGTAACAGCGACCGTATGCTCATATAAAGTGATGCTGTCGGTCCAGTGCCCCAACTGCAGCCAGGTGAGAACCGTTAAAACCGAAAGCACCATGACGGACCCTGCCGCCAACACAAAATTCCCAAACCTGTACCGGCCAAGCAGATCACCGCCGAGCCAGGCAACGATGATAAACAAACCGATAAACGGGATATATGTATATCGGTCGGCCATTGACTGGAGTCCGACCTGAACCAGTCCGATTACCGGAACGAGAGTTCCCAGATACCAAAGCCATCCTACGATCAGATAGCGGTGACTGCGACAGTAGCGAATCGCCAGAACCGACAAACACAACAGCATCGCAATAGAAGCCAATATCTGCCATAGAGGTAAGCTGGCTTCGGGATGTGGATAAAGGACCCCCAGGCGAACAGGACAAAACATCTTGACAATGTATTTCGCATAGGCGACCAGGGCATTTGCCAGACGATACGCCATGGGTATCTCAAATGTGCTCTTTACCACCGTAGCCTTGGCCTGGACAAGATAAACTACCACGCTGGCCAAAGCGGACAAAAACAAAAGCGGCAGCTTTTCCAGAAAACATCCGGCAAAAGAATTTGATGCTAGAGTCGTTTTCGCCTTTCTGTTTCGTTGGCGACGTTCCTGGCGACCGACCGCAAATCGCTCCAGCGGCCAATAGTCCAGCAAGAGCAGCACCAGGGGAAGGGTAACCAGCATTTGTTTGGCCAGCAGTCCTAAAGCAAGGGCAAAGAAAACCGGCAGATACCTGCCGATGCACGGCCGATGCGTATAACGAAGGTAAAACCACATAGTCAGCATCCAGAAAAATGTGCTCAGCACATCCTTACGCTCAGCAGCCCAGGCAACCGACTCGACATGAACGGGATGCAGAGCAAATAAACCCGCGACAAAGGCGCTGGACCATAATCTGCCGGTCATTCCGCTGAATACTACAAACAAAAGCACCGTATTTGCAATATGCAAAAATACATTGGTGAGGTGATGGCCGGCGGGATCAAGACCGTAAATCTGACAATCGAACGCATGAGATATCCAGGTTAGCGGATGGTAATTGTAAGCCTCATTGGTGGTGAAAGCCCATTTTACGCCCGTCCAGCTCAGACCTTTCTGCACGTGCTGGTTGTCGGTGAGGTAAAGATCATCGTCAAAGTCAATGAAATCGTGACGATACACCTGCCCATAAACCGCGATAGTTATAACGGCGAGAAAAACCGCGATCAAAACAACTCGCTGTCTGTCTGAGAGGTTGCTCATGGTAATCTTGTTAACCGGACTTTTGCAAAATTTAGGTCAGGCATTAGTTAACTTAACATCGGTCAGTTTGACCACTTAAGAAAATCTGCTTTCGTAGCGGCCCCAGGGAAACTCAGTTTTTATCCGCCAGCGGCAGCTCAATGGTAAAACACGTGCCTTTGCCCGGTTCGCTGTGCAACTCTATGTGACCGTGGTGTTCTTCGATAATCCGCCGACAGGTCGGCAGACCCAGCCCTGTGCCGCCGCTACGGGTAGTATAATACGGATCGAATACCTTTTCCTGCTCTTCGGGCGGTATGCCGGGACCGGTGTCGATCACTTCTATCAGGACCAACTGCGACTTGAGGTTACTGCGAATCATTAGCTCTCCACCCTGTCCCATTACCTGAACAGCATTGATAAAGAGATTCAAAAACGCCTGCTTGAACAGGTCTTTATCGACCCGGCACACGGCGGGCACTTCACTGAAACTGCGACGGACCTGCACTTGTTTGCTCAGGGCCTGCGGCTCGTAAAAATCTATCAGATCGTCCAGTATCTCATTAACATCGTATCGGCCCGGATGCATCTCCATCCGGCCGGCGTAACGGAGAAAATTATTCAGCGTATTCGTCAGTCGGTCCGTTTCTCTGGTGACCGCTTCGATCTTGCGCAACTGGCGCTGATACCGCTGCAGGGATGAGTCGATCTTATCAGCCGAAATGTCGTTGTCGGTTTTTTTAGCCAAACCGGCGATATCTTCCGACAATAACTGCAGGTTTATTTTGATTATCGAAAGTGGATTACGGATTTCGTGGGCCAGATGACCGGCCAGGGTCCCCAGTTCCGCCAGCTTCTCCGCCTGTCGCGTACGACGCAGCAGCCGGCGTTGTTTTTCTTTCTGCCGCCGGGCCAACTGCCGTGCCGTCAAAGCGGTTAACATCACCCCCACAATAAATGACACTATCAAATTAAACATGCCATAAACAGTACTGCCAGACCGTAAATCTTGCCCTCGCCACCGACTTTTTCTAATGTGCCTTTTATTTGTTCTTTTCGTCTCTCAGGGCCGCTTTACGCGACAATTTGATCCGACCCTGATCATCAACAGCTATAACCTTAAAGGACATCTTCTCGCCAAGCTTGCAGATATCATCGGCGGACTTAATAAATCGATCGGCCAACTCACTGATATGACACAAACCTTCCACGCCCGGAGCAATCTCGACAAACACGCCAAAATCTTTTATCGAAACGATCTCGCCGTCAAAGTGCGCACCGACCTCCACCGGCTTGGTCATCAACTCGATAATCTGCTTGGCCCTGAGATGGCCGTCTTCATTAAAGGAGGATATAAAGACAGTACCATCGTCCTCAATCTCAATGTTTGCACCGGTTTCCTCTTGAATCCGTTTGATTTCCCGGCCGCCCGGTCCGATCACCTTACCGATCAATTCTGGCAGAATATTCATGCTGATTAGTTTTGGCGCATAAGGCGAAATCTCTTCCCGCGGCTTGTCGATTACCCCTAAAAGCATTTTCAATATTTCAACGCGAGCCTCTTTGGCACGCTCGAAAGTCTGTCGAATGAGTTCAAACGATATCCCACGAGCTTTGAGATCCAACTGAATTCCGGTAATTCCCTTTTGCGATCCGGCAATCTTAAAGTCCATGTCGCCGTAATGATCTTCTTCACCGAGAATATCGGTCAGCAGTTCATAACGGTCACCGGCGGAAACCATCCCGATAGAAATACCCGCAACCGGTCTGGTCAGCGGTACGCCGGCATCCATCAGGGCCAAAGTCCCGGCACAAACTGAGGCCATGGAACTGGAACCGTTCGATTCCAGGATATCGCTGACTATTTTTATGGTATAGGGAAACTCCTCCTGAGAGGGAATTGTACCAGCCAGGCTTCTTTCGGCCAGGGCGCCATGTCCGATCTCTCGGCGACCTGGTCCCGCGATTCGGCGAACCTCGCCAACACAAAACGGCGGAAAATTGTAGTGCAGCATAAACTTCTTGTTATATTCAGGCATAATGCCATCGACTTTCTGTGAATTTATAGTCGTACCCAGCGTAACCGTTACCATGGCCTGTGTCTCTCCACGTGTAAAAACCGCCGAGCCATGCGTACGAGGCAGCAAACCGACCTCTCCGCTCAACGAACGAATCTCCTTATAGCCGCGACCGTTGACACGGTTGCCCGACAGAATCTCCTCACGGATGACCTTTTCCTTAAAATCTTCGATGGCCATCCGTACCAGCTCCGGCGGATATTTTTCTTCGCCGACCTCCGGGCACATTTCCTCGGTAAATTCTGTGAACATGGCATTGATCTTTGCTTTACGCTCCAGCTTCTCGCTCGGCATAGACCATGCCTGTCGGAAAGCCTTATCGCATTTTTCTTCCAGCAGGGTCATCAGTTCGCTGGTGTCTGGCGAAACAAATTCCTTCTTTTCTTTTCCACACTTCTCAGTCAATTCAGAAATCACCTCGCATACTTCAACAATGACCTTATGCCCAAACTCAATCGCCTCAACTATAACATCTTCCGGCAACTCATTGGCGGCAACTTCTATCATGTTTACCGCCTTGGTGTGGCCGGCTAAAGTCATATTTAAAGTAGTCCGTTCCAAATCGGCATGGGTCGGGTTGATTACAAACTGATCGTCAACCCGTCCGATGCGAACCGCTCCGATCGGCCCATCAAACGGTATCTCGGAGATGCTCAAAGCTGCCGAGGCTCCGATCATGGCCAGAATATCCGGATCATTCTGCTGGTCGGCCGACAATACTATCGTTTGAATCTGAACCTCGTCAACAAAACCTTTCGGAAACAATGGACGCAACGGACGATCGATCATCCGCATCGTCAGAATCTCTTTTTCACTGGGACGTCCTTCACGTTTAATAAATCCGCCTGGAAACTTCCCCGCCGCCGACGTCTTTTCACGATAGTCCACCTCTAACGGGAAAAAATCTGTTCCCGGTTTCGGATCCGCAGCTACTACGGTTGCCAATACCACTGTATCTGCGTATCGAACTACTACCGCTCCCGATGCCTGCTTAGCAAGTTTACCTGTCTCAATAGAGAGCATCTTTCCTGCAATTTCTCTTTCAACTTTTGTTACAATTGACATATTTTTCTTATCCTAACTGCCTTATCTTAAGCCAAAAATTAACATTGTCACCATCTCAACCACCAAAACAACAAAAACTACTATCACCACCGCATATAACACACAACTCTCCGCTCAAATACCGTAAAACTACCTGTACCCACTCTCGCCACCTTGAAAAATCAGGAGAAACCAGCACTACAAAACCCCTTGCCTCCTTTGCGCCAGCGGTATAATCTCGGGCCAAATCCAAATTGCAGTAGCCCGAAGGTCCTATTTACGCAGACCAAGCTTGGAGATGATCGCATTATATCGGCTGCGATCACTCCTCATGAGGTACTTTAGTAAGCTGGAACGTTTCCCAACCATTTTCAAAAGACCACGACGCGAAGCATGATCTTTTTTGTGTATCTTCAGATGCTCCGTCAGATCCTTTACGCGATGCGTCAGCAGTGCTATTTGCACTTCCGGCGAACCGGTATCTTTCTCGTGCACCGCATGTTCCTGAATAACCTTCTGTTTGTTCTCTTCTGTAAACATAACCGACATCCTCAGCCGGTCGGCCCGAACGACGGCACCGATCCGCTAAAGTAGTAATAAAAATAACCACATTCCAAATTGCTATTATCGGCACTACGAAGCAACTTGGCTAACAAGAAGCATGTATATAACAAAAAATCAAAAAAAACAACGGAAAACTTAATTCTTTTGACACTGGCAGCCCAATTGCAAAAAAAACCTGGCCGATTTTACATAACCACTTTAACTTCAGTAACTTGCAAACCTCCTTTAAATATCTGACTTGGGTATATGCTACTATGCTTTAGGCTTGTAGTATATCAGCATTGCTGCTATAGCTCCCGCCGCCGCCAGCGACACGGCCAGTACAATGGCCAGCAGCCAGGCAAATCGACGGCTCTGCCGCTTCGAAAGCTCTCGCAACTGCTGTTCGTTTTGCTCCAGCATTCGGCCAATATTCGTCAGCGATAGCGTTTGAGTCTTGCTGTTATTCAACAGCCCCTGTGTGGCCTGTCCAAATTGATTGAAGGACTCAGCCATTTGCAATTCCGCCTCCGTCGATTTTTCCAGATGCCGGGCAACATCGCCAAGTTTTTCGAGTTGGTCCTGGTTCATCTCCGGCAGTAACTTGATCGTCTCGGCTAATTGCTGGCTATACAAGGATTGCCTCTTGATCTCGTCGGTCATCATCTTGGCTGCACGACCCTGCGATTCGACGCTTTGCGGCAAAGTCCGCATAGAATCGCTCAGTTCCGAGAGTTTATCGACCATTTCGGCATTATGTTTTCGTTGCTGTACTACGTTATTATTGATCGATTCGAGTACGTCCACCAACCGGTTAAACCCCTCTTCCATCATTGCCAGGGGCTGTTCTTTTTTGTTGTTGCGCACTGGCAACATCGACGAATTTTCACTTATCTGGTCGTCCTCAGCCGGATCGACCAGCAGACCCTCCGCATCCAGATGAACCACCTCTCCGCAGCTTTTGGACGTTTGCGAACGACGCAGCCAGCCGCCAAATCGCTTCCATATTGACATCTTTTCCATTTCTGCAACTCCATTGGAAATCTTACAGAATCCATAATCCTGTGGTAATGTGATAAGTATAACCGGTAAACGCCACTTCCTTCAAGCAATATTTCTACTACAATACGGATATGGCCCAAAAATCACCCAAAAAACACCCATTGGCCTCCAGACGCCGTCGCCAGTTGGGTTTTGTCTTCATAGTCGTCCTGTCGATAGTGGTGCTGGCGCAACGTCTGGGTTACTTCGGCCCTTTGCCCGCTGGCGATCACAGTCGCTATCACGACCGGAAATTTACCGTTATCAAGGTCGTTGACGGCGACACCATCGACATTGACATCCCCGATCTGCAAACCGGCAAGGCCTATACTCGTGTTCGGTTGTGGGGCGTGGACACCCCGGAAACGAAGCATCCCGACCAGGGCGCAATGTATTACGGCCCGGAAGCCGCCGAATTTACACGCCGGGCGACTTTGAATCGTCAGGTTACCATTAATCTCGAACCTTTCCAGAGACCACGCGATTACTACGGACGCCTGTTGGCGTATATCTATCTACCCGACGGAAAAATGCTCAACGAACAACTCATCACTCAGGGCTTCGCCTACGCCGACCATCGCTTCGACCATATACTCCGCCGGAATTTCTTGCAACTGCAAAAAAACGCTCAACGCAAAAAGCAGGGCCTCTGGCAAAACGTCCGTCCCGACCAATGGCCCTTGTGGTATCGCCGCCGCCACGATCCCAACTACCAGCAAAAAAACTCAAACTGACCGATCTGCCATTCTGTGCCGACTCTTTACATTTCCCGCCCTATTCCTTATTACGTTTGATGTCGGCGTCACGTTCACACGCCCTGCACACGCCAAATATCTGCATCTTGTGACTGGTGGGGACAAATTCATGCCTCCTGGCCAACGTCTCCTGCAAACCTTCGATCTCGGGGCTGATCACCTCAATGACCCTGCCACATTCAAGACATACCAAATGATCATGGTGCTGATGACGATATTTATGCTCAAATCGCCTGAAACCGTCTCCAAAATCAGTCTCTCTTGCCAAACCGGCCTGGCATATTATTCTCATCGTCCGGTACACAGTAGCAAGGCCAATCCTGGGGTTTTCCCTTTTTACAAGCTCGTGGAGATCACCAATTGTAGAATGCCGTTCGGTTTGCAAAAATACATCCAGAATTTGCTCTCGCTGTCGGCTATAGAGCATTCCAGCTTCTTTGAGATATTGCCTGAAAATGTTCTTCGCATTTTTCATATAACATACAATTATAGTTGAATATGATTCTCAATTTCAATAAAATTTCGCTCTGCCACAAAATATTTATTAAAATATTTGCTGCTAAAATTTCCGCAATATACTACAAATACAGATGTTACGAAAATTATGACAAATTTTTGAGGAATTTCGTAAAATCCGTTGACGGTGATTCCAAAAAACTATAGAATCCTCTATATTGAGATTGAGAATCGTTCTCATAATTGTCGCGGCTCTTGGGCCCGCGATGTAAAAAACTATTTAGCAAAAGAATGGCTTTATGAAAAATAGCTCTTTATGGCTTTTTATGCTCGTGTTGGCGCTAGCTGGGATTTGCCCGGCTGATGAATCGCATGACAACTCAAAAATAGTCGCTGATTTTTGGCATTGTGCCAGTCCTACTAACGGTTTTTGGGGTCTCAACGACCAGTTGACGCTTTCCGGTATAGAAGTGGGTCTTGGTTTGACCACTGCCTATCAGGCAAATGTCAAAGGCGGAACAAGCACAAATGATCATCGAGGAAGGCATATCGGCAGATATGACCTTGAGATGTCGATGGATATGGAAAAACTGGTGGGTATCGAAGGCGGGTTTTTCTCTGTACACGGCTGGGGCGGCTGGCCTAACGAAGAAGGCATTGACACCCATTCGGTAGGCAGTACATGGGGCATAAATGCTCTTTCTGTCAGCAACCGTACAATGGATATTGTCGAATGTTTTTACGAAACGCCATTGTTCAGTGAAAATCTTACCATAGCGATTGGTAAGCTGGACTTTACCGGCATATTTGACGTGAGTAAATACGCTGATGATGAATGCTGCCAGTTTCTAAATGCTTCTTTAGTTGACGATCCTACGATACCGTTTCCTGAACAAGGCCTTGGTTTTGTACTCAACTTGGCCATAACCGATTCGTGGTATATCATGGCCGGAGCAGTCGATGCCCAGGCAGATGGTAGAGAAACTGGTTTCAGAACAGCTTTCCACAATGAAGACTACTTTTTCTATGCCCTGGAAATGGGGATAACGCCCCAGTTTAATTGTGCTGAAGGTGCAATGCCGGGCGCTTATCGCGTGGGTATGTGGATAGATGGACAGGACAAAGCGAGATTTTCGAACCAGAAAAACTGTCATGATGATATTGGTTTGTATCTAAGCTGCGACCAGTTGCTCACAAGAGAAAATAGCGACCCGGAAGACACACAGGGGTTGGGTGTTTTTGGTCGGTTTGGTTACGCCGACAGCGACCTGAACGAGTTTGAAAATTTCTGGAGTATCGGGTTGCAGTATCAGGGACTGATCGCCGGCCGTGATCATGATGTGCTTAGCGGGGCTTTCGCTCAGGGAATATTCAGCGATTATGCTGGTGCGAACGAGGGAAACGGCTATACCAAAAACGATGAAAGCCTTTTGGAAGTTTATTACAGTGCTCAGGTCACGCCATGGTTCCACATAAGTCCCAACATCCAATATATTGCCGGTCCGGGCGGTGACAAAACTAACAAAGATGCTGTCGTTGTCGGCCTGCGAACACAAATGGTATTTTAAACACAACGGCCTGGAAGGAAAACGCGATGAGCGCCCAGGAAAAAATAAAAAGAGATAATTCGAGCACTTCCCATGCGGTCAAAAAAATCGCTATTGTCGGCCTGCCGAATACCGGCAAAAGTCAGATATTCAATAACCTCACAGGCCAATATACCCTGGTTGCCAACTATCCACTCACTACCGTAGAGATGAAAAGGGCGAAATGTGAGATTAATGGCGAACTTTATGAAATCATCGATACGCCCGGTCTCCATTGTCTCTATATTCACTCCGAAGAAGAGATCATAGTCCGGGATATGATATTCTCGGAAAAGCCGGATATAATATTACAGTGCATCGATGCCAACCGGTTGAAACAATCGCTGATCCTTACCGCCGATCTGATGGAATTACAGATACCAATGGTTATATCCCTCAATGCCATAGATGAAACCGCCAGAAGGGGAATATGGATTGATTCCAGTGGATTGTCACGCCTTTTAGATGTCCCTGTTATCGAGTCGATAGTTATAAACGGATTGGGCACAGGCAATCTCAAAAACACCATAAAAAACGCACGGAGCAGCAAAAAACTTTTGCAGTACGGCTCAATCATAAATGATGGTATATCGGCTATCGTCTCTGATCTGCCGGAGGACGTGCCTTTCAAGCGAAAGACAGCGGTTCTGTTGTTGCTCAATGACCCGTTTATGATGGATTGCTTAACAAAAGAATACGGTCAGGAAAAAGGTGCCCTGTTAAGGAAAAAGGTAAATAACCTCAGGCGGCAATTCCAGGGAAACATCGGACATGTTCTAAACAACAAGCGTAGCGCCTGGGTGGAAGATATCGCCGAAAAAGCAACCAGAAAACAGAAGATAGCACCGGGTGAGTTTTCCAGAATTTTCGGCCGGTTGAGCCGCCATCCGGTATTTGGGCTTCCAATATTAGGGTTTTTCCTGGTGATCACATTTTTACTTGTGACACATGTCGCCGGGTTTTTGGACGAAGTCCTAAGCGCCGCCTTACTTGATCCTACCATAGATTTTATAACGAGCACTTTGCCGGGAAAAGGCTTCTGGACCGAATTCCTGGTAGGGCATTATGGGATTTTGACTATGGGCCTCTTTAACGCCATCATTACAGTGCTTCCCATACTGTCAGTATTCTTTATCATATTCGGTTTTCTCGAAGACATCGGTTATATCCCAAACCTTTGTGTTTTGGTTAAAAGAGTTTTTGAAAAGATAGGTCTAACCGGGAAAGCCATGATGCCATTGATCCTGGGCATGGGATGTAAGACTATGGCAACGCTTACCACCAGAGGATTGCAATCCAAAAAAGAAAAATTTATAGCCGTTTATCTTATTGCCTTTGCCATACCTTGCTCTGCCCAAATGGGCGTTGATATGGGCATATTCGGCAGGATCGGCATTAAGGCTTTTATGATTGGCTATGGAACTCTGGTCCTTGTCGAAATATGTGCGGGGTTAATCCTTAACAGGTTTATCAAAGACGACCAGAGAAGTGATTTTATACAGGAACTGCCCGCTGTGCGTGTGCCCAATCTAAAAGCTATATGCGTCAAAACGTATTATCGATTATATTGGTTTTTGAAGGAAGCCATTCCTATTTTTATGATTGCCGCGGCCGCCTTGTTCCTGCTTGACAAAACGGGTGTCCTTGATTTTGCAAAAACGTTAATGGAACCGGTTGTGGTCTCTTGGCTTGGCTTGCCTCGTGATATTCTGGATGTGCTTATTCTTGCAATTGCCAGACATGAAGCAGCAGCGGGCGTGGCGTTAAACATGGTGGATGCCGGCGCGCTTAGCTATACACAGTGCATTGTAACCGTTGTTCTTACCACAATGTTTGTGCCTTGCTTTGCCAATGTAGTGGCAATGTGCAAGGTAATGGGAGCAAAAACCGGTTTAGCTATGGCTTTGGCTATAAATATATCTTCTTTTATTTTAGCTGGCATCCTGCACTGGATTTTGGTATTTACTATTGGAAGTTGACTTTGCGCATAAGCAACACATAAGGAAAAGTGCGACACACAGAGCCGCGTAAGCGAAATCGCACTTGGGAGGTACACGTCCTATGAACAAAACGAGAGAAAGAGACGAACATCTTGAGCAATTGTGGTACATGAAAGAGGGCGGAAAAGATTCCATAAACGTGATAAAGGACGCTATGGATAAAAAATACGACGCCAGCATAATCGATGAAATTGTCTCTGAAGATTTAGCCGAATTAAGCGAAAACGACAAAATCGCCCTTACAAAAAAAGGCCGGGACTATGCATCACGCATTATCTGCGCCCACAGACTGGCGGAAAGGTTACTTTATGATGTCCTCGGCAGCGACTTTGAATCGGGCGCCTGCGAATTCGAACATACGGTTACCCACGAGTTGGTCGATAGTATCTGTATTTTACTGGGCCATCCCAGGACATGTCCTCACGGAATGCCTATACCGCCGGGCCGGTGCTGCGAACGTTCCACCCGGACTGCGCAAAGCTCTGTTGTACCGTTGGTCGAATTAGAAGTAGGTCAGTCTGCGAGAGTTGCCTATGTTAATTGTAAAAGCGACCAGCAGCTTCATAAACTGGACAGTATCTGCATAAGACCGGGAACAGTTGTCACGTTACATCAAAGATATCCCGCCTACGTAATTGAATGCGAAGGCAGTAATATCGCGATGGACGAAGAGATAGTTTCCAACATCTGTGTATGGCGAGAGCCTGACCATCCCCAGCCAATCGACAAAGAAACGCCCCATCAACCAGGTCGATTCAGACATAGAAAACATTGCAAATAACCGTAACTGCCCCAGCCCGGTAGTATAATGATACGAAACGCAAGGTTTTTGTCACCAAATCCCTGCCGCCACACCTTTTTCGTTTGACCGACGGCACAATACGCCGACCGGGAAAATCATAATCATTGTAATGTCTTGATGCTACTGTAGTTACAAAAGTGCCGGAATATCTCTTAACAAAACATCTCGATTGCGATACAATACCGGTACTAGTCAAAATCAGAAACGATGACTCGGACCTTACTTGTGCGAACAACAATTTTTTTGGGAGGTACTGTTATGGATCGAAGAAACTTTCTGACAACCAGTCTGGCGGCAGGAACGGCGGCATTGGCATCAGCGACAGCGAAAGGGCAAAGCCGCACTTCCACATCATCGGATAACCAAAAATTCAAACTCAAGTACGCGCCCCATTTCGGAATGTTTCGCCATCACGGGGGCGATGATCCGATCGACCAGCTAAAGTTCATGGCCGACCAGGGGTTTACAGCCATGGAAGATAATGGCATGATGAGCCGGCCCAAAGATATGCAGGAAAAAATCGCCAGCCAAATGAGCCGGCTCGGTATGACAATGGGAGTCTTCGTGGCGGGGTTCAACTTCGACAGGCCGACTTTCGTCTCCGACGACAAATCGGTGCGCGATATGCTCGTCGAAACGATGAAACAGGCTGTCGAAGTGGCCAATCGCGTCAACGCTAAATGGTGCACGGTCGTGCCCGGCGCCTACGCCAAAAACATGGAATGGGACTATCAGACAGCCAACGCCATCGAAAAACTCAAATGGTGCGCCGAGGTGTGCGAGCCATCGGGACTGATAATGGTGCTCGAATCTCTAAACCCGTGGACCGATCATCCCGGGCTGTTCCTCAGCAAAATCCCCCAGGCGTATCAGATATGCAAAGCGGTAGGCAGCCCCTCATGCAAAATACTCGACGACCTTTATCATCAACAGGTCACCGAGGGTAATCTGATTCCAAATATCGACATGGCCTGGAGCGAAATCGCCTACTTCCAGGTGGGCGATAATCCCGGCCGAAACGAACCGACAACCGGAGAGATCAACTACCAGAACGTCTTCAAACACATTTATGACAAAGGATTCAAAGGCGTAGTCGGAATGGAGCACGGCAACAGCAAAGGTGGCAAAGAAGGTGAACAGGCCGTGATAAAAGCGTATCGTGTCTGTGACGATTTCTAAGTTATATTCAAGGGAGCCTCAATAATGAATGCAACTTAGTTTCTTCTAAATGAGACAATGTGTTTTTAAGGAGCAATTCGATCATGAAAAGGAGCGGCAAAAAAACAAAAAAACTCTCACGAAGGGACTTTATCAAAACATCGGCTACGGCGGCAGTATCGCTGGCGGCCCTTACCGCGGGTAGCAGGCACGTTTACGCCGCCGGCAGTGACAAACTGCGGGTTGGCCTGATCGGCTGTGGCGGACGCGGCACAGAAGCTGCGTTGAATTGTGTGGAATCCTCAGAAAACGTCGATATCACTGCCATCGCAGACCTCTTCAAGGATCGCATGGATGAGTCACGCAAAACGCTCGCTGAAAAGATGCCGAATAATTGCAAAGTCACCGACGATACCTGTTTTGTCGGCTTCGATGCCTACGAAAAAGTCATCGCCGCTGACGTCGATATAGTTATCCTGGCTACCCCACCCCACTTTCGACCTATGCACCTCAAGGCTGCCGTCGAAGCGGACAAGCACGTGTTCATGGAAAAACCCGTAGCGGTGGACCCCCTGGGCGTACGCTCGGTTATCGCTTCATCGAAAATAGCGACGGAAAAAAAACTTGCGATAGTGGCCGGCACACAGCGGCGGCATGACCTGCCATACCTGGAGATTATGAAGCGCATTCACAACGGCGAAATTGGCAAGATTGTCAGCGGACAGTGCTATTGGAACGACGGAATAATGATGGACTACTGGAAGTATTACCAGCCGGAGGGACTCTCGGGTATGGAATGGCAACTACGCAGTTGGCCCTGGTTTACCTGGCTTTCAGGCGACCATATTGTCGAGCAGCACGTTCACAACCTCGATGTCATGAACTGGGCGATCGGAGCGCATCCAGTCAAGGCCATAGGAATGGGGGGCCGTCAACTACGAAAGATCGGTAATATATTCGATCACTTTGCGGTCGAGTATGAATATCCCGAGGGTGTACGAATTATAAGCATGTGCCGACAAATGGATGGTTGTACCAATCGAATATCAGAAAGAATAGTCGGCACAAAGGGCGACGCTTATGGCGACGGTACTATCAAGGGCGCCAATCCCTACAAATATGAAGGTCCCGACTCCAACCCTTTTATCCAGGAACACACGGACCTTATCGAAAGTATTCGTCGTGGCGAACCAATTAACGAAGGCCAACAGATCGCCGAAAGTACCATGACCGCTATCATGGGTCGCATGAGTGCCTATACCGGACGAGAACTAAGTTGGAACTGGGTAATGAACACATCAAAGCTGGACTTGTCGCCGCCCAAATATGAAATGGGCGATCTTCCGGTGCAGCCGGTAGCGGTCCCCGGAGAAACAAAACTCCTATGACTTAATCGTATAGACATTTATTCAATACGACATCGCCTGCCTGAAATAATCCTTTTGACGTCAGCGATATGTTCGCCGAATCGGTCACTTCACATCCTTGGTTAATAGATACCAACAAAAAAACTAAAGAAAAATCCTTGCAGAGCCCGATAATAAATGTCATAATGTCACCTTATTATTTATGGAAGAGAATAAAGGCGAGTTTGCGGACATCATGGAGATTTGTTGGTCTGCCCGTACATTTAGAATCAAGCCATAATCACCCCCCCCTCCCCGAAAAGCAACATGTTCCTCCATCTGGCAAACCACACCTAACGGGTGTCATTGTACCTGGCAGGGCCAATCGTAGCATCTTGTGATTTACGTAAATGTAACTTTTACTACATGGTATTTTCATTTGGTATGGGTACAGATCAAATGGAAAATAACATAAAAAAAACTATAGTGGCAATCTTGCTCATATTGCTTTTTTGTCATGGATCGACCACGGCCGCCGACTACTATGTTGACGCCGCAAATGGAGACGATAGTTGGGAGGGTACATTATCGTATCCTAAAGCAACAATTCAGGCAGCGATCGATCTTGCTGACGATCACGATGTAGTTATTCTTATGCAAGGTATATACACCGGACCGGGCAATCGCGATCTTGACTTTTATGGACTGGCCATCACCGTCCGCGGTACTGATCCCGGCGATCTCAATGTGGTAGCGAATACCGTCATTGATTCAAATGGTACCCAATCTGAACCACATCGCGGCTTTTATTTCCACAACAGCGAAGATCCAAACTCCATTGTTGACGGACTTACCATCAGCAACGGCTATGCCGGTTCAGGTGGTGCGCTCAAGTGCGTATCCAGCAGTCCCACAATTACAAACTGCATTATCAGGGGCAACTGGGCCGGCGGCACGGACGCCTCTGTGAGCGGTGGTGGAATCGCCTGTGACGAAGATAGCAGTCCCATGTTAACCGGATGCAGAATTTATGGTAATACCTCAGACAATTGGGGCGGGGCCATATCCTGCACCAATGGCAGCAATATGATGATGACCAATTGCGTTATCACTAATAACCGATCCGAAAATTATGGAGGAGGAATTTATTGTAACGACAGCAGTATTACACTGACGAACTGCACCTTTACCGCAAACAGTGCTTATTATTACGGTGGTGGTATTTGGTCTTTCGCAGGCGATACCACGATAACCAATTGCATTTTTTGGGACAATATCGTAAGAGGAGATACTCAGGAGCAATTGCCCGAAGCGGCAGGACCGGAAATCGCCACATCTGAACAAGCCATGCTTGTTCTGTCATATACCGATGTAAGGGGTGGATTGATATATTTCGGTCTTGCTTCTGTTCCACTCGAAGAATTTGGCCTGGGCAATATTGATGACGACCCGGCATTTGCCGATGCCGGCTATTGGGATCCCAATGGCACGCCCGCTATCACTGACGACGACTTCTGGATTGACGATTACACTTTAAGTGCCCAGTCTCCATGTCGAAATGCCGGTGACAGCAACGCCATCGCGGGTTTTGATACCGACATAGAGGGTAATGATCGGACATTCGGAGGCGGAGTCGATATGGGAGCCTGGGAAATGGCTGTCCCTGACGGTCCCGACCTGATCGGCCAATTCGGCGACATTACCTTGCCGAATCCCATTGTGCCCAGTGATAAAGGTAATGTGCCGATCATGATTACAAATATCGGCAATGTCGCCACCAGCGACAAAATTGACATCTATACATACCTTTCAACCGATCAGTTCCCTGGCGATGACGATATAATAATAGGTCTCTTGAGTAATCAAACGGTCAAGCTCGCGCCCGGCAGGGCCAAAACTTTCAAAACCAAAGTGACAATTCCGCCTGATGTCCCCGCCGGAAATTATTATCTGTTGACCGAAATTGATGTCAACAATCTCATTGAAGAAAGTGACGAAACCTATAACAGCAATGTCGTGGTCGGCAACGAGTATGAATTGGTCTGGAAGTTCGGCGATTTCGATGCCAGGCAGAAAGTTAAATTAACTGTTTTAGATGATAACGATGTCCCGGTCACCTTCACTCTCAGCAGCCCGGGTTACGGCGAAATTGAAGGAAATGGTGACTTTACTACGTTAACCCTCAACAATACCCAGCAGACAAGCAAATTATCTGTTAAAACCAAAGGTAAAGAAGCCGTGACAACCCTGGGCGATATTCTGGTGAATGGCTCAATTGCAAGTATTACCGGCAAAACAACAAATTTGCGGGGTGACATTAACGTTGTCGGCAGCCTCAAACGACTGGTGCTGGGCGATGTCTTAGCGGACGTGCCGGACGGACATCTGATATCAATCGGGGCATCGTCAACCGATCCCAGCGAAACGGTATCGATAAGCCTCGCAAAGGTGACAGACCTCAGTATCGATTCCGCTTCCTTTCCGATCAAATCCATAACCGCCACAGAATGGCTCGAAGGCAATGATTTGCAGGATTATATAGACACACCGTGGCTGGGCAAGTTGACTATCAAAGGAGATACGAAAAACCAGATCGCCGGCAATTTCCAGGCCAATCTGTTCATAACCGGACCGGGAGGCATAGCGCTGGCCGACGCGAAAATATCTGGTGTCCTCGATCAGGCGTTCTGGCGAATTTCCGGCAATGTCGGTTCGATCACGGCTGGAGCGATAAGCGAATCCGCCCTATGGATCGGCTGCGATAACGAGTTGGAAGCTCTAAACCGTACAATGAATGATTTCGTTGGTGACTATTCTATTAACTCGCTGACACTTAAAGGCAGTGATGGAATATACTTTAGTAACAGCGACTTGGCCGCCTGGTATATGGGATCGGTAAACTTACCACAAGACGCTCAGGGCAGCGGACACATTGAATACGTCGAAACCGCCAAACCACCGACAAACCTGCCTGACGAAATCGAAGTTACTGATTTGTAACCCGGCCCGTCCTGACATTAGAGGTTCCCACAGGTCAACTGCCTGTAAAATAGATAATGTCGTAAGCGATGTGCGCACCTGCGGTAATGCCGTACCCACGATAACGGAATATCACGGCAAAATATATCCCCGCCACCATCCGAAAGACAAAGCTGCCTACCTTAACCTCTTCCAAACGAACAATCTTGCCGCCCTGAAGACCGACGTAGTGATGCACCGCGAACAATACCGCGGATACAAACACCGCGATTGCCACTGCGATCAGGCTTCGCACTTTCAGCACATCTTCCAGCACCATAAGAATAAGCCCGACCAAAATCAGCCTGAACACAAGCTCCTCATAAATACCCGCCCCTATGCTGGTCACAATCTTTGCCATGTAACCTGCCGCCACGCCGCCGTCATTGACCACCGCGACCACCACGCAACTCTTAGCACTGTTCATCACCGCCCCAAGGGCGAACAGCGGTACCGTCAGCACCAGGGATTCCAAACCCATCCAACCAATCCAGCCCGGACGTACACGCCACGGATTCTGACTGCTCAGATGCCAGCACAAAAGTATTATCACCACCACCAGTCCAGGAAACGCCCACGCCATGGAACGGTCCATACCGATCCACTCAGCCAGCCCCATCAGCCAGGTAAACGCCATTATACGGGGCGCCTCCGCAATTTGTTCGGCACTGACCAGTTGTGTCCCAGCCTCATACAACCCTACCAGCGGCAGCAGAAAAAGCAGCGCATACCACGGCCGGCTTGTCGATTCCAGATACGAACCTTCGACAAAGTTAAACTGCCCTTCCAGCCCTGTTCCAGCCTTATTTTTCCCTGATGTCTTAGCCATTCGCATAAAATACCATGACCAAAGCAATTTTGCAACCACCCCGTTTCCGTCACCTTAGCAATCCCTCAAACAGGAAAAAAACACGATACCCAGAGCCGCGATAGCCAATCCATCTTCCACTGCCCCGCCCACCACTGTCATTACGAGGAGGCCGAAGGCCGACGCGGCAATCTCTCTTCTCCAGCCGGGTAGCCCGGGCCGTGCCCGCCATCTTCTCCATTATCGCGAAGCTAGGTAGTGCGGGCCGTGCCCGCAATTTTCTCTTCCGACCGCGTAGCGGTCGAATACGCATAGCCGCGGGTGCAGGCCGACAGGCCGAAACCCGTGGACCAACATCCAACCAACAATTTCCAGAACCACGTAGTGGTAAGCTTCATAAGAAAAAGAAACTTGACAATAATTGAACCATCGACAAGAATACTATCGACTGGCCAAACGGAAGTAGGCTCTGTCCAGGTACAACCTACCAGGGATAACCAGTTGAAGGCGACGAATTGTCGTGGGGGTGGTGGCTTTGTCTCCACCATCCCATTATCTCAATCACAAAAGACAATTCCAAGCTTTCCCATGCCTAAAAAAACCTTGATTTGCCAAAGGCAAAACAGATAAAATTAGATGTAAACAATTAAACGCGTTTGTCCAATTCACGCTCAACCAGTACAACAGCTTATAGCAAGAATTGGCGGATTTACCAAGGGAATGAGAGATTTAATTGAAGGGGCAATTTAAAAGAAACCAGGTGAAGATATTGATACTGATGAGCTACTAGATGATATCTTAGCTGATGATTTAGCTAATAGAGCAGGTTACCGTTGTGCAGGTTGGGAAACATGGAGTGCAGGAATAGGCTGGATTACTAGGTGGTTCAGGGAGAGTTGTGACTGTTGTTGCTCGAAGGAATATAAATAATGATTTTTAAACTTAAATATGCTAGCAATGCTTTAATAATTATAGGTCTATTATATTTGTTTATCTTTGGATTAGATAGTAATTCAAATCATGCAATACTTCATACTTTACTTAGTACTACTTTAATGATTATCGGATTGGTATCAAAATTATTTTACCTTTATAAAAAATAAAAAGATACACTATCCTCCAAATAGAATAAGACAAAAAGCGACCTTGGCAAAATGTTAAATGTGTACATAACCACCGGTAGCGAGACTATTCGGAAATCCGCCATCGTAACAACCGAAGCCCCCCGGCCAATATCTACACTTACGACACCCTTGACAGATTGACTCGTGCGGAGTATCTTGTAGGCGTCCAGACCCAAAACGAAGATTTCGTGTATGACAAGCTGGGCAACCGGACAACCCTTAAGCATAACGGAACTGATGTGGCCAGATATCAACACAACGACGTCAACGAATACACTTACATCGGCCTGGGTTCCGGTACTAACGTCACCCACGATAATGCCGGCAATATGACCGGGGACCACGATGGCTATACGTATCATTATGATTATGAGAACAGGCTGACCAGGGTGAAAAAATTGAGCGATACGGTGGATGTGGCGGTTTATACGTACGATGCGCTTGGAAGAAGGATTGCCGTTGAGGACTGCATAGCCGATACGACCACGCATTATTATTACGATGGCTGGCGGGTCTTGACCGAGACCGATGAAAATGATGACCGCCAGCGTGATTTCGCTTATGGCAATTACCTCGATGAGGCCCTGATAATGACAGTGGACGATGACGATTATTACTACGCCCACGATCATTTATTCAGCCCGGTCGCTCTGATAGCTGACAATGGAACAATTGAAGAACGCTATGAATATGATGCGTATGGCAAACTAACCCGCCTGGACCCGGACTTCACTTCATGGTCCGGCACCCCGGTCGGCAACCCCATTTTCTTCACCGGCCAACGCCTCGACGAACTCGACAACAACAATCTGCTGATAATGTACTACAAGAACCGCTACTATCTCGTCGATATCGGTCGCTTTATTACCCATGATCCACGTGGCATAAGAGATGGTATTTGTTTGGCCTATTTTGATATGACAGGCACACTATTTTTCCTCAGGCAAATTGCAGGTGGGCAGTATCGCAATGGAACAAATCTGTACGAAGCTTTCAAGAGTAATAGTATTAGATATTGGGACACATTGGGTTTAGAATCAAAATCCGCAGCGTGCAACAAATGCGGGCCAGATATGACTGGATTTATGCTAAAACTCATGAAATACACACTTCGCTGGTTTAAAACCCAAAGATCGGGGCCAATCAGGGGTCCTCTCTGGCTATGGGATAACGCACCAAACATGGTTTGGGCCAGTGGACCGAGCACAAAGGGAAATGAAGGGATTATATATCAATACCGGAACGAGAAAGGGGAGTACCTGTGTCCGTCCGGGCCTCAATGTAAGAACACGATTACCTTGTGTGGAGAATGTGTTCATGATCGCTGGATTGGCAATTTTATGTTTGCCTTCACAGCGAAACTAGCTGACGTGTCGAATTGGGTTGCAGATTTTGGGGCAGATGTTTTACAGGAGGGTGGATCGGATCCTCCATGGGATACAGCAGCATACGATATCGCCAGAAACATGATTGACAGAATTTCAAGCAGGCTTACCGAAGAAGGTTTGTGCAAATTATTGAAAAACGATCAGGATCTCTGGGACCAGGCAAATGATACTGATATACCTATTCCTCTTCGCACACGTTATCGCATCTGGAATGATGGCTTTCACACTATATTGATTCCGAATGGAGAATATCCTATATGGCCGGATCCTATTGCCTCTGGATACAAAGGTGTCTGCGAACCCTGTGACCATCCACCCAATTCTGATTTCTCAGATGTTCTTCCTGGAGGTGGTTTCGTTCTCCAGTCTCGGTGAATGTTTGCTATAATACAAGTTTGATAAGAGATTATGCTTTAGCAAAGTAATCAAAGGATCTCTGACCTTGCTGATACAATATTTAAAAGATATTTCTTCAAAAGATACTGCTAATCATATAGGCGTGCTGGAGCAATGGATATGAAAGACAATCTAAATAAAAATGTTCAAAAACAACAAACTAGCCGGCTAGCTTTCGTTGCCTTATCCGCCTCGATATTGGCTGCCCTATGGCTAGGCTATTTGTTCCTCAAGTATGGTATTTGGCGTTTCTCAGATTGTGTTAGCCCGATCACGCTTGTAGTCCATAAAGCGTACCGTATGGATTACCTACACATAATCATAACGCACATCATAATAATACTTGGTCCAGTATTCGGTTTGATTGCATTAAGGCAAATACGCTTGAGTAATAGCCGACTATCTGGTAAGCGTTTGGCAGTTGCTGCTATTTGGATAGGTTTCTCCCTTGTTATTTTGTGCCACTTGGTCGCTATAGCCACCGTATTAACATTTATCTTTTTCTGTGGTGGCCCAGGCGACAGGCAACCGTCTCTATTCTAAAGCCTGCAATGACCCATTCTGTGCAACAGGAAGGATGTGGAGCCGGAATTCCCCGGCCAACGCCTACGACACCCTTGACAGATTGGTCACAACCGGTTATGGTGTAGATAGCACCGATGAGGTATTTACGTATGATGACCTGGGTAATCGCCTGACGCATAATCCAAGATCTGGCGGTGATATTGTGTATGCCTTAAACAACATTTCTCCTTATCTTCCAAAGCTACCCCACTGCAAATAAAATAGGTTCCTCATAAGAATCTGTACAGAACACGAGGCTAAGAACTGCTGTATCCTATTGACCTGCAAGGAGATACGTCATTTGTCGCGACATTCGGAAGCAACCCTTG